>Ga0105055_10007048_pt1 | contig 15107 bp, 19 predicted proteins | sample BON03_FD_78090 | JGI IMG/M metagenome (GOLD analysis project Ga0105055, IMG submission 78090) | Freshwater microbial communities from Lake Bonney liftoff mats and glacier meltwater in Antarctica - BON-03 | ecosystem: Environmental > Aquatic > Freshwater > Ice > Glacier meltwater | place: Lake...
ATCAGCATATGTGTAATAGCTTCCTCGTGTGTAAAAGCAAGTCCGAGATCAGTATCATTTTTGAGTTTTGTTTTAAACCAATTATCAACAATATCATCATCCCATCTGTTAGTTTTTTTCCAGATTTCTGGATTTTGAAGTGCTGACATATAAATCTCTTGTCCTCCAAGTTTTTCCATATGATCTCGAATAATTGTTTTTATTTTTTGACTTACCTTAAAACCAAGTGGGAGCATCGAATATACACCCGCCATTTCTTTGTGAATGTATCCTGCCTTAATTAAAAGTTGAGCATTTAATGAAGCTTCATCTTTTGGGGAATCCTTTTTTATTTTTGTAAACAAGTTTGAAATTCTCATATGATATTAATTAAATAAATTTTTAACGTCATTAAAGGTAAGTGTTATCATCAGAGCAATTAGTAACACAAATCCAACCAGGTTAATAATCGCAACCTTATTATAGTTCAGGTCTCTTTTTATTACTGATTCGATTCCAACGATAAGAAGTCGTCCTCCATCAAGTGCAGGGAATGGAATCAAGTTAAGCACTGCTAAGTTGATAGAGATAATCGCTGCAAGAAGAAGTACCTGATTAAGTCCGACATCAGCAGCTTGACCTACAAGACTAACGATACCAACAGGGCCTGCCACTTGTTCAAAGTTTGCCTGTCCTGTAAACAAATCTTTAAAGAAATTGTACATTCCCACGGCAGTAAGATTGGTCATGTGACCTGTTGCAAGAAAAGCGTATCCTGCAGCTTGAATGGGATTTGTTTTTACATAAACAGAATTTGAGAGCGAGAAACCAAACCGATCATCCGGAGAAGTTGGGTCAAGAGAGACATTCTTGACCACTCCTTCAGGAGAGATTACTTCCAGTATCGTGAATTGCTTTGAGTCTTGATAAAGCAATTTAATTACTTCCTCCTTATCTGTAACAAGTTGAGTTTCGTTTGTATATACAGAGTTCACTACGTCTCCAACTGACAGTCCAGATTTTTGAGCGATTGATTCATCTGCTATATATTCGATAGTAACTGTTGAATCTTGATCAATATATGGAACGAGATTATGATTTAATTCTACCCCTCTTACGAATAAGAAGAAGAATATGAGTCCTGCAAAAATTACATTAAAGACAATCCCTGCAATAAGAACCGCTGCTTGAGTCAGTTTTGATTTGTTAATCATACTGTCAGACGCATTTTTGTTTGTAGCCTCTTCATCGGGAGTTTCTCCATATATTTTTACATACCCACCAAATGGAATAAGGTTTAGTGCATATCGTGTTTGACCCTTAACAAAAGAGAACAATCGCGGAGGAAATCCGATTGCGAATTCATCAACCCTGATACCTGATTTTTTTGCTACCAGAAAATGTCCTAATTCGTGCACAAATATAAGTACACTGAGAACGAGTATAAAAATTATAATAGACATATTATTGAGTTGTAATTTCTTTTTCTTTTAATGCTCCGACCGAGTCATAATCTGAAACGGCTTGATCCACAATTTTTTGAATTTCATCTTTTGATCTTTTTAAATCGTCATCCGAAATTGAATTGTCTTTTGCAAATGTTTCAAGTTTTTTGATTGCTTCTGAACGTTCACCTCGGAGTGACACTTTTGCATCTTCCACTTTTTTGAATCCTTGCTTTACAAGATTTAAACGAGTCTCGGTTGTGAGTTCAGGAAAAATAACCCGAATGTCTACTCCATTATTAACCACAGAAAGGCCGAGATCTGCCTTTTGGATTGCTTGTTCGATATCTTTAGTTACTGTTTTGTCCCACGAAGTAATTTTGATAGTTTTTGCGTCTTCTACATTAATATTTGCAACAGCATTTAATGGAGATTTTGCTCCATATGCCTCTACAAATACAGAATCAAGGATACTAACAGTCGAACGCCCAGTTCGCAGTGATGATAATTCTTTTGAGAGCCACGTCTTGATCTCGGTTGTTTTTGTATTAAGTGTTTTGATGATTTCTTGCATACATATGATTTTACACGAAAAGCCTAAAAAATAAAGAAAAAGGACCTGTCACGGCTTTTGTTGTGCTGCCTAGGAAAGCAATCAACTCAAGCACCATGTGACAGGCCCCGGATAGTGGGCATTTCGATAATTCAACAATTCCACTCGGAATTAGCAGAACACAAGGACAAGCCCTTACGTAATAATAACGCGATTCAAGTATTCCACAAGAAGAACTAAAGTGTTACCGCGACATATTCGAGAAGTTGTTTGACTGAAGCCCCTTGGTCTTTGAGATATTCTTTTATGTCACTTATTCGCTTTACAAGAATCATGTTCTTTTTTTCGTGTGCGTATTTTTCGATTTCTTCAACAAACTCTATGACCGACTGCTTAGTGATTTTTTCGTTCTTAAGATCGTCTATAATTTTTTTTACTTCATCAAGTCGCTGGGCACACGGCTTTGTAATAAAATCTTGAGTACGAGTTGAGATAGTGATTTCGTTTTTATATTCAAAAATCTGAGCACGAGAAAGCACAGTGTCGAGAATTATTTTTTTACTTGGAACAATTACAAAAAAATAAGTGTTCGATCGCGGTTCTTCTAGCATCTTAAGAAGACTATTTTGACTTTCGTTATTTGTCGCGTTAAAAGCAATACAAATTATCTGCATGGCATCACGAGCAGTTTTGTGTAGATGAATTGAAAAAATATGGTGCGCGTCTTTTATTAAAAATTTGTCGTATTCGTAAACAAGTCTCTCTATATGAGAAACTGTTTTTGGAATTTTGGAAATAAGTTCATCGATATCTTTAATAATCTCCCCTCTGTTTCCGATACAGATGTTTGTATGATGAAGGTTGTCTTGATTAAAGTTTTTGAGCATATTAGCGTTTTGCGATAATACTTTTCTTATAGGTATCGAGGTGATTGATAGCAACTCCTGTCCCCTTTGCAACACAATAGAGGGCATCTTTTGCAAGAATTGCCTTTACCCCTGTTTTTCGGTAGACAAGCTCAGTAAGATTACGGAGTTGAGATGTTCCTCCTGTCATAATGATTCCTTTATCGATGATGTCTGAAGAAAGTTCAGGTGGTGTGTCTTGAAGCACAGTTTTGATTGCTTTGATCATCTCTTTAAGATCCTGACTGATAGCTTTTACAATTTCGTTTGTCTTAACAGTTGTCGATCGAGGAAGTCCTGAAAGATAGTCTCGTCCCTTGATGGTCATTTCGATTTCATCTTCAAGAAGAACTGCTGAGCCAACTTCTCGTTTGATTTGCTCTGCAGTCTTGTCTCCGATTGCAAGGTTAAAAGTTTTTTTGATGTAGTCGATTATTGATTGATCGATTTTGTCTCCTGCACATTTTACAGATGTACATGCAACAATTCCTCCAAGTGAAATTACTGCAACGTCAGTTGTTCCTCCTCCAATATCAACGATCATGTGTCCGTGCGCTTCGTAGATTGGAATACCCGCACCGATAGCTGCAAGAATTGGCTCTTTAACAATATAGGCGTTTTTTGCTCCAGCCTTGAGAGCGGCTTCGATTACAGCACGACGCTCAGTCGAAGTGATTCCAGCGGGTACAGAGATCATCACTTCAGGCTTGAACATGTTCCACTTGTGAAGTGACTTTGTAAAAAAATATCGAAGCATGGCCTCGGTCACTCGATAATCGGCAATAACTCCATCTCGCATAGGTCTATATGCGATTATATTTTCTGGCGTTCGTCCAACCATGTCTTTAGCTTCATTCCCTACAGCAAGGATCTTGTTATCAATCTCTGAGATAGCAACTACAGACGGCTCATTAAGAACGACACCCTTTCCAGGTATGAATACGAGTGTATTTGCGGTACCGAGGTCGATACCGAGTTTTGGTGAAAAAAATCCCATGTAGGTATACTATATTCTATTTTGGTGAAAATGGGGAGTCATTGACATTTTTTCTTTTTGTTTTGATAGTCCCCCCCTTTATATTTAGTCAAAAAAGTGATAGAAACAGTATATGAATATCCTAAAAGTTGTTCCTTTCAAAAAAGGATTTCGAACCGAATATCTCACCTATTTCACTACCAAAGATGTTTCCATTGGAAACATCGTAACATTTGATATCAAAAGTAAAACATACCAAGGATTTGTTATTGAAGTCGAAACAGCCGAAGACATCAGAACAAATATCAAACAATCCAACTTTAGCCTCAAAAAAATTAAATCTATTTACAAAGAAACTATTTTTAATACGGCACTTGTTAAGACACTTAACGAGGCGAAAGATTTTTATGCAACATCAATTGGAGCACTCAGTACTGCCATTGTTCCTCAATTTGTTCTAAAGGATATTAATACGTTCAAGATTCCTCATCAAGACACCGTAGCTATTCAAGAATCAACTGAGCAGTACGCAATACAAGAACCAGATCAAGAACGATACTCAAGTTACAAGAGACTCATTCGAGAAGAGTTTGCAAAAAAAAGATCAGTACTCCTTGTTTGTCCTACAATTGAAGACAGTGAATATGCGTTCAAGGAACTTTCAAAAGGTATAAGTGAACAATCATATCTGTTTTCAAGTCATGTCAAAAAATCTCAAATAGGGAAAGATTGGGGTGAAGCTCTTAAAAATCCAAAACCTGTTCTTGTCGTTGCGACTGGACATTATTCATTTATTCCTCTTACCAAAATTGGCTCAGTGATTATTGAAAAAGAATCTTCTCGATTATATAAATCACAAAATGCTCCCTATATTGACTATCGAACAATTCTGGAAATGTATGCCAAAAATCTTGGAGCTCGCCTTATTGTTGGAGACTTAATACTCAGATTGGAAAGTCATATCAAAATAGAGCAATTCACAATGCATGAATATTCTCCATTAAAGTTTAGAGCACTGACAACAGCAGACTCAAAAGTTATTACTATGAATTCAAAAGAACATTCACGAGGTGAAGAGTTCAAATTGTTTTCTCCTGAATTAGAAAAAATGCTTGCAAATGCACACGAAGACAGCGAACATGTAGTGCTCCTCTGTTCTCGTACAGGACTCGCACCAACCATTGTCTGTATGGATTGTGGACATACAGTAAAATGCAGTAATTGTGAATCACCCATGGTTCTCCACGGTAAGGATGCGTCTGATCGTGCAAATTATTTTTTGTGTCACAGGTGCAATGAAAAAAGACACGCAGGAGAACTCTGCTCGCATTGCAATAGCTGGAGACTCAAAACACTTGGAGTATCAACAGGAACAATCGCAGGGTATCTCAAAGCAAGATTTCCAGAAACTGTATTTTTTATCTTAAGTGGAGAAACAGCAAAAACACAAAAACAAGTCAAAAAAATAGTTGAAGATTTTTACAATACACCTGGATCGGTTTTGATTGGAACCGAAATGGCACTCCTCTACCTAAAAGAAGAGATCGAACACATCGGAATAGTTTCAATCGACAGTATGTTCTCTATTCCAGACTTTGGAATTCATGAGAGAATTTTGACCAACTTGCTTAGGGCAAAATCTCTTGCATCAAAAAACTTTATCTTGCAAACACGTAACTCTGATTCACCGATTATTAATTTTGCCCACACAGGAAACATCAAGGAATTTATTCGAGCAGAATTAAAGGAAAGAAGTGCCTATAATTATCCTCCCTATTCAATCATGATAAAACTATCAATCCAAGGAGGTTCCGAAAGCGTTATGAAAGAGGTTGTGAATATGAAGGAATTCTTGAAGGATTATGAAGTATTTGATTATCCAATTTTGAGTAATTACCAAAAAAATAAGATAACTCACGGACTCCTAATGAGAATTAAGGTTACCAAATGGCCTCTTAGTGATCTTGTAGAAAAGTTGAGACTATTGCCACAATATATTAAAGTAGTGATACAAACTGATAATATTTTTTAATATGAAAAAAATCGTCCAGCAAGAAGACCCAATCCTACGAAAAATTGCAAAACCTTTTGAGGTAAAGGAAATTTCTAGTACATCGACTCAGAAAATAATTTCTGAGATGTTTGATTCTCTTACCTCTCAAAAAGACGGTGTTGCTCTTGCAGGTCCTCAAATTGGACATTCTAGACGGATTTTTGTTGTAGCCGAACATATCTTTACAGAGTCAACAGTACCTCCCCTTGTTTATATTAATCCTGAAATAATCAAGCGTTCAAAGGATAAAAAAAACATGGAGGAAGGATGTCTTTCGTGTAGATGGTGGTATGGCAAAACAAAACGAGCCTCACGAGTAACAGTAAAGGCGTTTGATCAAGATGGAAATCAGTTCGAACATGACGCAACAGGATTACTTGCTCAAATATTTCAGCACGAGATTGATCATTTGGATGGAATTCTTTTTATTGATCATGCAAAAAGCTTAAAAGAAATTGACCCTGAATAATATGTATACTTTTGCCTTTTTTGGAAGTGACGAGTTTAGCATTATTGTTCTACAGGAATTATTAAAAAATAATTTTATTCCTACTTTTTGTATTACGCAACCAGACAGACCTCAAGGAAGAAAACTTGTACTAACACCAACTCCGCTAAAAAAATTCTGTTTCGAAAATAATATTGATGTCCATACACCTGAAAATTTAGAACTCTTTTTCAAAGACATAAAGCAGGATTTTGATTTTTTTGCAGTAGCCTCATATGGAAAAATAATTTCTCAGGCGATTATTGATATTCCCAAAAAAGGCTTCCTGAACGTACACCCTTCACTCCTCCCTTTGTATAGAGGTGCATCTCCAATCGAAACTGTAATTTTAAATAATGAACTTGAAACAGGGGTAACAATCATGCTCATGGATGCAAAAATGGATCATGGACCGATACTACTCCAGCAAAAACAAGTATTTTCTAGTTGGACTGAATCAAAGAAAATTACTCATGATATGCTCGCACAACTAGGTGGAACATTATTAACACAAACAATTAAAGGATACCTGACAGGTCAAATACTTCCTCAGGAGCAAAATCATTCTATGGCCACCTATACAAAGATTATCAAAAAATCAGATGGGTTAATAAAACTTTCAGATATTGACCACAAAACATATCTCAAGTATCTTGCCTTTACTCCATGGCCTGGGCTTTATTTTTTTGTTGAAAAACAAAATAAGCAAATCCGAATAAAAATCGAATCTGCTCACTTTAATACTCAAAAAGGATTTGTAATCGATACCGTAATTCCAGAAGGAAAAAAGAGTATGACCTTTGACTCCTTTAAAAACGGATACTTATCGTAGTTCGATTGAATTAATTACTACATCATTTAGAGGCTTGTCTGTTGGGTCTGTGTCTACTTTAGAAATCTTCATAACCACTTCCATTCCACCCATCACTTTACCAAATACAGAATGTTTTCCATCAAGAAACACATTATCGTTTGTATTAATGAAAAATTGACTTCCATTTGTGTTTGGTCCCGAATTTGCCATTGAAATAGTTCCAGTAACATTACTTAGATTTTGACTAAATTCATCAGCAAACATATACCCAGGACCACCTGTTCCCCACATTGCTTTTTTAGCAAGATCTTTTGATTGTGGATCTCCAGTTTGGATCATGAAGCCATCAATAACTCGGTGAAACCTTTGTCCGTCATAAAAACCTTCTTTTGCTAATTTAATAAAATTAGTTGTTGTGCTCGGTGTTTCTTCGTGATTAAGTGCAATAACAAAATCCCCTTCTGTTGTTTTGAATACAGCCTCCACAAGATCAGAATATAATCTCTGTTCTGAACCACTTACTACTTGTTGTTGTACACCGTTAGATTTATTAATCATAGTAAATAAAATTATTAGAAATAAAATTCCACCCAAGAGAGCTAGTGCTGTCCAAAAATTAGATCGTGTCATTTGTTTTTTTTCTTAGCATTTTTTTAATGGCTCGAGCTCCTTTTTGCACAAGTTCGAATCGTTTTGATTTTGAACGTCTGATTTGTTTTTCAAGCAGTGCTTGAACGCTATCAATCGAACTTCGTACGTCAGAATTCTTTGATTCAGCCCGAAAGAACCTGCCCTTGAATGTAAGATTTGCCTCTGACCGATACACCTCGCCCGTTTGTTGATGTGTTGATTTTTCTACCTCAACCTCAACAAGAATCTCTTCATTCTCTACTGCTTGTAAAAATCTCTCAATTGCGTGCATTTTTTCGGTGATGTGACTTTCGATATCGGGAGTCATCTCAAAATGCGTACTTTTTATATTTATGTTCATCATACTTATATTATATCATAGAGATTTTGGACTCTGTTCATTACCGTAAACAGAAAAGAGTTTGGAAGGATGATGATGTCCTGATACCAATTTAATGTCTGAAGTATTAAACTGGTCTCGAAGTATCTCCACTATCCGAGTATTGGCTTTAGTATGTTTGGCCTCTTCTTTTACAGAAATTTCATATCCAAACTCGGATATCTGCACAATGGATTCCTTCTTCTGCTTTGTCTTCACTTTTACATGGACAAACATTGAAGCTTTTTAGTTTTTTTGTTCAATAAGTTTCCAGAATTCATTTACACCTTTTTTTGTTTTGGCCGAAAAAGGAAGAAGTTCTACAACCCCAGCAATTTCTGTTTGTATGTTCTGAAAACATTTTGATGTTTCTTTTTGATTAAGTTTATCTATTTTATTTACCAGAAGTATAATCCTCTCATTAGTTCGATAGAGAAAATCGAGTGTTGATTTGTCGAGTTCAGTGAGTCCAACTTTTGCATCAAGCACCATAACATGAGTTCTGTTTGGAACCTTTGTATCAGCTATGAACCACAGGATAAGATCTTGGAGTTTTTGTTTGTCCTGTTTTGAGCCTCGTGCAAATCCGTACCCAGGAAGATCAAGGAAGTAGAGATTGTCATTAATATTAAAAAGGTTCACCTCTTTTGTCTTACCTGGCATACCCGAAACTTTTGCCAGTCCACCATTATTAAGAAGCGCATTAACACTTGATGATTTTCCTACATTTGAGCGCCCATAGAATGCGACTTGAGGCACTTCTGGATTCCAGTGTTCGTTCCCTTTTACAATTCCGGTTACAAAGTGAGCTTTTTTTATTTTCATTAATCTGAGTCTAATTGAAATAGTGTTGTTGTGCAAGTAAAAATAAACCCCAGCTTGCGCTAGGGTTTTGAGGTGAACTATCGTCTTTTAATTGAACTTATTGGAACAATAGTAATTTTGTTATCTGTTTCATTATCGTAAAGAATAGGAATCCCTCCTACAGGAATTGGGAATCTCTCAGAAACAGCTACGATATGTGCAGCTTTTCCTTCGCAAGTAACAGCATCGGTCGCCTTCCAGTCTCCTGGGTAACCAACCTGCATTTTTACTAGAATTGTTATCTCGGACATTTTAGAATTGGGTTGAATATAGTGCAGATTAGAAAGGGTCTGCAAGACTCCTCAATGTACGGACGAGACTTTGATGAGGATACCCTAGTAGAGTCATTGTCTCTGGATTAATCAGAATTGCTTCAGCATGAATCTTGGAGAGAATATCACTAACGGACGGTAATATGTGGATGTGCATAACCGGATTAATATACATCGAATTTACTATACAGTCAATACTTTCTATATGGCGATAATTATGTCTACCTAGCAAATGAAAAGACCTATTTGAATTAATCAAACAGATCTCTTGATGGTTTTTTCAACGAGACTTATTCAGGATTTGCGGTAGTGTATCTTAGTTCAATATTTGAACGGTCTGCAAATCTAACATCTTCAATAGAGTTCTTTGGTTCTCCGTCTTGCATAATTTCTAGATCATACCCATCTCGTGAAGCGTCCTCTTCCCATACTGTAAAAAAATCTCCGAGGTTGAAGTTATTTACTCTTTCTGACAAGAAAGACTCAGCGTGAATCGTTCCAGAACCATCGTGAGTGTGAATTTCTGACATACAGTTTCGGTCGATACCAATGTTAGCAGGGATGCTTTCTGGCTCTCCATCAACAGTTATTGATAACTTAGGGTGTATATGGTCAGCCAAACTTTGGTGTCCATTTGTAAGACAGAATATTTCTGTATTTTCAAAATACGTAAAGTTGTCCTTTTGAGCCTTATTACTCCAAATAAAAAGTCCTATAGTTACAATAGCTATTGCTAACAGTGTGATGTTTTTTTTCATTTCAAAAGTATATCACATTCAATTAAGGTCTCAGTACATAAAACACACAGATTAATTCTGTGTGTTTTATTCTTCGTCTGTTGGTACAAGTGCTTCAAACGTTAGAAAATGTTCGAACCTTTTTGTGTAAATAAAAAGACCTGTTTAGATTAAACTAAATCAGGTCCTATTTTTCATCGAATCATAGACAAGGTTAATTTCCCGTAATGTCCAGGATTTGCTCCCACGTATTAACTCTATGATTCATGCCTGTCATGTTGGTATGATGATTTTCAGGATCAAGCAATATTGTCTTAACTGATCCAAACACCTCTTCAATTTCTCTAGGACTGTCATCTATAAAGAAAAGTGGATTTTTTAATCTATCAATAAAGGTCTTTTTTGTTGTTGCATAGAATTTACCATCTTCTTCAATATGCCAAACATGGTGAATACTTGAAATACAATCGGGGAAAAAGTTATCGAGCATTGTTTTTACAACATCTCTACCTAAAGTAAGTCGAGCTGTTGCTACGTGCAATGTATAATCTTGTGAAAGTATCCTAACAACCTCTTGAGAATATTCCAAAGGAAGAATGTTGTTGTGACACTCCATTGAGGCAAGGAATTCTTTTCCGATAAGCTCATATAATTCATACTCATCAATCTGCGGTGAATTAGGAGGCAAATGTTTTGAAACTAGGTTGTGCAAAGAACTGCCACATGTGTAGTTTCCACGAGGTATTTCTATTTGATAGTGTTTTTCAAGCCAACTTAATGTTGCTTCACCCGTATGGAAAAGGACTCCGTCAAAATCAATAATAATATCTTTTTTCATAATTTTGCTTTCTGTGTTGTAACATATTACTTTACTGAATAGAAGTCAATTATTTTTAATATCTGTAATCGATTCCTAATTTGTAGCAATCTTTTTAGTTTGAGCTTGTCTTAAGGTAGGAAAAATAACTCATACACTACAGAAGTCTTTTCTTGGCTCCAAACGTTAGAAAATGTTCGAATCTTGATTTTGAGCAGAATAAGGATATAATGTACATATTATGAAAACTATTGCACAGTTTAGAGTATATAAAGAAAATGATTCTTATATCGCAGAAGGAGTTGATTTGGCTATTGTTACTCAGGCCGATAATCTTGATGAATTGGTAAAGAATATTGAAGAAGCTGTGTCATTACATTTTGAAGGAGAAGAAGTTACTAATTTTGATTATTCTCAAAAACCATCTATTCTCGTTAATTACGAATTGCCTCAGCATGCCTAAGTTAAAGGCATTAGATTCAAAGGAAATCATTAAAATACTCGAATCTTTTGGCTTTGAAATTCATTCTCAAAAAGGAAGTCATGTGAAATTGACTCGACGTACAGTACTTCAAAAGCAAGTACTCACAATTCCAAATCATAAAGAATTAAAGAAAGGAACCGTTAAGGCAATTTATATGCAAGCCAGCAGATTTGTTTCGAGCGAAGAATTGGGTAAACATTTTTATAACAATTAAGTGTTGATTATTTTTTTATAATAATATAGAGTCGAAGAACATTAAAATTGAACTCGATAATGATGATAGATTTCCAAAAGATAAGTATGTAGCAATTGTCGGAGACTATATCATATGTTCATCATACGGATCAGGCTTTAACGATAAAGTAGGTAAGTTTTTTACTGCACATGCAGACTTAAATGAAGGGACGATTTCCCACTTTAAAAATAATTTAGCCAAAGACGGTAAATCAAAGATAACTATCGAAAGAAATAGAGCTAAATCTATTAAACTATCAAAACAAATTACTAGAAACCATTATGTACCATTACGGGCCAAAGAAGAATCTAATTTCGAAATTGAATAGGTTCGAATTCGACCTAAGGTAACAAAAATGACCTCTATGTCATAAGGGTCGTTGTCGGCTCCAAACGTTAGAAAATGTTCGAACCTGTTTGTGTAAATAAAAAGACCCACCGAAGCGTGACTTTCTGTGAGGGTTTTAATTTAAAATTGCTGGTAGTAATACCCTGTAAATGGTTTTGCTCGCCATTACAGGAGGAAAAACTACCCCAATAAATGTCACGAACTTTTCAAACCCGTAACAACGAGGGTGTGCCTTATTTAAAATATCTCTAAAGGAAACAATGTAATTACTTCTTCAGTTTTAGTATCAATATTGACAGAAAATGTTGTTCGGTAATTTATGATCTAAACCCAATCTTTGAATATTCTTCTTCCGCTGGTTTCATTTTCCTTGCTTCTGACTCAAGAATTTCTTGATCAATACCATGCTTATCGAGATTTGCGGCTAAACGAGCGGCAGATTCCACAATACCTTCAATAATATCTGCACTACTATATCCTTCGGTTACAGTAGCGAGCTTATCAAAATCAATTTCTTCATCGTGTGGTCTACCTGCTAACCCAAGTTTAAATAACTCTTTGCGTGCGTCAAAATCAGGTGGTGAAACATAAATTTTCTTATCAAACCTTCCTGAACGAAGCACTGCTGGATCTATTCTATCAATGTAATTTGTTGCCCCAACAACTAGTACTTGATTATCAGCTGCATCATTGAGTTGCATAAGAAACTCATTGATTTCTTCTTCTTTATGTGATGAATCTTGTAATTTTTTTCTGTCTGGTACAAGACCGCTAATCTCGTCAAAAAAAACAATGGCTGGTGCATTTTTCTTGGCATTATCAAAGACTTTTCCGATATTGCCAACAGCTCCGTGAATATATGGAGTAGCAAGGTCCGAGTGCTTTACTTCAAAAAAATTATAGTCTAATTCCTCTGCAAGTTTTCTTACCATAAAGGTTTTTCCGCACCCAGGTGGTCCATGTAAAATAATACCATTAGGAATAGAGACCTTGAACTTTTCAAATCTCTCTGGATTTTTTAAAGGATTGATTACATCTGAAATAAGAAGTTGTTTAAGGTCATTCATTCCTGCAATAGAGTCAAATCCTCATATTGTTGTTAGATTTTTTACAATATCAGAGAGTTGTCCAACAGAGTGTTCTCTAACTATAAGACCAATCCATTCTTTTCTGTCTTTTTCGATTCTAATCATCTCGTATCTTCCCCGACGATCATTTATCTCGTTGGGCTGTATATTCAAGAGTAAATAAAAGAATGAATTGTCAGAAAGCTTGTAGACATCAGTAAAAAAGACTCGCTCAATACGATTTTTAACAGTTATACCATCCTTAATTTCGAATCCGTTATGTAAAATTGGTTTAATTGAAGTTGTCATAATCTATCTGTTAAGTGTACAGTTTTGTATCAAATAATTATTGTATATTTCAACTCGATCGTTATGTCGGTCTATTTTCGACTCAATACCCGCGGCATCCCTATTATATGAGCCCAGTTTCTGATTGTGCTCGTCAATTTTCGTATTATATTCGTCAATCTCCCATTGTGCAGAATATTCATTAACATATGAATCTTCTATCTCATTTGTAAGTCGATCAACTTCATCACTGCGACTTATTAGTAGATTTTTTTCAAAAATTAAAGATGATTCATCGGGCTCTAGTTCAGTAGCTCTATTGTAGTGATATCGAGAACACATATATTCACCCACCCGTACCATATCATCATTGTTAGAATATGATGAATTACTACTCGATGTTGAAGGAGCGTAACTAGAAGAGCTGGAACTATAATCAGAAAAAACTAGCGAACCAAAAAAAAGAATAACACCGCCAATAATCAAAATATTTTTACCATTATATCTACGATTTAATAATGAAGATTTGGGAGTACGAGAAGTCTGTCTAGTACGTGATTCTGACTTGGGTACATCCTGAAATGACTCCTTTTTATCAAGGAAATCCAGGTTTATATCAAGATGATGTTTTGATTGTTTCATATATTTTTATTTTTCATATCGTTCGTAACACGCCTGTACAAGCACTGGTAAAATAACTGCATTTGGAGTAGACATTGAAATCGAAGCAAACTGACTACTTTCTCCGTTTTTATCTTCCCAAAGAATCACATGACCTTGATACATTTTTGGAAGATATATTGTATCTGACCAATAAACCATCAATTTTTCATTCTCTTTAAAGAGTTTGAGTTTCATTTTTGAGTATCCTTTTTCAGTGAATTCAACTTCGCCGAATTTTACTGTTTCTCCACAGTCAAAAATCTGTTCAACAATCCTTTTTACAATAGACGGTTCAATCAGACTAGCAGTTAGTCCAACTAATTTTGCCCAATCTTCTTTTGTGTTACTCTCCTCTTTACTTGCAGTTAGAGATACCGAGATAGTCTCATTTTCAGAGATAACTGACCAATTATATACATATGATGTTCCAGTTGGTATTCCATAAAGTGAATGAGAAGTTGCAGTGGAATCAAAGGAATATGAGGTGATGTCCTTGAAGAATATTCTTTTTTTGTTATATTCGACAAAAGTACTCTTGAAGACAACAGTGCTACTGCGAAATGTACCCGGGATCTCTATGGTAACAATATTTTCTGCCTCATCTTTTACGTTTTTTTGTATTTGATTAAGTTCATTGCTTAGTTTATTTTTTAAGCTTTCCGTACCAGCTAGTTTAATAGCTACTCCCAAGAGCCCTTCGGACTTCTGTAACTCACTTAAATTATTATGAATATCTAAAACAATGACTCTTATGGCATTAGCGGCACGATCTCTCATTGTCCTTGTCTGACTATCTTCATACAATCCCAACTTTATAAGTTTATTTAATTCTACTTGCAAGTTGTCAATGAGCTCCTTAATCCGTGCCGTTTCATCTTTATCTAGTACTCCATCTTCACTTACATTCATTGATTCCAAATTTTCAACAACATTATTTATTGTTTGGAACGCTGGATTAAGGATTGATTTTTCAATTTTCTTTCCCCTGACAGAAAAGGCGCTTTGAAACTCATTAATGTATGCACTATCTTTATATAGTTCATGTAAATCCGTATAGAAATCCGCTAAATCACTTGCGACTTCAGATTTAAATTTTGAAAGAAGATCTCGA
>Ga0105055_10007051_pt1 | contig 15102 bp, 12 predicted proteins | sample BON03_FD_78090 | JGI IMG/M metagenome (GOLD analysis project Ga0105055, IMG submission 78090) | Freshwater microbial communities from Lake Bonney liftoff mats and glacier meltwater in Antarctica - BON-03 | ecosystem: Environmental > Aquatic > Freshwater > Ice > Glacier meltwater | place: Lake...
CAGGCAATTGTTTTTAATACCTATCAGCTTTACAGGAGGGATAAATTAGCCTCATTGGAAGCAGATATTATGAAAGCAGTTTCAGAACAGTTTATTGCCGGTGCCAAGCTGGTGAGGGGTGCATATATGGAAAAGGAACGTGTCCGTGCTGAGGAATTTGCTTATATTTCTCCAATACATTCCGACAAGGAATCTACAGACAATGATTACAATGAGGCCTTAAAATTCTGTATCAGTAAGATTGAGGTTGTATCCTTTGTTGCAGGTACTCATAATGAGTTTAGCTGTGAAATTCTGGCTGAATTGGTCAACAAAAATGGGATTCCGCATGATCATGAGCATGTTTACTTTTCCCAATTGCTTGGGATGAGTGATAATTTAAGTTTTAACCTTGGTGCTGCAGGATACAATGTGGCTAAATATGTTCCTTACGGACCAGTAAAGGCAGTTATGCCTTATCTATTCAGAAGGGCTGAAGAGAATACATCAGTTGCCGGGCAGATTGGAAGAGAGCTTCGGTTGATCTCTGCTGAAAAGAAACGGCGTAAACTTAAATAAAATCAGAATTTTTCTTTCCCGCGTAGCAGATCCCAGAAGAGTATAAAATCTGAGGCGAGGCTGTAGGAGGGGTATTTAAATGTAGCAGGTTTATTCTTTTCAAAAAAGAAATGCCCTAGCCATGCAAACCCATACCCAACAAAAGGGATCAAAATCAGGAATCTTGCATCCTGAAAATATATTGAAACAGGAATCAAAAGTATTACAAGGGCAGTCCCTATAAAATGGAGTATCCTGCTGGTTGAATTAAGGTGTTCCTTTAAATAGAATGGGTAAAATTCTTTGAGTGAATTGATTCGTTTTTCTTCCATAACCTAAATTAAGGATTTTAATTGCTTATCTCTTTAATAAACCTGAAGAATATAAATAACTTTCCAGTGTTTCTTCTGGAGTCAAAAGGTGGGTTTTTAGTCCCAGCATTTCGGCTGTTTTCAAATGCTGCGGACTGTCGTCAATGAAAAGAGTCTCTTTTGGATTAAGATTGTTTTCATGCATCACAGATTCAAATATATCGGTATTTGGCTTCCTCATTTTCATGAGATGTGAATAATAATCTTTTTCGAAAAATATAGCATTAGATTCTATTTGATGTTCCCTCTGCAGATAATCCATAATCCATTTATAATGAATCTCATTATTATTACTGAGCAGGAATGTTCTGTATTTTTCTTTTACTTTCAAAAGTAGTTCATGATTTGGCTCAGGTACACCAATCAGCAAAGAATTCCATGCATGGTCAATCTCTGCATCGCTCAGTCTTTGGATTCCGGTAACTTGACGAATCCCATCTCTGAATTCAGAAGAGGAGATTAGGCCTTGTTCAAACTGGTCAAACAATGAATCGTGACCTTTATGTGAGAAGAAATGCTCAATATTTTTGACCCCAAGATCAGTAAAACTATGCTGAGCCTTGAGGAAGTCTATTGTGAAAATTACATTGCCGTAATCAAAAATTATATTTCTAATCTTATTCATATATTTAGTGCAGTATATTATAATTTTATCTTTTTTAAAAGACAAAGTTTTTTTATTTTTTGTCCCTGCCAAATCTACTAAATGACATTTATTCCGAATAGCTATTCAATTATTCTGATAATCTGTGGCCTTTTTGCACTTTACATGTGTGTCAGGATTTTCCGCAGATATGAGATAGTTGTCCGCTGGTTTGGTTTTATGATGCTAGCTCAAGCAATTTGGGCGCTAAGTTATGGATTAGAACTTTCAAGTACTAGTCTTGAGCAGATGTTATTCTGGATAGATGTGGAATATCTTGGAATAGCCTTCCTACCGGTATGCTGGTTATTATTCCTTTTGAAATTTACAGGAAAGGATAAGTGGATGAACAGCACCTATTTTTACCTTGTATTTGTACTTCCTGTGATCACTCTTCTGATGGTTTGGACCAATAAGTACCATCACCTGCATTATATAAACGTAAGTGTTGATCATTCGGGTTCTTTCCCCTTATTAAGTCTAGAAACAGGACCCTGGTATATTGTGCACACTGTTTATTTTTACATATTACTCATTTGGGGGGTAATCCTGCTGGTTGATAAATACCGGAAGTCTGATCAGGTTTTCAAGAAACAAAATCTAATCATTCTGATCGCAGTATTCATTCCTTGGGTTGCAAATATTTTGTATTTGTTTGGTTACCGGCCACTTGGTCATATTGATAGCACGCCATTTGCTTTTATAGCTACAATGCTATTTTTGAGTATCGGACTCGTTCGGTTCAGATTGCTAGATATCATCCCTATAGCTAGGGAGAAGGTTATTGAGGCGATGAACGAAGGGCTAATCGTTACTGATAATCAGGACCGGGTTGTAGATTTGAATCAGGAAATCAGAAAGATTTTATCAATTGATGAAAAAAAGATTATTGGTAAACGACTTGAGTTATTCCTTCCTGATCAAGCTGAATTGTATGAACTGATTAAAGCCCGAAAGGGAGGGCAATTACAGGTGAAACTTGTGAATTCGGCAGTTTTTCTGGAGGCAAGTCTCACTCCATTGTTTGAAAATCAGAATGCATATAGTGGATTAATCATACTGATAAGAGACATTACAAAACGCGTTGAAATTGAAAATCAAGTACGCTTACAGTCGGAGCAGCTATTAGGAATGAACAAACTGAAAGACCGGCTTTTCTCAATTATTGCTCATGATCTTAGGGGGCCACTAATCAATTTAAATGATATTATTAAAATGCTCAATGAAGGTATGATTACTGAGGAAGAGTTTAAATCGTTTGTTCCTCAGTTGTCAAAGAATATTGGTTTTACAACAGGTTTACTTGAGAATCTTCTGTTCTGGTCGAGAAGTCAACTTCAAGGTGAGGTCGTAAAACCTATTTATTTTAATTTGAAAGAAGTTAGTGTTAATATAATCAATCTTTTTGAGAACACAATTCAGGAGAAGGAGATCTTAATAGAAAACAAAATTCAATTGACTTGTAAGGTTTATGCGGATAAGGATATGATTCAGCTGGTCGTCAGAAATCTGATATCCAATGCAGTGAAATTCTCAAAACGTGGTGGTATAATCAAGCTTAGTACGGCTATTGAGTCAAATAATACGATTCTTTGTGTCACAGATAGTGGAGTTGGAATCTCTGAAGCCGACCAGAAGAAACTATTTGAATTGGAGACATTTACTACCAGAGGTACTGATAATGAGCAGGGTACAGGTCTTGGTCTGCTCCTATGCAAAGATTTTATTGAAAAGAACGGCGGGACTATTTGGGTGGAAAGTGAATTGGGAAAAGGGAGTAAATTCTGTGTAAGTATTCCTAATGTTAATTGGTAAACTCCGAAAGCTTGACAATAAAAATATGAGACTACATCTTTTTCTATTTTTGTGTATTCTGTTTTTAAGCGAAATCCTCAGTGCTAATCTTTAAATAAAATGCATCAGTTTTTCGGGTAATTAATTTCTGGATATGGCCTTAATTATCGTACTCTTCGGACTTCTTCTTCTGCTTGTTCTTATCGTCAAAAAAATAAGTCCGATGATGGCCTTACTGATTGTATCCATCATCACCGGCTTACTGCTAGGAATGTCTCCGGCAAAATTAATGACAACCATTTCAACTGGTATAGGCAGTACATTGGGAAGTATGGTGATGGTACTCGCTCTAGGTGCCATGATGGGGAAATTAATCGAAGAAACCGGTTCTTCTAAAAAAATTGTTTTTATACTAATCCGTCTTTTCGGGATTAAGAATATTCAATGGGCAATATTATTAACGGGTTTACTGGTAGGTATTCCTTTATTTTATAATGCGGGTTTTGTGGTGCTGGTTCCTCTGATATTTGCCATTGCTTCAACTACACGTTTGCCCATATTGTACCTTGCTTTGCCTATGGCGGCTTCGTTATCAATTACTCATGGATTGCTTCCTCCACATCCGGGTCCCTTGGCTATAGCCTCTATATTTAAGGCCGATATAGGCATAATTCTTATTTATGGGTTAATACTCAGTGTTCCTATTGCCATTGCCGGAGGAATAATCTTACCAAGAATCATTCTGAAAAAGAATTTGCAAAGTACAAATCCGATTGAATTTTTACCCGAAGAAGAAGAGCTTCTGCCATCTGGATTTAGAAGCTTTATTACAGCACTGCTTCCGGTGCTCTTAATAATTGTAGGTACGGCTGGCAATTTTTTCAATCACTTGGAAGCCATTAAACCGCTATTCGTTTTTCTTTCAGATCCTACAGTCGCCTTGCTGACAGCGGTATTCGTTACCATAATAGTCCTCAAGATTCCAATAGGCAAGGCTATGAATTATTGCGCAGAAGGGGTTAAAAGCATTGCCATGATTATCCTAATAATTGCAGCTGGCGGCGCCTTCAAACAAGTATTGATTGATAGCGGGGTGGGAGAAACAGTAAAAGAGATTTCCTCAACATTTGATCTTTCACCTTTATTTTTAGCCTGGCTCATCACTGCTTTACTTCGTGTTACCTTGGGTTCGGCTACCGTTGCCGGACTAACAGCAGCAGGAATAGTGTTGCCATTAGCCGGGAATGGGGTATCGGTAGAATTAATGGTGCTTTCTATAGGTGCCGGAAGCCTAATGTTTTCTCATGTAAACGATACCGGATTCTGGATGTTTAAGGAATATTTTAACCTTAGTTTAAAACAGACCTTTGGCACCTGGACAATTATGGAAAGTTTAGTCTCGCTCCTTGGTTTGCTTGGAGTGCTTTTGATAAATCAATTTTTATAAGATTTTTTCATGGTTTGTAGCCTTCATTTTTTTTAGGTAGGATTAATTTGGTCTTATATCAATTCATTTTATTTTCAAGGTTAGATCAAATTCAAATATTTCCAAAAATCTATTTTAGAATCCCAAAGCATTTCCGTAAAATTGCATCCGCCTTCGCTAAGGCTACGGCGGACAAGTCCTGCGCCCATAGCTCAGTTGGTTAGAGTAGAAGACTCATAATCTTTTGGTCCCTGGTTCGAGCCCAGGTGGGCGCACGAAACGCAATCCGAAAGGATTGCTTTTTTTGCGTCTACCTGGGCGAGAAGCCTGTCCCGACCTTAGGAGGGAACTCCAGGTGGGCGCACGAAAAAAAGCTACTCTTAGAGTTTCTTTTTTTATGCCCTACCTGGGCGAGAAGCCTGTCCCGACCTTAGGAGGGAACTCTAGGTTGGGTGGTATGGTATAATTCCGAAAGGATTGCTTTTTTTGCGTCCCCCTGGGCTAGAAGCCTTTTCCGGCCTTAGGTGGAAACTTGATTTGGCACAAAAAGCAACCAAGCCCAAATGGAAAGGAAATATATTCCAGAACGGAATGCGCAAAATTTAAGCGCAACATTTATAATGCTTATAATTTACTAGAATAATGAATACCATAAATTTACCTCCAAAACATCTTTTATTAGTCCTTGCCATTGTGGTGATTTGGGGTGTCAATTTCGTTGCAGTTTATATCGGACTGAAAAGTTTTCCTCCTTTCCTGTTAAGTGCTCTTCGATTTGGCCTTTCAGCTCTGCCTTGGGTTTTCTTTATACCCAGACCTAAAGCTCCGATAAAGCTGATTGTATATTATGGTGTCGTTAATTTCACATTGCAGTTCGGACTTATCTTTACCGGAATTCATCTTGGCTTATCTCCTGGGCTTGCCTCACTTATTCTTCAGGTTCAGGTATTCTTTTCAATTGGACTTGCTTTTTTATTCTTTCATGACCGACCAAGTCTTTTCAAAATCGTCGGATCCTTAATTTCATTCATTGGAATTGGGCTTGTTGCATATCATGTTAATGGTGGGAGTACCTTATTAGGCCTGATTCTTATGTTGCTTGCCGCCTTTTCTTGGTCAGCAGGGAATATGCTAACCAAGAAAATCCATGCTCAATCGCCCCTCGCACTTGTAGTTTGGGGAAATTTGGCAGCCTTTCCAGTGATGGTTCTTATCTCCTTAATTTTTGAAGGGCCGGTTCTGATCCTGAGTTCGCTGCAAAATGTGTCATGGCCTGCCATCTTAGCTGTATTGTATATTGTTTACTTCTCAACACATATTGGTTATGGTGCCTGGGGATATCTGATGAAGTCATATTCTACATCAGTTGTTGTTCCCTTTACTCTTTTAGTCCCGGTTTTCGGATTCTTGAGTTCTGCATTCTTTTTAGGTGAAGAACTGCCTTACTGGAAACTTTTAGCTTCTTTATTCATATTGGGAGGACTAATCTTTGGCTTGCTAGAGAAGCAGATTCGGGGACTAATAAAGGGTTTGCGACCCCGAATTCTGGATTGATCGAAGGTAACCATTAGACTTGAAAACCTTTCTGGGTGTCGTGTACCTTGACATTCCTGGGCTTGCTATAAAGACATCTAATCATTCATTATTGATTTCTGAATCAGTTTTGTGGTTTTGGTAGGTTTGATATAAATCTAGGAGATCGCTGCAATTTGCGGGATATAGTAGAACATCGATTTCCATTTGGCGAGGCATACATTTGCTAATATAGTTGCGCTTTCGAATGGTTTACCTATTGAGACGGCGAATAGTATGCTGGGGCATACCAAGATTGCCACTTATCAGATTTATGCTAAGTTGCAGTATAAGAAGATTAGTGAGGATATGGTAGCATTGAAAAGGAATCTGGCCTAATTATTTATACATTAGTAATCCTATTATGGCGAACGACCAAATCATTATATTTCAAAATCCAGACGGGAATATTTCTGTTGAAGTTATCTTGCAAGATGATTCGGTATGGTTGACTTTAAACCAAATAGCTGAACTTTTTGAAAGAGATAAGTCTGTAATCTCAAGACATATTCGAAATGTATACACAGAAGGTGAATTAGATCGAGGTGCAACTGTTGCAAAAAATGCAACAGTTCAAAAAGAAGGTAATAGAGAAGTAAGTAGAGAAATAGAATATTATAACCTTGATATTATCTTATCAGTAGGATATAGGGTAAATTCTAAAAGAGGTACACAATTCCGGATCTGGGCAAATAAAATCCTTAAAGAGTATTTAATCCGAGGCTACGCAATAAACGAAGATCGCTTAAAAGTACAAGCAGAGCAATTATTCAATTTGAAGCACACTGTGAATCTATTGAGTAAGGTATTAGAGAGTAAACAACTTTCATCAGACGAAGCCAGCGGTTTGTTAAAAGTTGTTACAGATTATACCTATGCTCTAGATATCCTGGACAAATATGATCATCAGCAACTAGGTTTAAATAATACCACTCAAGATAATCTGATTTTTAAAGCAACTTACGAAGATGCTATAAAAGCAATAAAGGCTTTGAAAAATAAGTTTGGCGGTGGATCGCTCTTTGGAAATGAAAAAGACGCGTCTTTTCGAAGTTCGATTGGTACAATTTACCAATCATTCGGAGGTATTGATTTATATCCAAGTATTGAAGAAAAAGCCGCAAACTTACTCTATTTTGTCGTAAAAAATCATTCATTTTCTGATGGGAATAAACGTATAGCAGCATATCTATTTGTTTGGTTCTTGGGAAAAAATTGTATCCTATATGGGCTAGATGGGTCAAAAAGAATTGCGGATAACACTCTGGTTGCCCTTACACTTATGATAGCAGAATCTAGACCTGACGAAAAAGAGATGATGGTGAAAGTAGTCGTTAATCTGATAAATCAAAAAAATTAACGTGGGTGTAACAATTTCCGGGCTTCAGGAAAATCTTTGAGATAGTGAAGATAATTAAACGACATCCTGTTTGGTTGAATACTCGATTAATGGAGCCAATATTTTTTTCGCCCTCACACTTCCGTACCTTGAAACACAACGTTTCAGCTTTTTGGTGTCCATAGTTCGAACTTTTACCGCTACGTTTTTTAATACTTCTGTCGGATCTTCGGCAAGTGTTTCAATGTTGTTCACAAGATCAACTAAAAGAAATGCCTTGGTTACTTTACTCGGAAAGTGTGGCTTCATGCAGAAGGAAAACTTCCTGTTCCCTAGTTTAAATTCACCGTGCCGTTTATGATTATATACGGTACTTTCATCAGAAAACTGGGTAGTACCAATCCCTAAATTATTACAGGGGCTTGGTAAAGTAAGCAGGAATCTATCATCTTTAAGAAAACTTCGTATTAAGAACTCTTCCTCTGGTGGAGTTTTGCCAATTACACTTAATTTCGGATAATAATATAAGTCTTGAGAAAGTTTTTGAAGTGTATCTTCCTCAACCAGAGTATCAAGATGCCGATCAACTGATTTAGACCATTTGGCTGAATCATTCCGCCGACACACCTGACCTCTTTTAAGATGCCTTTTTTATTGTAATTGTAAGGATACGTATGTTGTAATTGTACGAGATCTTCAAGGATAAGGAGATCAAGATTTAGTACATCATCCCATTCCTTTTTTAAGTCACCGTTAAAACCCCTCCTAAAAATCAAAAGTTTAAAAGGCGAAATTCGTTAAATTTAAACAGTCAATATGAAAAATATCTCTTTTTAAAATCTAAATCACTATGAAATCATTTTCCCCTAAATTAATTATGCTGTTGTTCCTCATGGGTTTTCAACAACAAAGCTTTGCCCAGGCTGCTAATGACAGTCTGTTAACTCAAATGAGCAGGAAATGGATAAACGCAAAAACCTATGCTATTCAAATGGCTGAATTAATGCCTGAAGAGTTTTATAATTTCAAGCCATCAATGGAAGAAATGAGCTTTGGTGAACAGGTTTTACATATAGCAAATAATATTGGGATGCTTTCTTCTAGTTATCTATCCTTTCCTAATAGTCTAATAACAAAGAACGTTAACCCTTCAGATAAGGCTGAAGTGGTCAAAACCCTCGGTGCAGCTTATGACATCGGACTTTCTGCGCACAGGAATATTAAGCCTGAGCAATTGGATGAAATAGTAAAATTTTTTGCCGGTCCGCTGACTAAAAGACAAATATTTCTCTTGATACATGATCATCAATCACACCATATCGGTCAGCTAATAGTTTATTTACGGCTCAAAGGGATAAAACCTGTGAATTATGTAGGTTGGTAGATCGGCCAAGCATAAAATGTATGAAGGCTTGACTACTTGAATAATTTGTTGCTACAGCTTGTTAAATTTATTATCGGTAGGAGCTGCCTGTTTCGAAGATAGAAATCAACTTGCTTCCTCCTCCATCATTTTCCTTGCCCCAAGTAAAGCCAATAGCGTAAGTCCCGCGGCAGCTGCCAGATAATAGCCAACATAAGCCAGCCCATAATTCTGTGCCAGAGTTGTTGCTAAATATGGTGTAAGCGAAGCCCCTAAGATCCCGGCCAGGGTAAATGCCAAAGAAGCACCGGTATAACGTACGGGTGCCGGAAAAATTCCGGCGAGTGCAGTTCCTATCGGTCCGTAAGTAAGACCCATCAGGAACATACCCAATGATAAAAATACTGCAGTCATGGCTGGGCTGCCACTGATAAATAAGGGCGCGAAAGTAAGTCCGAAGACTATGATACCACCCGTTGCAGCAAGAAGCATATTGTTGCGACCGTATCGGTCAGCCAATATAGCCGACAGTGGGATTGCTAAGCCGAAGAAAAGCATCGATATCATTTGCATAATCAGGAAATTGCTTTTAGAATAATTTAGCATTGAAGTCCCCCAACTAAGTGTAAATACGGTCATTAAATAAAATAGTAGAAAGGTAGTGATGGTTGCTAGCGTACCCAGGGTGATAGCTTTTGTGTGTTTCATAAAAACATCGGCAACGGGCATTGATGATCGTTGGTTGTTGTTCATGACTTTAATAAAGTCGGGTGTTTCGGCAATTTTTAGTCGTACATACAAGCCTACGAAAACTAGCAAAGCACTGGCAATAAATGGGATCCGCCAGCCGTAGCTGATAAAATCACTGTCATTCATCGTTTTGCTCAATATAAAAAATGAGCCTGTGGATAAAAGGAAACCTATGGGTGCACCTAATTGTGGAAACATTCCGTACCATGCTTTTTTGTGCGGGGGAGCATTTTCTGTGGCTAACAGCACCGCACCGCCCCATTCGCCGCCCAGACCTAATCCCTGCCCGAAACGAAATACTGCCAGCAAGATCGGGGCTGCAATGCCGATAGAGTCGTAACCCGGTAAAAGCCCGATGGCCACTGTTGAAGGCCCCATCGTCATCAGCGATGCAACCAGCGTGGCTTTACGCCCTTTACGGTCGCCAAAATGCCCGAATAAAGCCGCACCCAATGGCCGGGCAAAAAAGGCCAGCGCAAAAGTAGCCAGCGATTCTAGCATAGCCGAATTAGGGTCGGATGCCGAGAAGAATAACTTAGGGAATACTAGGACAGCGGCCGTAGCAAAAATGTAAAAATCGAAAAACTCGATCGTTGTACCAATGAGGCTTGCCGCAAGTATACGGCGTACAGGATTTGCTGGATTAGGGTGCTGACTCATAGCCTCAAACATATACAATTTGGATGGAAAAATAAATGGGAAGGCTTTGGTTTGACTACTTTGCCGAATACTTATGAAATAAGGCAGGTATTAGAATTTTTTGTCTTATGAGTAACTAAGTAATGCGAGTAATTCGTTTTGAATTAGGTTTAGATTATACAATAATAATTTATTGTGGCACTAAAAATCAATATTGGTAATCAGTAGAAACTCTGCCAAAGAAGGAATTTAAACTATTTTAATATAGTTGACTTTTGATAAACTATTGCTTAAAATCCATTCTGCAACACAACATTGAGAAATAAATTACATCGCCACTAGCAATATTGTTGTAAATATTTGATCCAGGCAACCCTGTAAAGTCAGCAATAGATTTACGAAAGGGTTTGATTATAGTTTTTTTGATAATGGCCTCTTTGTATGCTTTGCTTAGATCCATACTTTTGATCACTTCTTTGTTAATTTCCTGCTCCGTTAAAACATTTAATCCACATTCTTGCAATTGAATCAGGCGTTTAGGGTAATAAATACGGCTCATAAAATCGGCATATAAAAAATATCCTGACGGATTAAGTGTACGGACCACTTCTTTAAAAAAATTCTGCCGGTTTCCATAGCCATGTGATGACTCTACGTTAACGATAATATCAAAACTGTTATTCTCAAATGGTAAGCTCTCTGCATTTCCGACCACAAATTTTAAGCGAGGGTCATGGTAATTCCGTTGGCAAAATTTAATTGCATTTTTTGAAAAATCAAGGCCGATGATTGACGCGGGATTATATTCCATCAATAATTCACAGCCTCCGCCTCTGCCACAACCTACTTCTAAGACTTTAGTAACATTATTAATGGTTGCCTGGCCAAATAAGTGGTGGTACAAGTTTGCACTGAGTATATTGTAATCTGTAGAAGTATTTTCTTTGCCAGCATAGCCATAATTCATGAATTTCCAGTTGGTCATATTTTTAAATAAGCGCGCAATGAACTCATAAAAATATTTCCATAAAATAATACTCAAATTAGGCGAGAGATCAACAAACTTTCGAAAAAACCTTGATAACATAAAATTGGAAATTGAATCTAAAATTAGTAATTAATTCTAACTCAAGTATTAAAATAGGCTTTATAGATTCGAAAATAACATCTATGGTCTATTATCTTTTCAGATTTGCGAAATCAATGAAAAACTGCGAAAAGCTCAAGCAGCATTTACCCCTCAACTATTTTAGAGTTAAATTTCCAACTGATCTTTCGTATTGGGTATGAACAGATAATTACAGGATTCAAGAGAAGGGGACAAATCTTCAGTTCGATTGATGCGTTTTAATGTCACAATATTTATTGCAACATAGTTTAGTTCCTTTAGTCTGGATAGTATTTGGTTAGCCGACATTGTACGGAATGCCGTAACTCCTTTATCTTCGGTAGGAAGAGGTGCTATTTCACAAATAATATAAGGTTGAAATTCTCTAATTGAATCAAGAAGCCCATCAATCGCCTTAGCTTCTCCGCCTTCAATATCAATTTTAATAACGGATATTTTAGTCAGATTCTCTGCTTTTATTAAAGCATCTCCGGTAGTCATGCGAACCTGTTTTTTTATCGAGTATTTAGTAAATTTTCTGAAGGTATGGGTAGTGGTGGCAAGAATATCATCCTGATATCGCGTTAGTAACTCAGCCTCACCATCAGAATCTGACAAGGCATATTCCAGTATTTTAACATTTTTAAAATTATTTACTTCGCAAAGAGCTTGCAGATAACTCACACAGTTCTCATTTGGCTCAAAAGCAAGATAGCGAACATCAGGGAATCGAGGCAGAACTTTTAGCATAGTTTGCCCGGTATTGGCTCCAATATCTAAAAAAACTCCATTTTCATTATCAATGAGTTTGGGAAGAATGGTATCTAACCAGATCTCATAATCAGATGTGAAATTCATAACGCCCATACCGTTCTTTATCAGGATCGTAAATGGAACCCCATTTCTATGTACTTTTTTCGACCAGTTCAGCTTTTTGAACAAGCCGTAGATTATTCTGAAAGGCATAAAGCTCTCTGTCAGAAAATTCCTGCCAAGAACATGTGTTAATTTATACTTGTGAAAGGTTTTATACATTAATTTAAAATATTATTTCACCACAATCTGATCAGAATAAATAGAAATCGCCTGCCCCGATCGGATATGCCAGGATGGTGTTTTTAGCAAACTTTCTGCATGTACTTTAATATATCGGGCTTTTGTTTCTGCCTTTAGCTCCGCTAGGAATGGAAGGAAAGAAATTTTCGTTATTCCGGGATTTTCAAGTGGGTTTGGATTATTGGGGTTGACAATTTTTATAGGTTCGCTGTACTCATTACCATCTAAAGAAATTGAATAAGTAACATATTTAGGTAAGGCAAACAAATGCCAGTCGGGTTGTGCCTGTGGGTTCAGGAAATCCATATTCAGGGAGCTGACCTGCATTACTTCTCCTAAATCAAGAATAAAGTCCATGTGTTCAGCTGTGCAATAAACCCAGTTCTGATCTGCTTCCTGCCATGATTCATAAGATGCAAAAATTCCATCAGTCAGGCTTTCCAATCCTTTCGATTTAGGATTAGGCTTACTAATCGGGGTGATCTTTTTGCGGAATGATTTAGCACTACCTATTCCTTCCATATTGTTGAATATCCGGTTATAGGAAGCTCGGAAATGTTCAGGAGTCCCGCTTCTTTCTCTAAGCAGTTTGACATTGTTTAGTTTGCAACCATCTGCAAATCGGTTGACTAATGACTTCATTTCAGGTTTGGGAAGTACTTGGCCCTTACCGTCTTTGCGGAACATACTTCTGTCTGTATCAATCTCAGTCCGGCCGATTTGTATCTCTGCATACATGATTGGTAGGCGGGCAGTTTTTACACGATTGAGTAATTCAGTATCCGAAGCTACTGCCTGTTCTGCCTTGTCGAACAGTTGTTTGTACTGCTTCATCATTTCTGCCGATAAGTAAGCATTTTTAGCATGAATTGGATCACCAAAAATACTCAGCACCATGCCACTTTCGATCAGAGACTTTTGCATACTCCTGATATATTGATTTATAAATGGAGCGGCAGCACCGAAATATCCATTTAGAAATTCATCGATAATCGCTTGGTCATCTGCATCGGGATTCCACATTAATTTGCAGATCAGGTAGGAGCGGAGCAAGGCCATTTCGGCTGCCGTTTCATTATTTGCCTGCATAAATAATGCATTTACCTGATTCTCTGTATAGAATTTGATATTTGGTTTTAATGTAAATAGATTGGGGAAAGGAGACACATAATTAGTGAATTGGATATTATAATCCCAAATCAAGATATCTTTTGAAAGTGCTCCCCAATCCCTCAGGTCATTAGAAAAAGAAGGGTCGGTTACAAAAACTGGGGCTTGCCGCGCACTTTCAATATTACAGAGCATAATATTAACATTAGGCTCTATTTCGATGTTTTTTGGTGCTTTTCTAGTGTACCAATAAGCTAGGGTAGAAATGATCTTATCTGGAAATTCTCTGGCGACCTGATTCACAAAATAAATGATCGATCCGCTGGGAACCTTTCCATATTTTTCATTCAAGGCTGAACAGGCATCGCATTGGCAATACCTGTCGTTATCATCCTGACTAACTGACCAATAGGTGGCAGTTGGGTTTTGCTGTATTTTGTTTTTCAGGCTGGCAACAAGTACACTCAAAACTTCAGGATTCGACAGACATAACTGGGTTCCAGGCTGTCTTTTGCCATTAATCAGCGAATAATATTCAGGATGAGTTTTAGCGTATTCCTGTTGCGGAACAAGTGTATTAAATGTATGCACAAATAAACCCCAGTCATCTCGTGAAGAGAGTTTATGCCAGTCTGAATATTCCTGATCAGCCATTTGGCTGTAAGATGTTGTTCTGTATTTGATCTTAGGCTCAACTATTATCTCGGCTTTCGCAGAATTGATTGTTGTTGTTTTGGGGATTAATGTTGTTTCTGGAGCGAATTTTCTGAATCCCAGGTTTTCAAGCAGATCGTAAACACCAAAAAGAAGTCCTTTTTTTGCTCCGCCGGCGATTATAATATTGTTGCCTGCCGTTTTTGTGATGAAACCGGTTTCCATTAGCCGGCTGAAATCGATTTGCAATGATTTGGCATACTCTGTTTGACCAAGATAAATTCCGTTTTTAACCGGAGATTTACTTTCTTCTGCAATTGGAACAGCCTTAATCGATAATTTCGATAAATACTGCTGAAGCATCGAAGCAGCCTGTTTTTCTATGGGGCTTGCTTGCATTGGGATGATGATCTGATAATCTGTAATGCCATCCCCGATTATTTGCATACCCAGCAGACTGCTTTTCATCGCTGCACTCAGTAAATCAGGCATGAATGTTAAGCTCGCTGCCAGAATACCTGTGTTTTTTAAAAAACTAATCCTTGATATATTTTTATTTGTTCCCATTTTTATCTATTTCCCTATGGTTCCCTATGGTTGGTGTTATCACCAACCATCAAACTTCCCTATTCCCTATGGTTGGTGTTATCACCAACCATTCCCTATGGTTCCCTATGGTTGGTGTTATCACCAACCATCAAATTCTCTATGGTTGGGGTTTCCTATGGTTGATGTTATCA
>Ga0105055_10007053_pt1 | contig 15100 bp, 16 predicted proteins | sample BON03_FD_78090 | JGI IMG/M metagenome (GOLD analysis project Ga0105055, IMG submission 78090) | Freshwater microbial communities from Lake Bonney liftoff mats and glacier meltwater in Antarctica - BON-03 | ecosystem: Environmental > Aquatic > Freshwater > Ice > Glacier meltwater | place: Lake...
ATTATAAACACATGAAATCGAGCATGACACAAATGTCAATGGTAGGGATGATTGTCTATCAAGGGAGATTCCATGTGGCCAATAAAAATCAATTATAAACACATGAAATCGAGCATGACATAAATGTCAATGGTAGGGATGATTGTCTATCAAGGGAGATTCCATGTGGCCAATAAAAATCAATTATAAACACATGAAACAGACCTATTCGAGAATAGTGGTGAAAGGCGGAGTGCTATCTCCAGCTGAATTAAAGCAGATCTTGGAACTGGCAGAAAGCGCTGGCTTGGATACAATTTCCTTGGGTTCTCGTCAAGACATTCTCTTCATTAAAGAGGATGGAAACTTAGAAATTGATTCTCAGGATAAATTCCAATTGGTGTCTCCCGAAGAATTGGGAGCAGAAAATATCGTCTCTTCTTACGTTTCTTCTGATATTTTCCCGAATACACCTTGGCTGACAGGCGATCGGTATTTATATATTCTGGAGCAATTTAGAGGTTCGCCAAATCTCAAAATCAACATCACCGATCCAAAGCAACGTTTGGTTCCACTTTTCACAGGACACTTGAATTTCATCGCTTCGGAGCATGAAGACTACTGGTATCTATATGTACGCTTGCCAGAATGGGAAGATACCTTGATGTATCCAGCGCTTATTTACAGTTGGGATATGGCAAAGGTGGCTTCGGCAATCGAGGACATACTTAAGGAGGAGCCAGAGACAGTGGAATTCCTTTTTGAACTTGTGAATGACGCGGTGGATTCCAATAATCGAACGGTGGATACTCCCTTGGAAGTGCCGTTTTATCCTTTCCCATACTATGAGGGGATCAATCGAGTAGGAGATGATCGCTATTGGTTGGGCTTATACTGGAGAAATAATAAGTATTACACCGAGTTTCTGAAAACACTATGCGATCTCTGTGCGGACAGCAAAATCGGTAAAATCTCCATTACACCTTGGAAATCCATCATCATCAAGGGAATCCCTGAAAACACAAAAATCGAGTGGGAAAGATTGCTAGGTCGCTATGGAATCAATGTACGCCACTCTATGCTGGAGTTGAATTGGCACCTGCCTGTGAACAATAAATCTGCACTCAAACTCAAGGAATATCTTGTCGACAACTTCGATAAAAGAGATATAAGTACGTATGGCTTAACCTTTGGAATCACTGATTATACCCGAAAGGCGTATTATTTCACTTCTATTATTATTGAGAAAAATCAGCCTCCAGCAGGCTTGGACGACATCAAAATCCGTAACACGTACAATTTGCTTTATGCCAAGAACTTTGACCCGAATACACAACAATACATCGTGTATGTACAGGAAGTGGATAAAGCTGAATTGCCTGGACTTTTGATAGAGTTGAGTAAGATGTACTTCGAGCAATTGGGAAAAAAGTCTGAAGACACTAAAAAGCAGATTACCATAAAAGAAACGGTACAAACTGAAGTATTCCAATGCCCAGATTGCCTCACAATCTATGATCCAACTTATGGTGATCTGGCTCAGGATATCCAGGCAAACACACCATTTAAAGAGTTGCCAGCCAATTATTGCTGTTCACTTTGCGAAGCTCCAAAAAGTAAATTAGTCAAGAAAACGCTCACGAAAACACTCAAATAAGATCTCAAATCTTAGCTAAGAATCTGATTTATAACATCATTAAGGTATCGCATCCAATGTCACTTACCTGCACAATTGATCATTAAAACTATTGGATTTTCTTAGCTATGAAAAAGTTTATACTACTTATTCTGATTTCAATCGTCACAGTAAAAATTTCTGACGCTCAAGAATTTATCCTCGACGCAGATATCCGACCACGATTTGAATATCGACATGGATATGGTAGCCTCTTTCCGGATGATGCCAAAGCGGGGGCTTTCGTCACCCAGAGATCTAGACTCAATATGGGTTTCAAAGACGACAAGCTAAGCCTTTACTTCAGCATGCAGGAAGTGAGTACATGGGGCGACGAACAAACGCTCACCGCTACGGATAACAATAACTCATTTTCCCTCTTTCAGGCTTGGATTCGATATGTTTTCACTGAAAACTGGGCGATAAAACTAGGTAGACAGACCATTTCCTACGATGATCAGCGGATCTTGGGAGAAGTGGATTGGACTATGCAGGGCAGGTTTCATGATGCTGCCATAATTCAATATTCCAAGGATAAATTAAAATTAGATTTGGCTTTTGCATACAATCAGGAAAAGCAAAGCTCTCTTGGCACGGACTACACGATAACGGGTGGGTTTTCTTATAAAACCATGCAGATGGTACATTTGACCCAGGCTTGGGACAAAGCTTCCTTCAGTTTTTTGTTCATGAACAACGGCTTTCAGAAATACACAAATGATCCTATTCCACTAACGGACGGTCTTTATTATCGCCAAACAACCGGAGCATATGTTACTTTCCCTCTTGCTGTCCTTACCATTACTGGTTCGGCCTATTTGCAGACTGGAATGGCAACTGCGGCTACAGACCTTAGTGCATTCCAGTACCTGGTGGAAGCAAAATATAAGACTGGAATAGTAACCCTTATCGCTGGTTTTGAGTCTTTGAGCGGAACAGATAAAGTAGGCGAGGATAAAAACAAATCATTCTTCCCGCTGTATGGCACGAATCATAAATTCAACGGATTAATGGATTATTTCTACGTTGGAAATTACGCAAATAATGTCGGCCTGAATGATGCCTATGGAAAGATTTCAATAGCGACCGGAAAAAAATCCACACTTGGATTAAATGCTCATTTTTTCTTCACCAATGCTGAAATGGCAAATGAGCTAGGACAAAATCTAGGCACAGAACTAGACTTAGTCTATGGTAAATCGATTGGGAAATATGTAAAATTGGGAGTGGGTTATTCCCAGATGTTTGCCACCGAATCCATGAGTGCAGTAAAAGGCGGAACTACTTCTGAAAACACCAATAACTGGGGTTGGGTACAGCTCATGGTCAATCCTCGATTGCTGAGTTATAGATTTAAGGAGGAATAAGAAACTAAGGTCAAAAGCAGTAAAAATTCGAATTAACCAACGCCAAATCAAATTTGAAATCTCTTTCACTGCATCTTTTTCCAGATGGTTGGATTTCAACTTGTATGGGTAACAGCAAGCACAACAATTAATACTTTAGATTCAATAATCTGGTAATGGATTTGATAAGGAAATTTGTGCAACTGAGCATTTCTAATATCAAGGTATTGAATTTGGTGGAGATACCGATTCTCCCTTATTGTAGACAATCTTAATTTTAGAGAAGCATAAAATCTGGCTCCCAAACCAGTTTTTTCTTCATTATACCATTCAATGATCTCCTCAATGTCCGCTTTTGCTTCTGGTAGAAGCCTTAATTTAAAGCTCACAAACCCTTTTCAATTTCTTCCATGACTTCCTCCAAGTCGAGAACCCTCAAAGGATCATTTTTTTTTATGAGGCAAGTCGCTCGTTCAATAGAGCTTTATGAGCATCACTTAGCCCTTTCTCTTGTTGTGATTTAAAAATCTGTAGTTGTTCTAAAATTTTATGATCCTGAACTTCTGTCAGCCAGTGAATAAGATCGACTTTGATCGTTTGAATATCCATGAAAATCAGTTTTTAAGTTTCAATAAAGTTAACAGAATAGTCCTCAATTTCTACTTGAAACAAGACAATTGAAGAGTGGAACTTGCCTAATCCCTCGCTTTAAACTCCTGCTTCGCACCATCTAAATACTCGATAAATGACTGAATATCGGTATCGTAACCTCTAGGCTGAGCGAGGAGATTCTCCTTATGATCAATGATCACGTAGTAGGGTTGGGCGTTGTTTTGAAAGCGAGTAATTTGAAAATCCGCGTTTTGCTTCCCTAGTGTTTTCTTGACTTTATCGTCGTATTCTGAAGTGTACCAGTCACTTTCTGGAAGTTCTAGTCGTTCATCGATATAAAGAGCCACCATCACAAAGTCTTCCTTCAGTCTTTTCAGAACCCTCGGATCCACCCAGACATTCTCTTCCATTTTTCGGCAATTCACACAGCCATGTCCAGTGAAGTCAATAAGTAGCGGTTTGTTTGCTTTCTTGGCAGCTCGCATCGCTTGCTCATAGTCGAAATACCCTGGAATCCCATGAGGAATTTCCAGTGGTATATCAGCATATTTCACAGGCTCGCCAAGAATATTCTCACCAGCCTCGCTCCTACTTTGTCCACCAGTCAGTTGGAATTGTTGAGTGGACATAGGAGGCAGATAACCGCTTAGGTATTTGAGCGGAGCTCCAAATAATCCTGGAATCATGTAAAGCACAAACATGAAAACAAACAGAGCCGAAAGCAATCTCGGAACTCCGATGCTATCCATAGGCGAATCGTGTGGAAGACGAATTTTCCCCAAAAGGTACAGTCCCAAACCACTGAATATCACGATCCAGATGATCAAGAAAATGTCACGATCTAGAATTCCCCAATGATACACTTGATCTGCTATAGACAAGAATTTGAAGGCTAAAGCGAGTTCTAAGAATCCCAAAACTACCTTTACAGAATTCAGCCAACCACCAGACTTTGGCAGTCTGTTCATCCACTCTGGGAAAATCGCAAACAAGGTAAATGGGATAGCAAAAGCCAATGAAAAGGCAAACATTCCCAAGATCGGCTTCAGTAATTCTCCTCCTGCAGAGGATATCAAAATAGATCCTACTATCGGTCCAGTGCAGGAAAATGACACCAATACCAAGGTAAAAGCCATAAAGAATATTCCAATCAAACCGCCTTGTTCAGCCTTCTCATCCACTTTATTAACCAAACCTGAAGGCAAAGTAATCTCAAACAAGCCAAGAAAAGCCAGGGCAAAGAAGATGAATATCCCAAAGAAAAAGAGGTTTGGAAGCCAATGAGTTGCCAACCAATTAGCGAACTCAGGTCCTTGGATAGCCGCAACAGCTGTTCCTGCAATTGTGTAAATGGCGATGATAGAAAAGCCATAAATTATAGCATTTCTGATTCCCGTAGCTTTGCTTCCGGCTCGTCCAGTAAAGAAACTCACCGTCATCGGAATCATCGGAAATACGCAAGGCGTCAGCAACGCAGCAAGTCCAGCCAAAAATGCCAAAACCATAAAACCCCAAAGTGATTCATTGTCTTGAAGAGGGACTATCTCAAAAGAAGAAGCGGAAGTCTCGGCAACTGAAACATCATTAAATAAGTCGTCGTCATTGCGAGCCGAGGCACGAAGAGTGGCAATCTCTTGTTCATCGTCAGATTGCTTCGTCGTCGTTCCTCCTCCTCGCAATGACGAATCTTCTTCAGATGTCGGTAATGGTACTTCGACGACAGCTTCAACCGCTTTGAAAGTTAGCTCCACAGGCTCTTCGTAATTGACACATTGACCTGTCAAGTCAGAGCACATCTGATATTCCATGGTTCCAGTTAATTGCCCACTGGTCGCTTTCGGCATGAACATCTGTTCAAACCTTCCCTTTTTGATGAAATATTTGACATCTCCTTCCCAAACATCCTCATACTTGGTCTTAGCATCAATGGCTTTTAGATCCCCTTTCAACTGAAAATTTTCAGAAGGATCAAGAATAAGTGTAGTCAATAAGGGCCCTAGATCTGGATCAAAATCATTGGCATAAATGTACCAGCCCGCAGGAATCTCCGCCTCAAAGACAAGCTTAGCTTCTTCGCCTACTTTGAGGGTTTCCGAATCTATAGAAATCGTCCATTTGGGCGGTTTTATGATCTGTGCTTGCGCAAAAGAACTAAAGAAAAACAGTAACAAAAGTACTAATAGTCCTGATTTTCCGATGGCTTTATTCATGAAGTGATGATTGATTGCAATTTTGGTTTACTAGCTTTTGAGCAATTTTAAGAGACAAAAGCATCAAGGGATTGTTAAACTCTACAAGATAGGCGCATCGGTCATCCTTCTTCGGTCTTCCGTCCTGATCAGCAAGGAGTATGAGCTAAGAGAATTGTTGAGCTATACGATATGATTTTAAACCAAGCATTATTTATCGGTGAGCTTTCTAAACTGACGGAAGAACGCAGCAATGGTTTCGATACCCATAAAGTAATTCTTAACGCCGTAATGCTCATTTGGTGAATGCAACGCATCCGTATCCAATCCAAAACCGAATAGAATCGGATCAGAACCCAATTCTTTCTGGAACAACGCAACAATAGGAATAGATCCACCTTCGCGTGTAGGAATTGGTCTTTTACCAAAAGTCTCCTCCATAGCAGCTTCAGCAGCCTTATATCCTACAGATGAATCCGATACTACCGCAGGAGCACCACCATGATGTGCTTTTACTTTCACCTTCACGGATTTTGGAGCGATTGACTTGAAGTGATTTTCGAAAAGAGTTGAAATCTCATGCCAATCCTGATCTGGAACAAGTCTCATAGATATTTTTGCCTGTGCTTTAGAAGGCAAGACAGTTTTCGCTCCTTCTCCTATATAGCCACCCCAAATACCATTCACATCAAGTGTTGGACGAATGCCCACTCGCTCGATAGTCGTATAGCCTTTTTCTCCATGAACTTCCTCGATATCCAGTTTATCCTGGTATTCATTTAGGTCAAAAGGAGCTTCATTCAATCGCGCTCTTTGCGCAGCTGTGATCTCCTGCACCTTGTCATAGAATCCTGGAATCGTAATATGATCGTTCTCATCTTTCATGGATGCGATCATCTCACAAAGCACATTGATCGGGTTTGCAACTGCTCCGCCGTAAGTACCGGAGTGAAGATCACGATTAGAGCCAGTCACTTCCACTTCCATGTACGCCATGCCGCGAAGGCCAACCGTGATGGAAGGATCTTGCATGGAAATCATGTGTGTATCAGAAATCAGGATGACATCAGCCTTCAATTTTTCTTTATTTTCGATTACAAATTTTTCCAAGTTATTTGAACCAACTTCTTCTTCCCCTTCGATCATGAACTTGACATTGCAAGGCAAATCTCCCGAAGCCGTCATCGCTTCAAAAGCTTTCACATACATGTAAAATTGACCTTTGTCATCTGCAGATCCACGTGCGAAAATTGCTCCTTCAGGATGGATTTTTGTCTTTTTGATCACCGGCTCAAAAGGCGGGGAATCCCAAAGTTCATAAGGATCGGCAGGCTGCACATCGTAATGCCCATACACCAAAACCGTCTGTAGGGAAGGATCAATGATTTTCTCACCATAGACGATTGGATAGCCAGAAGTTTCGCAGATTTCAACCACGTCAGCTCCTGCTTTCTCCAAACTTTCCTTTACAAAATTGGCTGCCGCAATGACATCACCTTTAAATTTCGGGTCAGCACTTACCGATGGAATTCTGAGTAAATCCAGCAATTCGTTGAGAAAGCGATCCTTATTGTCACGGATAAAATCATTAACAGCCATATATCTGGGGATTAGTTGGTAAAGGGTGCAAAATTATCCTTTTAAGCCTAAAAAGCCTATTTTAGAGAGGATTATTGTGTTTCGATGCACAATGTTGTAGTTTGTTTTGTTAGGCACAAAGGTTTTTTAGTGGAGGCTAAGAATAGAGTCAATATTAAAGTTTTTTCAAACATTTTATTTTTACTATTATGGAATATGTGAATTTGTCTGTAAGAGAAGAAAGTATAGGAAGTGCAATTGTCAATGCTGCATTTAAAATCCACAAAGCACTTGGTCCTGGACTTTTGTAAAAAGTATATCAGGTTTGTATGGAACATGAGCTTCGGGAAATTGGATGTAATGTTATGCGACAAGTTAAAATTCCTTTTTCATATGATGGAATTCAGTTTGAGGAAGGGCTTAGATTGGATTTGTTAGTTGAGAATTTGGTTATTGTTGAGCTTAAAGCTGTCGATCAAGTCAATCCAGTTTGGGAAGCTCAAATTATCAGTCATTTAAAAATGACAAGATTTAACCTTGGTTATCTTGTTAATTTTAATGTGCCATTGATCAAACATGGCATAAAAAGGTTAGGAGTTTAAAATGATTCAAATCCAAACTTTTCTTTGTGCCTTCGTGGCAAAATAATCTGTCTATGAAAGCAATAATTTGTGAAGCATTTGGCTCACCAGACAATCTAATTTTAGGAGAATTACCTGATCCAATAGCGGGTAATAATCAAGTGCTCATACAGGTAGAAGTATGTGGTGTGAGTTATCCTGATCTGCTTATTCTTGAGAATAAGTATCAATTCAAGCCGGAGTTCCCCTATTCTCCAGGCGGTGAGGTGGTAGGAAAGATTATTGGATTGGGTGAAAATGTAGAAGCTTTGAAAGTTGGTGACCGTGTTTTAGCGCTTTGCCGCTGGGGAGGTTTTGCGGAGAAAGTCGCTGTGGATAGTGATCGGATTTTTGTACTTCCTGATGGCATTAGTTCCGAACTAGCTGCAGGTTCACTTTATACCTACAGTACATCTTTTCACGCATTGAAGGATAGAGCTGAGTTGACACCAGGGGAAACAGTCCTTGTTCTAGGCGCGGCGGGTGGAGTCGGTTTAGCGGCTGTGGAACTCGCAAAACTTATGGGAGCGAAAGTCATTGCTGCTGCATCTTCAGATGATAAACTTGCACTTTGTAAAAGCAAAGGTGCGGACGAAACGATCAATTACGAATCCGAAGATCTAAAAAAGCGAATCAAGGAACTCACAAACGGACAAGGAGTAGATGTGGTGCTTGACCCAGTAGGAGGGAAATATACAGAACCTGCCTTACGTGGAATCACATGGAAAGGACGCTATTTGATTGTTGGCTTTGCAAATGGAGAAGTTTCCCAAATCCCAATGAACCTGCCTTTGCTCAAAGGCTGCGCTATAGTTGGAGTGTTTTGGGGGAATTTTTCTAACATAGAACCCGAGAAGAACCGAAAGAACTTAAGTCAGCTGTTTCAGTGGATGTTAGACGGGGAAATCTCTGGACATCCCACTCAGTTATTTAAGCTAGAAAATGCTAAAGAAGCTCTATTGTCGCTTCAAGACAGAACTACTTTTAACAAAGGGATTATACGCGTTTTTTGATTATTTAACTAAATATTGTTTCAATCCTTTGCGTAACTGCTTATGTTGCGACTAGATTTAAACCAACTATTAGGCATGCTTAAAAGTCTCTTTTTATTGTGTTCGATTTTTGTCACGCTCTTTTCCTTCGCTCAAACACCATTCAATCCCGAGACCGAAACTGATTTTGTAAAAGCAACTTACGCAAAAGGCAATTTGCTAAGTATTTTGAGTCAAGACCTTACGTACTCAAAGGAAGCTGCGATGAACGGCACCCAAGGAGATGTTACATTCATTATAAAAATTGACCAAACAGGGAAATTAGCTTCTGTAGAACCAAAGGGTCAGATATCAGATGATCTTGAGAACCAAGCTAGAGAAAGCATTGAAAGATTAACAGGCGATTGGAATCCAAGTAAAGTTCATGGTAAGCCAGTTGAAAGAGCGTATTTACTCGTATTCAGTTACAAGATTTTTTATAATGCTTTGCCATTAAACTATCATGCTATGGCCAAAAAATTTGAAGACAAAGGAAAGCTTGACAAAGCAGTGAGGACTTACACTGACGCGATTAAGAATTATCCATTCTATCCTGTTTACTATACCATGCGAGCAAAATTCAAAAAAGAACTAGGTGATTTGGATGGAGCAAAAGCGGATGAACTTATGGCTGAGAAAATGAATATGGAAGTTCTAGCAGTAGTAGAAATTGCTCAAAGCCAAAGTGTTCGATAAGACTTCAAACTGATCGAATCTCTCAGTTTGAAGTCTCTTGTATTTTCAGGAAACTGCTTTCACATTTACCTCGATATTTCCACGAGTAGCCTTAGAATAAGGGCAAACTTCGTGAGCTGCTTCAGCTAGTTTTTGAGCTTCTTGTAAGGAAGCAGCATGAGGTATTTTCACAAAAAGATCTACAGCCAATCCGAAATTTCCAGGGCCATAATTACCCAAATGAACTTTAGCCGTGATCTCCGAGTCCCGTAAGCTTGTCTTGCCAGCCACAGCACCCAGCACTCCTCCAAAACAAGCGGCATAGCCTGCAGCAAAAAGTTGCTCTGGATTAGTCTTCCCTCCTTCTCCTCCTATCTCCTTGGGCATTGCGACATCAAAATCTATCAGCCCATCATCTGTTTTTACGTGACCTTTTCTACCACCAGAATTTATCGCTACCGCAGTATAATCAATATTCAATTTTTCCATTTCAGTTAGAGTTTTTAAGTGTTTCAATACTTTCTAACAAGTTTACAAGTGAATGGTTTAGGTCAGACAAGTTTAATTCTGAGGCTTCAATAAATTTTTCATTCAAAGGAATAATAACCCCCTGAACTTTTGTTTGAAGTGATTTTCCGGGATATGTAAGTTCTACATGAACAGTTCTTTCGTCAGCTTCACCTCGTTGTCTTTTCACATAATTCATAGCCTCCAGTTTTTTCAATAAGGGAGTCAATGTACCCGAGTCAAGATGCAGTCGCTTCCCGATTTCGTTGACCTTTAGCCCATCTTCTTCCCATAGAACCGAGAGTACAAGAAATTGCGGATAGGTCAAATCCAGCTCATTTAGAGAACTTTGAATGAGCTGGATAAATAATCTGGAACTTGAATAAAGGGAAAGTGAAAGCTGATGAATTTGAACCATGAGATCAGAATTAAGATTTTATACAATTTAACTGCACAGCCTTTAAATCCATCATTTAGCACAAATATTTCTTGTTGCCTTCTTCCACAGTTCAGTTTATCCTATAGAATAACCATGTTGGTAGATGTAATGAAGTTTGCTGTTAGCCTCCCAATCATCTTCAAATACCTGAGCAATAGGATCCCATTTCAGCGGTCTCCCGACTTCATGTGCGATGTTTCCAATCGTACAAATGGAGCAAGTGCTATGTCCAACTTCTACAGGTACAATCGGATCTTTACGCTTCACTACAGAATCTATGAAGTCCACATGGTGCGCTCCAAATCCAAGCTCATCACCTGAGAATTTTCTCTCACACGCTTTCACGTCAGTATCATATTGGCCTCTGGACACTTTGATCATTCCTTTCTCGCCAATGAATTTCACTCCCTGCCGTCCTTCGTCAAAAGTTGTGATTAGCATTTCTACACCATTCGCATATTTGTAAGTCAATGGCGTAGAGTCAGTACCCGGTATTACTTCCACAGGGCCATTTCTGTCCATTCCAAGTCCCCACTGAGCAATATCAATCATGTGTGCTCCCCAGTCAGTCATCAAACCGCCGCCAGTTTCTTTGTACCATCTCCATGCTCCCCATACTTTCTCATTTTGCTCAGGATTCAAGCTAATCGATGGATCTAGCTCTTCATTGTAATGAATATCAGGTAGGGGACCAGTCCATGTTTTCCAATCTAATCCAGCGGGAACTGGCTGAGCAGGCAAATCATACGGCTTAGGATGTGGAGGAGTTCCTACATTTACCAATACTTGCTTAATCTCTCCTAGCATTCCTTTCTGAACCATACGGGCAGCATGTTGAAAATTTGCGGCAGAACGCTGCATACTTCCTACTGCCAGCACAGTACCATTGGAGCGAACTGCCTTGATTAATTCTTGGCCTTCATGAACAGTAAACGTGAGGGGTTTTTCCAGATAAATGTCTTTGCCAGCATGGCATGCATCTATTGCCATCATCGCATGCCAGTGATCTGGAGAAGCTATCACTACGGCATCCACTTCTGGATTAGCTAGTAATTGCTTGTAATCAGCATATACGTTAAGGGTTGGGGCGTCCCTTTTCACATCGGTATAGTGTTTGGCCACTCGCTCTTTGAATCTGTCTAATTTGATTTCATAGACATCTGCGCCAGCCACCACATCTACAATTGGGTTTTGCATCAGGTTGCCAAGTAAGCCCATCGCCTGCCGCCCAACTCCGATGAAACCCAGTCGGATGTTGGACGTGTTTGCTGCTAACGTATTGCTACCAAAGCTCAGATTAGGAATAGCAGTAAGGCCAACTGTGCTAAGTATCGATGCACTTAGAAATTTCCTTCGGGAAAAATATGATTTGCTCATTAGTAAAAGATATTGAGGTTATTAAATGAATATTTTGATTAGAGTGTTATAAATTAATGCTTTTCTTAAGTATAGAAAAATAATCAAGAAGCTATTTGATCAGAGGTATTTGCATTCCAAGATTGGCGTAAGAAACTCTTTCTCGAAATTTATACTTTTGACTTAGAGAACCCTGCTACTATGACAATTCAACAACTCGAATACCTTATTGCCGTCGATAAACACAGACATTTTGGCCATGCCGCGGAAAGCTGTTTTGTCACACAACCCACACTTAGTGCTCAGCTCAGTAAGTTGGAGCGAAACCTCGGCGTGATTTTATTTGACCGAAGTAAAATGCCTGTGATTCCCACAGAAATGGGTGTACAAATAATCGAACAGGCTAAAAAAGTGGTTTCTGAAAGCAAAGGAATTCTTGAACTGATAGCTCACCTAAAAGGCGATATTTCAGGAAGGATCAAATTGGGAATCATCCCTACACTTGCTCCTTATTTATTGCATCTTTTTATTAGAAAATTTCTGGAAAAATATCCAAATGTGAATCTGGAAGTGCAAGAAATGGTGACTGAGGAAGTGGTAAAAAAGATGAAAAATGACGAGTTGGATTTAGGAATTGTAGTGACTCCACTACATGAAACAGGCATCGTGGAAAAGCCTATGTTTTATGAGAAGTTTTTTGCCTATTTATCGAAAGAACACCCGTTACTAAAAGAGGACGTTTTTCATCCTGAGAAAGTGCTCAAGGAAGATTTCTGGGTACTCCAGCAAGGTCATTGCTTTCGGGATCAGGTACTCAATCTTTGCGACCCCAGTCTAAGTGGCCCCAAGAACTTTCATTACGAAAGCGGTTCTTTAGAAGGACTGAAAAATATGGTCAATCGATACAAAGGCGTCACGCTCTTACCCGAGTTGGCGACCCTTGAGCTTTCAGAGGAAGAAAAAACTAGGTTAAGACCTTTTGATGGCGTTGCTCCTACGCGGGAAGTGAGCATAATTTTAAACCGAAGTTTCCTCAAGCAAAAGCTCGTAGAATTGCTATTCAAGGAGATCACGGATTCCATTCCTCAGGAGATGACTTCCAAAGCACACGGCAAGATCGTGCGGTTTAAGTAGGAATCATTGCTTGGTGAGAATATAATGATCCGCGAGATCTCCGGTGATCTTATTCCCTTTCATGTCGAGTTGCCAGAGCCGATTTTCCCCTACTTTATAGTGGGTAAACCCGTTGCTTGCATTTTCCAGGGTGATGATAGATCCGGTTTTATCCCAAGCAAATGCGCCCATATCATCTTCTTCCAGCGCATCATTTCTACCGAAGTAATGAGTTGACAGTTTGTAAGTCAGGTCAATATTGAGTGTGAGTATAGTTTCAATTCCTTCGCAACTGGCACATGGTACGGTTCCCTTGTAGGTTCCATTCCAATCCAGCGATGTGGCTGAATTGTCTGCTGTATACTGAGACTTTCTTTCTAGTTTAATTTCTTCTACTACTACCTTTTCTTGAGAATTGGAGCAGGAAGTAGTGAATGCTAGTGAAGCAAAAAGGCAACTTGCGATCAGGCTTTTGTTCATGGTGTAAAATTCTGATTTCCTCACAAATATCAAGAATTAGACCCATTGTGGCAATTCGAGATGTTTTTAAGGAGTTTTTAAACGTAAAACTCAATTCCGTTTTTAAAATAAAAAAGAGAGAACTGAAGCCCTCTATTCGTCAATCTAATTGCCATGTTCGGTTAGAGTGCTTTTGGTCTAGACTACAGGTAACCAACTATTACTATTTCGGTCAACATTTTATCCTCCAGGAATTTCGCTTGATTCAAATCCATTTCAGCGTAAAGCCGCTGACCGTTTGCTTCGAAAATATCCGCTCTGTACGTGTATAGCTTTGGAGAAAATGGGTTCTTTTCCAATGCATTCTCTACTGTTTCCAACGGACTCATTTCTTTTTCCTTTTTTGTAGCAGCAGTGAAAGGATTTGTAATAAATTCAGTGCCGGTGGATAGCATGAAATTGAAACTCATTAAATATTCCTGATTGAAGGGTTTGCCTTCCAAAAATGAAGGGTTCCAATTGTCTTTGAGCATGCTTACTGTTCTTTCTATTTCTCCTTCAAATGCTGAATCCCCAGACAGCAACTCATATTCCCCTGTCATGTAGCCCATTCGATCTATTTGAATGGAAATAACGACAGGACCTTGTACCTCTGCTTGTCGCAATTCTGCTGGATATCTTATATTCTTAGAAAGAAGTTTATTCATCTCACCAGCAGGATTTGAGGTCTGGGCAAATGCGCCAATGGTTCCTAAAAGAAGGAGAAGTAAAAATAATGCAGGAGACTTTTTCATAGTGCTTTTGGGTTATAGGTTAGGAGTATTAGTCTACTGATTGCGAACGAACTAAACAACAAGGATGTTTCGAAAAGTTAGTTTCCCCTTAGCACCTCACATTTTTAGATCAATTAAAAATCCCAAAATGCCAGAGATTTCCTGCTGGATCGTGGAGGAAAAACTCATTTCCCCAGTCATTATGATGAATGGTGCTGAGCTTTGTGCCGGGAAATTTATACGGCAAACTTAGAACTTTGATTGCTTCCCAATACGATTCAAGGTCATGCTCGATTTCCAAAAAAATCATGGAATTTTCGCACCAGGATTTCAGATACGCATCTTGTAAATAGAAGACAATATTTTCCTTCACAGTTACCAAAGACATATTAGGGCTTACTGAGCGTATTGTTAAGCCTAGAATTTCGTAAAAACGGATGCTCTCAGCATAGTCTTTGGCACCGATAAATGTTCGTATCGATTTTGCTGGATGTATCATACGCCGAACTGAGTTAAGTGATGATCGAGATGCTTATAGAATAGATTATTCCATTCCTGAGTCGTCATGGCCCCGAAGGATAGTGACTCTTTTCCGTCGAAATAGGAAGATCCGTATTCTTGGGTCTTCCTCAGGTACGCAATTAACCCAGGTTGCAGCTATTAGATCATAAGTACCTGTTTTTTAGCAGTTTCTATTTTTTTGGTTTCCAATTTGTGTACTACGGATTTTCGTTTGGTGAATGGTTGA
>Ga0105055_10007054_pt1 | contig 15098 bp, 16 predicted proteins | sample BON03_FD_78090 | JGI IMG/M metagenome (GOLD analysis project Ga0105055, IMG submission 78090) | Freshwater microbial communities from Lake Bonney liftoff mats and glacier meltwater in Antarctica - BON-03 | ecosystem: Environmental > Aquatic > Freshwater > Ice > Glacier meltwater | place: Lake...
CCTCCCCCCCTCCCTCCCTCCCTCCATGTATAGATTAAATCATCGTTGCCCTCCTCCGAAAAAGTGTCAACGCCTCCAGCAAAAGCAGTCCCTCCCTCCCTCCCTCCCTTTCTCCCTCCCTCCCTCCCTCCCCAATCATCATCCAGTTCCAACACTCCCTCCATCCCTCCACCCTACTTCTTCTCATTCGTATAAATCGGCTCCATCTGAATGCCCGCCAACGGGTCCATCTTGAAGGCATCAAGCCCCGCCAACGGATCAGAATCAAAACCATCATACCCCCCATCCAAGCCCGTCAAACCCTCCGACAATCCAAGGACAATATCCTTCGCTGCCTCCTCCCTCGCCTTCCTCTCGGCCTCCATGCGCTCGTGGTACTTCTTGGCAGTCACCTCAGCCATGTCGAAAACCTTTTGCCTGTCCTTGAGCATGTCCCCCGGCTCGGGCTCCAACGTCTTGGTAGACAAGGCAATGCGACCATTAACCTTATCGTGATCGACAATCATACACTTGATCTTCTGCCCCGGCTGGACCACCAAGGACAAGTCCTCCACGCGGTCATACGACACCTGGGAGATATGCAACAGACCACTCATCCCATTCACCTCGACGAACGCCCCGTAAGGCTTCAACAGCTTCACCATCCCCACCACCACATCCCCTCGAGACATAGAATCCATCTGGCTATCAACCAACGCCCGTCGGTGAGACACAACCAGCTTCCCATTCTCCTTGTTCAGCTCCAAAAACTTCAAAGGCAGCACCTGACCCACCAGGGAATCATCCGCGTACACCCCAGACAAATGCGAGCCAGGCAAGAAAGCCCTCAGACCCTCCACAAGCACAATAGCCCCGCCCTTGTTCACGCCCGTGACTGTGCCCTTAAACGAAGCATCAGCCGCCTGGAGCTTCAGCAGCGACTCCCAAGTCTTCTCGTACTGAATACGCTTCAACGACAGCATAATCGCCCCATCCTCGTCCCCATCAGAAATCACCTGGAACTCCAACTCCTCATCTAGGCGGACCAAATCCTGCATCTTATCCGCAGGATTGATGCTCACCTCCCGCGCCGGCAGAAAGGCAGGGGCCTTGGAGCCGACATCGACGAGCGCGCCACCATTGTCGTACTCAAGCACAATCCCCTTAATGATCTCCCCCTTGCTATACGACGGCAAGGAAAAGTCCCCAATGCCCGACCCAATATCCCCCTCGGCGAACGGCCCCGAGTACTCCTCGCCATACATGGCCTTGAGCTCCAAGGGCGAGAACACCTCGGCCTCCCCATCCACATCGTCATCCTCGTCCCGGCCCGCCGCGGAAAAGTCCTCATCGTAGTCCGTCTCCTCCACCACCACCGTGTACCCATACGTCTGCTTGTTCAGGATGGCGTTCTTCATAAAGGCCCGCTCCATCTTGTCCTGCACGCCCTGTCGGGTCATGGAGACCTTGCCTTGTTGCCTTGGTTGCTGCTGCTGGCTCTTCCCCACCCATGACTGACGGGCTCCTTGCGGGGCCAAGAAGGCGGCTCCAAGCGCCGGGAGCGCGGCGGCCAGGATCACTGCTCGTCGTCCCATGTCTTCTCACGGAGGTGTAGCTGGCTGCTTTAGACGCAGCACGAGGTCGCCACCTGTGTTGTTGGAGTATGGGGGTGGGGAGAGGAGAAGAGGAGGGGTTGAATGAGCTGGATTGAAATGAGGGTTGCTTGGACACCGGCACGCGGACTCAGGCAAGTCTGCATGCATTTTCACGTCACTGTAACAACGCAGACACATGCATGGCTGCCTGTGTCCGTGGGTTGGTGAGTGCGCGGTTTCAAAAGGGAAAAGATACTGACCCCCTTGCCCAAGGCCTCCTGCCTCTTGTCGTGTGTGTGTGCCTCAGTGCCCCAGTGCAATGCACACGACTGGTTAGAGGCCGCAGCCACGCCGCCTGGGACAAAGACACTGCCCTCTACATCAAGCAGAAGAGCAGGATGCCAAAGGTAGTGTCGATGCGCGCGGGGAGGGAAATGACCCTTTTGCAAGGGTTTGGACAAGTGCAACTCTGTCACGAAGGCAAGGGTGAGTGGAGGGAGGAGAGCCATCGCCGTCGCCGCGAGCCAATTTCTGATGCAAAAGGCGCGAAGGGCGGCCTCGCCGTTTTTCCTTCTTGAGATGGCCTGTCCAGGCCCTTTTGGAGTGGGGTTTGTTTGTGTGTGTGTGTGTGCCTGATTGGGCGGGCTTGAACGAAAGCTAGCTAGAGAAGGAGCACGTACAGCCACCCATTTTTTGCCTTCCAGCATAAAGTATCTGTTACTTGTTGCTTTTTCTTTTTGTATCGACCCCCACCCTTTTCTTCTGCTTGCTGAAACCCTCTCTCTTTGTATAGTCATCAATCATATTTAATTTGGTGCCGGTGGTGCAGCAGCGGAGGTCGGCGCAGGTGGCGCGGTGGGCGCTGGTTGGGCAGGGGCCGTGGTCGTGGTGTTGACAGCGGCAGTGGAGGGAGGAGGAGGAGCAGCAGCACCCGCGGAAGATGGAGGAGGAGGAGGAGGAGGAGCAGAGGAAGTGCCACCGTTTGTCGTCGTCGTCGTCGTTGTCGCGGTGGTAGGCGCTGCAGCAGAAGGAGCAGTCGACGCCGGGGGAGCGGGCGCACAGAGAGGGACAGAGGCGGACGCTGCTGGTGCTGCTGGTGCTGCTGGTGCTGTGGTGGGGACTGGAGGCGGAGGAATAGGCACGACGGGAGCAGGAGGAGCAGCAGCGGCCCTTCGGTCGTCGAGGAGGGCCTTGGCGCCACTTTCGACGCGGAGGAGCTTGTCCTTGGCGGCTGATGGAGAGAGAGGTGGTTGATTGTGTGTGGATGAGAGGTGAGCGACAATGGTTAGGCAACGGCGCGGACGCAGAGAAAGTAAACCAAGCTACGCACCCTCCGCGAGAGGTTAGAATGAGACATAATGAAAACAGAGGGAGGAGGGAAGAGAGAGAGAGAAGAGAAAAAACACGTACTGCGGAGCTGGTCGGTGATAAACTCGTGGGCCGCCTGGATCCGCCGCACGTCCTCCACGTCGCTGTACAGGGGGAACAGATCCTGTTGATTTGTTGGGAAAATTAAGGGGAAGAAGGATTAGAACAAGACTTAATTTGAGATGCAAGCTACTTCTCCTCCTTCCCCATCCTCTCCTTCGCGATCTCTACTGTCTTTTTGAATTAACCATCTTCAGCCCTCCCTCCCTCCCTCCCTCCCTCCTCCATGACCTACCTGGAGTGTGTGGCGATGTGTCTTAGTCTCCCCCAAGTGCTGCAGGCACTGATAGAACTCTTCCGTGGGATCAGTGAAGACCACTTCGTCGTAGTACTCGTGGACGACCGGCTGTTGGGAAGGAGGGAGGGGGGGAGGGAGGGAGGGAGGGAGGGAGGGAGGGCCGTGAGTAAGAGAAGGTGAGGATAAGGTGCATGTCAGCAATAATTTCAAAAAGACGCATATTAGAAGATGGAGAAGTAATGCCACATAACTCTGCCTGCACTTCCTCCCTTCCTCCCTCCCTCACCTTCTTGTTATTCGGCTGGGCCGTGGCACTGTTCCCATGAAAAAGCTTGACAAAATGACGAAGCTCCACCGACTTCTCGTGTGCGTCCTTGAAATACAAATCGACCAATGCCTCGAATTCACCCCAACCCTTTTCAGTCACTTCGAACGGGTGCGTGGCCACCTCTGTTTTTGTCGGTAGAAAAGAAGAGGGTGTTTGAGCGTGTGTAAGAGAGAGGTGAGGAAAGAGGAGAAGAAAGAGGCAGCATCCCCCGTCTCTTATGCAGCAAACGAGCTAATATAGAAAAACCATGCATGCAGTAGGGCTCCTACAACCCCACGCCTCTTCTTTTGTCAGCCCATCTACACACGAAGCGGCGAAGCGGGAGGGAAGGCAAACCAAGCAAAGCACACACGTACCGCGGATGTGGTTGAGGAAACTCGGGTGCAACGTAAAGACGGCCTTTTTCAGAACGGCACCCAGGTCATGGCCATGCGGGCTGCGGACGTACACTGTGTGCGTAAGAAGGGGGATTTGGGGAGGGAGGGCAAGGAGAGGGGGTGAGGAACAAACCAGGGCGGCCGTAGGACCCCCTCCCAAGAGGGTCCCCCTACGTACATGTCCATTGATGCGTGCACTGGTCCTGCGAGTCGGCCTTCTTGGTCACTTGCCAGGCGATAGAGCCGTAGGCAATGGGCAGGCACACCGTCACGCCCTTCATACGGCGGGGCGGTTTGCTCTCTTCCATGGTGGGGCGAGGGCGGAGGGGTGGGGAGGTCGGCTTGGCCTTGGGGTGGACGTGTGATGACAAGACCTGTGCGTTGGGGAAGCGGACAGGAAGAAGTGATTGAGTAATGAGACCTTGAACGTACGCTTAAGCGCGTGGTAGTGGTCATTGGACATGCAAAGCAAAAAGAGAAAGAAATCGAGGTCTCGCCACCATCATCATCATCATCCCCTCCCCTCCCCCTTGCAACACACACAAATCACTCACGCCCTACCGTCTACCGCACCACACAACCACACAGATTATAGGCATGGCCAGTGACTTGCCCGACTGGGTGGCGCTGCCCGAGGCGGACACTTCTCCACCAGCAGCAGCAGCAGCACGCAAGGCTTTCTTCGATGTCATGAAGCCGGGAGGCGGGGCCGCAGACAAGGTGGGACTAGGGAGCAAAGCCGCCCTCATCTTTGGCCGGAACCCCGACACCACGGACGTCTTGCTCGAGCATCCGTCCATCTCCCGGCGCCATGCGGCGGTGTTGCACAATGGGAAGGGCGGGCTGTTTCTATACGACTTTGGCTCGACGCACGGGACATTCCTAGACGGCAACAAAGTGGCGGGCCGGACACCTACGGCGTTGCAGAGAGGGAGCCGAGTAAAGTTTGCCGAATCTAGCCGCACGTATGTCTTGCGTCTGCCATCGGCGGCGGCGGCTGCTGGTGGGGCTGGTGGTGGTGCTGCTGCTGCAATGGGGCCTCCTATGGCTATTGGCAAGAAGCCAGCGGCGAGTGCGAGTGAAGCGGCAGGAAAGGAGGGCGAGGGGGAGGGAGAGGCGGAGGAAGAAATGGACAAGGCGATGCTAGAGCAGTTGCCCTTGTCGTTTGGTGGGTCCAAGAAGGTGGGGGTGGCGGGGTCATTGAGCAAGAATGCCATGGCGGAAGGAATAGCAGAAATGATGAAAGAGATTGAGGCTACGGAGAAGAAGCGGCAACAAGAGCAGGAGAAGGAGGAGAAGGAAGCAGCAGCAGCAGCAGCAGCAGCAGCAGCGGAGGTGGGCGGGAAAGGGAAGAGGAGCGGGAACGGGGAGGGGAGTGATGATGACGAGGACGATGATTTTGGGCCTAAGCCACCAGCAGGGGCAAAGGCTAAGGGTAAGCCCTCCTCCTCCTCCTCCTCCTCTTCCTCCGCCGCCGCTGCTGCGAGACGGAAGCAGGAAGAGAAAGATGAGGAAGAGGAAGAGGAGGAAGAAGAGACGCCAGCAGCAATGGCGCGACGGTACCAAGTGCCCATGTCGCACGAAGTGAGCTTGCGAGGGCATCATAAGCAAATCACTTGCTTGGCAATGGATCCAGCAGGGGCGAGAGTAGCTGTCGGTGGGATGGATTACAAGTTGTTGTTGTACGATTTTGGGGGGATGGATAGGAGTCATAAGCCTTTTCGAGAGTTTGTGCCCGAGGAGGGGAATCCGGTGGTGGGGGTTAGTTGGAGCCCGACGGGTGATCGATTAGTGGTGGCCACGGGCTCGACGCAAGCGAAAGTCTATGATAGGGATGGGGTGCGTTTGATGGTTTTCACGAAGGGCGATCCGTATATTACGGATTTGGTGCATACCAAGGGGCATACGATGAGTTTGTCTGCGACGGCGTGGCATCCACGGGAGAAGGACACTGTGATGACCACGAGCTTGGATGGTACTATTAGGTTGTGGGATCTGCAGGGGCCCCAGACCTTCGACCAACTGCACAACAAACGAGTGATCAAAGCCAAATCTGCCCGTAGCACCCGCGTGGCCGTCACCTGTGGCATTTTTTCGCCCGTCGCGGATTATGTTGCTGCGGGGTGTCAGGATGGAAGCGTGCAGTTGTTTTCGTTGAAAAAGACGAATTGGATCAAGCCGGACATATGCATGCGGCCGGCCCATGGACCCGAGCATCATATCACGGCTGTAGCGTTTGCGCCTGATGGCAAGACGCTGGCGAGTCGCGGGACGGATGATTGTGTACGGTTGTGGGATATACGGAAGCCCCAGGTGCCCTTAAAAGTGTTCAAAAACGTGGCTACTTTTTATGATTCGAGTAATGTTGCCTTCTCCCCGGATGGGCGGCTGGTATGCTGCGGGACGAATGTGCCTCCTCTCCGCAACGGGGAAGAGGAGGGAGGGACGGGGAGGACGGGGACGCTCAAATTTTTTGAGGTGGGAGGGGAGGGGTTGGAGGAGGTGCTGACGGTGGGTGTGGCCCCGGAGGCGAGTGTGACGCATTTGACCTGGCACCCGCGGTTGAAGCAGGTGGTGGCGGGCACAAGCAGGGGGACGACCAAGGTGTTGTATGACCCGATGTTCAGCGTGAAGGGGGCCTTGATGAGCAGCAATCGCGTGAAACGAGCCAGCGACCCCATGGACGCCGCGCCGGTGGGAGGAGTGGTGGGGAAGATTCTTAACCCCTCGGCTTTGCCCATGTTCCGGGACGACGAGGAGATGGGGAAGAAGCGGAAGGCGCGGATGGATCGGGCGGACCCCGTCAAGAGCAAGCGGCCGGACATGCCGGTGAACGGCCCGGGGGCGCAGGGGCGGGTGAGTGGGATGACGAACTTCACGCAGTACGTGATGCAGACCAAGCAGAAGAACACGATGCTGGAGGAGGACCCGCGGGAGGCGATTCTGAAGTACGCGGAGAAGGCCAAGGAGGGCACGCAGTTGGTGGGGAGGGCGTATGCCAAGACGGCGCCCAAGGCCCAGTTTTTGGACAAGACGCTGGAGCAGGAGGTGGAGGACATGAAGGAGATGGAGGCGGAGATTTTGAGGAAGTAGAGGGAGGGGGCGAGAGACATGTGTCTGTGTAGCATACAAATCAGAGCAAGCAAAACGAACGGAAAAGAAAGAAAATGTAAAAATTAAGGCAAGAATCAACATCACGAGTCTCATAGTTTAGACCGCTTTGTTTCTTTGTCTCTTCTTCTACCACGACTCTTCTTTCAATTCTCAATCCGATTTCCCCTTACTTGAACGCCCGCACCCTCCCAATGAAATTAAGCACCTTCCCCCTCTCCTTTACCCCCGGACTCGCCTCCACCCCACTCGACACATCCACCCCAAACGGCAACGCCATCGCCAACGCCCCCTCCACATTCTCAGGCACCAACCCCCCAGCAACAATAACAGGAAACCCCTCCGCCTGCGCCGTCGCCGCCAAGCTCCAATCAAAGTTCGCGCCACTCCCCCCCTTCTGATTCCCGACCGACGTGTCCAAAAGCAGCGCAATCGGCCCTCCCTCACTCCCGCCCTCCTCCTGCTGTAACCCTGCCAGGATTCTACCCATCCCCTCAGCAGTAGCAGCGGCGTCATGAGGGACATGCACAACTTTGATACACGGCACCCCTGTCTTCCTCGAGATCTCACCCGCAAAGCCCACAGTCTCATCTCCATGCAATTGAATCAAATCCACCCCCGAGGCCTCCACCAACGCAGTTATTTCCTCCAAACTATTGTCTTGAAACACCCCCACCACCAACGGCGTCCGACGCGTGACCCGCAACAATTCCTTCTGCCAATGCGCGAACCACGCCGGAGACATAGGCACTACAGCAGCAGCAGCAGCACCAGTAGCAGCAGTAGTAACCTCTTCTACATACAGCAAAACCCTCTTGGTCCGCTCCCCAAACTTCCTAACTGCCTCCACAACCGCCGCGCTCTCCTCCCCCGTCACCTTCCGTGCTGATGCACAAAAAATCGTGCCTATCAAATTCGCCCCTGCCTGCGTCGCCACCATCGCGTCCTCCACCCTCGTAATCCCACACACCTTGATCAATGTACTCGCCCCCCGTGCACTCTCCTCTAGCCCTAGCAATTCGCGGACGGCTTGCGAGGGGTCCGCGGCCCGCATGAGCGTCTCGCCAATCAACACCACCGACACACCTGCCTTCTCATATCTCACCACATCCGCCCTCGCTGAGATCCCGCTCAATGCCGCTAGCAAAATATCCCCTGTTTGCTTATCCCAGCTCAGATCCCGCTTCCTAGCAGCTTCCATCACTCGCTCCGTCGTCCCTAGGTCGAGCTGAAACGTATGTAGATTCCGATTGTTGACCCCGATAACTTTTGCTCCTGCGTCCAATGCAATCTCCATTTCGGGCAGCGTGTTCACCTCCACCAAAGGCTCCATCCCCCAGGCACGACTCGTTTTGATGAGACGTTGCAAGCGATCGACCTCCAGAATAGTAACGATAAGCAAGACAGTGTCCGCCCCGTGCGCTCGTGCCTCCAGAATTTGATACTCCTCCACCACAAAATCCTTCCGTAACACCGCCGGCCTTAAGGGCTGCAGACCCTTCTCCGTGGCCAAACGCACGTCTTGCATGTCCTGCAAGGAGCCTTTGAACCACTTGGGTTCTGTCAGCACGGATAAAATGCCAGCCCCGGCGTTGGTGTACTTGACGCCTTGCTCGGCCGCGATCAAGTCAAGCGCAATGTCCCCCTTGCTGGGACTCGCGCGCTTGAATTCAGCGGCTAGGGCAATGGGCTTGTCCTCGGCACGAATCCGCTCAAAGAGGTTGAGAGGCGGGCCGTGTGCTTGGTCAAAGACGGCGATGCGGGCCTCGAGTTCAGCAGAGGGGACTTGGGATTGGGCCAGCCGCACGTCTTCGTAGCGTTGCGCGGTGATGGTTTGGAGGATGCTAGGCTTGTGGTCGGGGACCCCGAAGCCGTGCAGGTGGCCTCGCTTGGCCGCGTCGTCGTCGTTGTGACCATCGGTGGTGAACATGGTGAGTGTGTGTGTGGAGAGGGTGCTTGGACGGGGTGGTGGGGTATGCGGAAGCAAGAAGCTCTGGGCGGCGGCTAGGATGAGGAGGAGCAAGGCTTCGCAAAAGCGTGATGAAAGAGAAGAGCCCCCGGCGTGGCGCATCCACAAGCACGACGATCCCTGTATCTTGTTTATGCGTGAGAGCTGTGAGTGAGTGCGGTGGACGTTGTGTGTTGTGTTGTGCGGTCTGGAAATCACGGATGCGAGATTTCTACCTCCCCACCCCCACGACCCACACGACACACACTTAATTTTTAAAACCACACAGTTGCAGAAACAAAAAGTAGTAGATTAGGCACGCCCGTCTAAGTTGTATTTACTCGCGGGATGGTTTTGTTTCTTTGAAATTATCACATTTCCTACGTGCACAGCCTCCTCCTTACCCCACCACCCTCCGTCCCTCCCTTCCCAAGGCACCACTTACGCCCCATCTCTTCTCTCTTTCCTCCCACCACGCGCGGACTCATCCGATACACAAAATTATGATGGATGACTCACTCCTCATCTCGTTTCTTTTCCTTGCTCTCACTTAATCTCGCGCACCCTGCTGCTGCGCTTCTTCTGTTCTTTTCAAAGCCTTGCTCGGTCTAATTTCATCGTCATTTGTGTTGTGCTTGCTGCTGCTGCTGCTGCTGCTGTCGTTCCTCTTCTCAATCTACTTCTTCCCTCCCTGCGGCGCGCCGCCCTCCCCTCCCTCCCCATCCTTCTTAAAGTTCGAGTCGGGGGCGACGGAGATAGTCAAGCCCTCCTTCTGGAGCTTCATGCAAAATTCCTCGGCGGTCGTCTTGGTGACAATGGCGATGGTAGAAAAGTCGTGGGAGTGCGCGGCCAACGTGCATTCCCAAGCTTTGGAGCGGGTTAGCGTAGGTACCACCTATGAAAGAAAGGGAGGGAGGAAACAGATAAGAAAATGCAATCATCTAGGTGGCTTGACAAAACTACATGAAAGGAGAACGAGAAGGAGAAAAAGGAGAACAAAGTTACTACAAAGACGTACCTCAGCCAACTTCCGCGAGACGTAATCAAACGTGTGGACATCATCGTTGTGCAACAACACCCGCCACTCCACCTCGAACTTCTCCTTCTCCTTGGGGCTGGTCTTGGTGGCCTCCTTCTCTTTCACCCCCACCTTGACCCCACCCTTGGCTTGCTTGCCGGTACCGAACCCCGGGTCCGACATGGAAATTGCTGCTGACAGGGTAGCCACGCGTGACCTTTGTGCTGCTACTACTGCTGTTTTGTGTAGGGAAAGGGAAGATAGTTGCGTGAGAAGAGGAGAAGGGAGATAAAGGCGAGTATTGTTTGCTCGTGCCAAACCCCGGGTCAGACATGGAAAATGCTGCTGACAAGGAAGCCACTCGTGACCGTTGCGTTTCTGCTGCTACTACTGCTGTTGTGGGTGTATGGGGTGCGGAGAGAAGGGGTGATAGATCGTGTGTAAGAATACGAGGATATGTATGACTTCAGGAGTGGCGTCCTTGTGAGTTGCTGCTGCGCGTGGTCAGGGTAGAGAGTTGGGTCGAGGTAAGAGACAAATAGACAGGCACGTTCAGCAGCCTTCTCAAAGCAGTCATTTTTCGAAGCTGGCAGGACAGAACATGGCTTGGTTCACATGCAAAGGTGCACGCACACTCACCAGCGGCAGGCCATGGAACAAATCGCAACAGCTCGTCAGCCAGACAGCTACGGCGCCACGACCAATTCTCAGCGCCCAATCGAAAGCTAGATAAACACACAACTTCCCTCCTCCACTATCCTTGTGTCCCTCGATTCGTACCTGGCCTGTATTGGTGCTGCGGCTTCATCAAGGAGGAGGAGGAGGAGAGCTGCTGGGGGAAGAAAGCCTGCGCCGACGGCAAGAGGAGGGCCAGCACCACGGCCAGGACAAGGGCGAGGAGGAGAGGCGGTAGTCTTACAGACGCCATGGCTGCTGTTTCAAGTGTCGGGGGAAAACAGAGCTTGAGTAAAGACGGGGAGCTCTGCCAACGCGTGCGTAGGCGTAGGAGGTGGGAGAGAGGATCTTGGCAAAGTGAAGAGGGCAACGCCACGATGAGTGTGTAGAGGCCTGTGTGTGGGTGGCTGTGGGTGGGCGGCTTGATTAGAAGTGAAAGCATGCATGCGAACAGGCAAGGCATGGACAAGGCAACAAGCTTCAGCTCTCTTTGCTTCTTGCTTGCTTCAGGTGCAACTCGCAAAGCTGGGGGGTGGGCTCTTGTGTGGCAGGGCACGCTCGCCTAGAAACACCACCGATACTCGCTCACACGACGCCACGAATAACGAAGACGCCCTCACTCGCTCCCCCCCACCCCTAAATGCACACCACTTTCCCATGCAAACCACCACGAGGCCTGGACAAAATGTTTGACAAGCTCTTGTAATGACTGACTTGACCCATTTCTCTCCCCCAACACAACTCTACACGCAACACAGGCACAGAGGAGACCCCTTCCACACGTCGGCCTCATCATCTCATCAGTCATGCGCGCCCATCTCTCCCTCCTCCTCCTGGCCGCCCTTGTGGCAGCCTTCCTCGGCTTGGCCACCGTCACGTCCGCGGCTGACCCCAAGGACTGCGAAGGTAAGCAGGCGTGCGAGGAGGACAGGAGCCTGTGTAGTGTGTGTGTTGTATGCTTTTTGACCTTGATTGGGCGTTTGAATCAGGGGAGCGTGCGCTTCCTTCTTTCCAGAAAAGCAGCGGGAAAGGGGGTGCCACACTTTGCATGCGCACAAACGATTGAGGCAGACGAGTGCATTGTTCCTCTGCTTGGGAAGGGAGGCGTTGTCCAGCACTTGTCCCTTTTAAACCTCATACTTTCTTATGACCCACCCTGCTGGTCGTGCGCCGTCGTTCCAGGAGAGCCGTCATTCTGCCCTCCCTCATCGGCCACCTCTACAGGCAAAAGTTATTTGGCATTGCTTATACATATTGATCATTAGAATTCGGTTTCCCGCCTCCTTCACTCACCATCCCCTTTCCCTCACTCCCTCCCTCCCTCCCTCCCCTCTCGAGTGTGCATCGGCGTGCTCGACAAAATCGATGCGGGCATGGATGCCAAGTCCAAGAAGAACAAGCTCGCCGTCGAGGAGGCGATCGAGGCCTACTGCACCCGCAAAGACATTGACAACAAGGAGAAGAAGCTCTGTTATTTCCTCAAGCCCATCAAGAGGGATGTGTCCCAACCCTTTTCGACGGGCATGCCCAAGGCCAAGGTCTGCGAGCGGCTCAAGAAGAAGAGCGCTGAGATCTGCACGATCAAGTACCGTAAGTACCTAGGGCGGGAAGGAGGGGAGGGAAGATGCCTGAGGGTTTAGAGAGCTAACAAGAGAAACACCCATGACTTATCTCGTCCCTCCCTCCCTCCCTCCCTCCCTTCCTCCCTCCCTCCCTCCCACCACAGCCGTCAAGGTGGACAGCCAGACGGACTACAGCAAACTTCGTGTCAAGGAGTTGAAGGCTATCCTGGCCGAGCGAGGGGTGGAGTGCACGGGCTGCTTGGAAAAGCCGGATTTTATCAAGAAGTGCGAGGAGACCGCGCATTTGTCTGCGGAGCTCTAAAGAGGGAAAGGGAAGGAGGGAGGGAAGAAGGGTAGGGAGAGAAAGCGACAATACTGTGCGGAGAGTGCGAGAGCGATTTGAAATGTAGGACGGGGAGGCGCTGCACGTCTCCCTCTTGTGGTTGCGATTTTGGGAGGGAGGGAGGGAGGGAGGGGTGCGTGGGCGGAGGAAATGAGATGACATGCACACACATCGTAGAGTGGGACGGATGGCAGGCACAAAGACATAAGTAGCGGAGAAGGGAAGAGTCCTTCCGTCCAAAAAGTAAAGCGGTAGGAAAACAAATGACAGGTATTGATTGAGTGCATGAACCTGGTGTGTCTGGGCACGTACACGGCAAGCCTCTCCCACACCATCGTCACCACCAAATACAAAGGCTAAACAAAGCAAAACGAAAAAAGAAGAAAACGAGCACCACTTTAGAAACACGATCGGTCCAAGCGTGGAGCTCGTGCCGGAGGCGGTCGCTGCGTCCTTGACAATAGGTTGTTGCTGGCCCATTCGAGTTTGCGGTCCTCCAGCACAAACCCTTGTTTGCCTGCCTCTTACCCTCCTTTAATGACTTCACCATGCCATGCCTTACCACATAAATGTGCCAGCTTCTATCCCATCTCCTTACACACAGTACAGGGCCAGGTGCCGCCCCTCCTCCTCATCCTCGCCCTCCCGTCCAACGTCAAACCCAGCCCCACACCATCATCATGCTGCTTCCCCGACCTTTGCCCCTCCTGTGTGCGGCCTCCACTGCTGCCGCGCTACTCCAACAAAGCTCGCACGCCTTCCTGGTACCTCCAGCATCGTCAATCATCCCCAGTAGGGGAACCCAGTCCAGCCACAAACGACCCCTCGGAGCATCGTCATCATCCTCGTCCCGCCACCCCACCACCATCTCCTTGCCCGGGCCGCCCGCGGAGTGGACAGGGGGGCTACCACCAGACAAGCACGCCTTGTTCTTGCGTGAGTTCTGGCAACAAAAGCCGCTGTTGATTCGACAGGCGTTTGATCCTGCCGTGGCTGTGGTGGGGCCGAGTGAGCTGCTGGCGTTGGCGTGCGATGACATGGTGACGTCGCGATTGATCGAGCACCGGCCACGCATTGGAGATAAACAAGAAGAGGAAGAGGGGGATGAAGAATGTGAATGGACTGTACGACAAGGACCTTTTGACGAGGATGATTTTGAACAAGAAGACGAGGAGGGGGAGAAGAGGACGTGGACGGTGTTGGTGCAGGAGGTGGATAGGCATGTGCCGGAGGTGGCGGACTTGCTGCAGTCGTTTCAGTTCTTGCCCAATTGGCGATTGGATGACATGTACGTTTTGTATAGTTGTTTTATTTGTAGGGGAAGAAGAGGGTTTGAGTGATTATTTTGCCAGAGTAGAGTTTCTTAGACCCATCCTGCCGCGAGCTCACTTAGACAACTTCGCGCTCACACGCTCACTCCCCCCTCCTCCTCCCCTCCCTCCCTCCCTCACACACACCAGCATGATAAGCTACGCCCCCCAAGCAGGAGGGATCGGCCCGCACGTCGACAACTACGATGTCTTCCTCCTCCAAGGCCACGGGACCCGTCGCTGGTCCATCCAAAATATCCTCCTTTCTCCCGCGGACGAACTCTCCTCCCTCCTCCCCAACAGCCCTGTTCGGATTCTAGCCACCTGGAAAGGGAGTCATTCTTGGGTGTTACATCCGGGCGATATGCTTTATCTCCCTCCACGGGTGCCCCATAATGGTCTTAGTCTCGATGAGGACTGCATGACTTATTCGATCGGTTTTCGGGCGCCGACGCAAAGTGAACTCCTCCAAGCTGCTACTACTACTGCTGCTGCTGCTGCTGCTGCTGTACCCGGGCAGGCTTTTTACAGTGATCCTTCGCTTTCCTTACCGAGGGATTCTGGAGAGATTACCCCCAAGGCATTGAGTCAATTAAAAGAGATGATTAAACAGGGGTTGGCCTCTGTTCTTGGAGATGAATATGTCTTGGCCAGATGGATGGGGAAACACTTGACAAGACCCAAGCGACAAAGAAGAAGAGGGAGGGTAGGAGAAGAAGAGGATGAGGACGAGGACGAGGAGGTCGAGAAGGGGGAAGGGGGAGGAGGGGATTGTGTTGAGATCGACAGGGAGGAAGCGGAGGCGATTGTGCAGGAATTGATGGAGGGAGGAAGGGAGGACGAGGGGGAGGAGGAGAGGGGGATGGTGTATCGTGCGGAGGGCTTGAAATTTGCGCATGCTTTTGAGGGCCTTCTTTTGTTTGTGGATGGTCATGTATGGGAGTTGAAGGATGAGGACGAGGAGCGACGGAGACGGGTGTGTGCGTGCTTGACGGGAGGGCCGTCGCCGTTGCCGGTGGGGGAAATTAAGGAGCTTTTGAAGTTGAGTCCGGAGTGTGGTGAGATTGTGAGGGAATGGTTGGAGCGAGGGTTTCTGTATGTGTTGGGGGAAGAAATAGAGGTGGATGAGGAGGAGGAATAAATTTGTTAAGAATAGAATAAATAAATAATCAAATAAAAAGAAGCA
>Ga0105055_10007061_pt1 | contig 15095 bp, 17 predicted proteins | sample BON03_FD_78090 | JGI IMG/M metagenome (GOLD analysis project Ga0105055, IMG submission 78090) | Freshwater microbial communities from Lake Bonney liftoff mats and glacier meltwater in Antarctica - BON-03 | ecosystem: Environmental > Aquatic > Freshwater > Ice > Glacier meltwater | place: Lake...
GCCATCGCGCTACCTCCCTTGACTGCTCCCCCAGGGAGCATCTGGCCGACGACGACCAGCGCCATTGCAACCCTGCGACGCAGGGCCAATCCGTCGTCACCTTCAAGGTTTCGGATGCGTTGTTCCAAAGACCGCACGCTCGTCGGCGAGTCGATGTAACTCATGATCGAATCCCTTTCCTCACCCACTGCCACTCGGTGGACGTCAATAGCCCTTCTGCCCGCGCCTGCTTAGTGGCATCCAGGAGACGCTCGGCCTCGATACGCCCACGACACTCAAGGAGGGCATCCGCAACCGGCTGAGAGTCAAGGCCCTTGTAGAGCGTCGTGCGCACTTCGCGTCTGACCTGGGTTAGCTCGATGAATGCTGGCAACTTCGGGCGCGAGCGCCTGCGAACGGCCACCTTGATCTGCCGAGGGTTCACTGCGGCGAGGTCAAACAAGGCCAACACTGACTCGCCGTGGAGGTATGCCCCATCGCCAACTCGCAGGAGGGCTTCGGCGAACTGGTCAAATCGGGTAGGAGTAACATCCGGCACACGGTATAGCCCGTACGTGACATTATCCAAGCCACCTCGGGCGGCTAGTTTAGGCAGTTCCGCGGCAGGAACACCTGCCTCGATGGCATCTTTCGTGGTCACATACCCGTAGTTATCGAGCGCTATCTCGCGCACGATTGCCCGGTACTTCACTTTAGTAGCCATGTCACAACTATACCGAAAACGGTAGTGTTGTGACAAGTCGCTTGAATCCTCACGACGCGAGCGCCAAAGCGTGTAAATCGGTGGAGTACTCGGCCCCCGACAGCACGGCGACGGACCGAACTCTGAAGATGGACCAGGTGACCGTCGAGGTCTGTGACGAGGAACTGCCATACCCCTGCTTCTGCGCGGTCGATCAGGCGGTACCACTTCGTCTCAGGCTGCAAGTCACAGAGCCCTTCACAGAGCTCGACGCTCCTGGCGAAATTCGTGACAAGCAGTTCGGGAACGAGATCAGGTTAGATGCGAAGACCGGTCATTTGGCCACCCTCTCGGCCGCTACGGCTGCAGAATTGGGCCCTTGAAAAAAACAGGCTTCAACCGAGACGTTGAAGCAAAACCCGACTAGACGTTAAATCGCAACTCCACCGCGTTCCGTAGCCGCATAAGATTCAAATAACTTCCTAGGCTAGCCTTTCGTGCGGCTCAAAACGGGATGTCGAGGATTACCGGTCCTCGCCTCGAGGGTTGTGGGACGGAGCGCTACTCCCGGCCATCCTCGAGCGGAATGAGCATAGTGCGGAAGGGACCGGCGGCGGCGTGGATCTCCCAGAGGCGAGAGGCGACGTCGTCGATGCCGTTGGGTAGCTGAAGCTTGGGAATGCCTCCCGGGATGACGAGCTGACGGACGCGGATGCCCTCCTCCTCGAGCGCTTCGTAAAGCATCTCGCCGTAGGCGCTCTCGGCAGGGAAGGCAACCGAAGTTCCAGCGAAACCGGCGCGTGCCTTCACTGAAGTCCCGCCGTTGATCAGAATGATGCTGCCATCGCCCGAATCAAGCATGGCGGGCAGCACCGTGCGCACCGCGTGAATGAGACCGAGCGCTGAGAATTTCAGAGCTTCCAATGCCAGCTCGGGAGTCAATTCGAGCACCGGCTTTAAGTAATCGCGCGACGGGAGCGGGCTGTACTGCAAAGTCGTAATCGGACCCAACTCGTCGGCGGCGCGCGCGAGTGCAGCCTCGAGCTCCGCTGGCTCCAGCACGTTCGCGGCGTAACCGCGGGCAGTCACGCCATCCGCTTCGAGTTCCGCGGCCAGAGTATCGAGCTTCGACTGATCCCTCGAGATCAGGGCAACCGCGAAGTCCTCCCGTCCAAACCTACGAGCTACCGCTGCCCCGAGTCCCGGTCCGGCTCCAATGATGGCGATAACGGGCACTATGAGCTCCTTAGGTCGAAGATGACCGCGGGTAGGGCCGCCCAAAAGTCTATCAAAACGCGATCGAACGGCCGAGTGGTACAGTCATCAACACCGAGCCATGTCGTGGGATAGGCTCGGTCCGATGGGCACTCGTGCGGTCGACTTTCTCCTCGGAGCGAAACTCGGGACCCGTGTCGTAGTCCGCTCGCGAATCGAAGGCGGGTTAACTGATGCGATCGGGGTTCTTCGCTCCCGCACCCAAAAGCAGTGCGTTGTCGAAACCAAACGCGGCTTGGTCTCAATCAGTTTCGCGGATGTCATGTCCGCCAAGGAGGTCCCCCCACCACCGGCCCCACGCTCGCCGAAGGCATTCTTGTAGTCCTATCTCAATTTCTTAGTTCTTGTAATCCAATAATTTAAAAAGCTGGCTAAGACGTTTTAGATACGTTTCCGTGTCGGAACTCCACCACATCACCATCTTGCATGGTGTAGTCCTTACCTTCGATCCTAGCCTTGCCGAGTGATTTGGCCTGAGCCATCGATCCAGCACTATCTAGGTCACTGAAAGAAACAACTTCGGCCTTGATAAAGCCTTTTTCAAAGTCAGTGTGGATAACACCAGCAGCCTGGGGAGCTTTGGTGCCCTTGGGTATTGTCCAGGCCCTGGATTCCTTTGGCCCAGCAGTTAAATAGGTCTGAAGGCCCAGGGTTTCAAAACCAATCCTTGCAAGCTGGTGAATACCAGATTCGTTTTGCCCAAGCGATGCAAGCAGTTCATTTGCTTCCTCTGGAGATAGGTCAATTAGCTCAGATTCAACCTTGGCGTCCAAGAAGACTGCCTCTGCGGGCTTGACGAGGTTTGCCAACTCCTGAAGTTTTTCAGGGCTTGCAAGAACTTCTTCGTCAACATTGAACACAAACAGGATCGGTTTCGCCGTCAGAAGGCCTAGTTCTCGGATTGGCTCCAAGTCGATGCTCGAGAGCGAAAGCGGTGTTCCACCATCCAGGCAAGCTATTGCTTCGTCAATTACAACTAAAACTGACGGGGCTACTTTTTTGCCTTTTACTTCTTTTTCTAGACGTGGTCTTGCTTTTTCCAGCGTCTGCATGTCGGCAAGAATCAATTCAGTGTTTATCGTTTCGATGTCTCCGCCAGCATCAACCTTGCCGTCAACGTGAATCACGTCACTGTCGGCAAATCCGCGGACTACCTGAGCGATTGCATCTGCTTCACGGATGTTTGCCAGAAACTTATTTCCGAGCCCTTCGCCTACTGAAGCCCCCTTGACGATGCCGGCGATGTCAACAAAGGAAACTGCTGCTGGAAGGATGCGCTCTGAGCCAAATATCTCGGCCAGCCTGGTTAGACGGATGTCTGGAAGGCTCACCACACCGATGTTTGGCTCAATTGTGGCGAATGGGTAATTCGCCGCCAAGACGTTGTTTTTAGTCAGTGCGTTGAACAGGGTGGACTTGCCAACATTGGGCAAGCCGACGATTCCGATAGTTAGGGCCACTGCGAAAGCTTATTGCCTCATAATTGAAGTGTGGCCATGGAATTCATAAGTATTGATTTTGAAACAGCCAATTCCTCCCCCGCTTCCCCGTGTGCAGTTGGTCTAGTGCGGGTTACCGATGGCCAAATTTCCGAAACACTGTCGATGCTATTTCGACCACCTTTTCCAAATAACTGGTTTCACGAGGGCAACGTTCGAGTTCACGGGATCAAACCAGAGGATGTCGCAGACGCTCCCGATTGGGAGGAAGTACTCACCGAGTTGTTACTATTCACCGATGGCTTGCCATTCTTGGCCCACAATGCAGCCTTTGATATGGGTGTCCTTCGCGCTTCAGCTCAGGCGGTGTCGTTTGACCTCCCGAACTTGAATTACGGTTGCACCTTGCACATGTCCAGAAAAACCTACAATCTCGAAAGCTATCGGCTCAACTCAGTCGCATATGCAATCGGCCACGAGGAATTCGCGCACCACGACGCTCTGGCTGACGCCGATGCCTGCGCCCGGATTGCGCTGGATATGGCCATCCGACACGAAGTCGACTCGCTAGAAGAGCTGCTGATCAAAACCAAGCAGCGTTTGAAACCCTTGGTTGTCTGAACCCACTGCAATACTTATGCCCATGGACACTGGACTAATTGCAAGTAGCACGGCCATATGGGTCGGCATGACTGCCTTGCTACTAGGCATGATCATCGGCGCCGGATTCGGCATTAGATACCAGAGGCGAAAATTAGTCGGATCTGATCCTGAACTGGCGAGCAAGCTGGCCGGTTTGGAAGCAACCGAAAGAGAGTTGCGGGCTCAGCTACTAAAGGCGGATCAGGCCGCCGCAAGTCAAGCTCTTCAGCAAGACAAGGAAAACAAAGTTTTAGTTCAGCTTGAGCCAGTGAAACAACAGCTCAAACAGATGCAGGATGTTGTGCAGCGTCTGGAGCGCGAACGTACCGAGCAGTTCAGCTCTATTTCTGAGCAGCTCAGAACGGCAATAGAGACCGATGAAAACCTTCGGAAGCAAACCCAACAGCTTTCTCAAGCGCTTAGTTCAAACAGTCTTCGAGGTGTTTGGGGCGAAACTCAGCTTCGGAAATTAGTCGAACTCGCCGGTCTGATAAAACACGCTGACTTCTCTGAGCAGGCAACCATCTCAACGGACACCGGTATCGGCAGAGCAGACATGGTCATCAACTTGCCGGGAGGTAAGTCGCTTGCAATTGACTCCAAGGTTCCATTTAGCGCTTACCAGGAAGCCAGCGCGATTTCGGAACTGGCAACCGGCGAAGAGGCCAGCAGGCGCGATCGACTAATCAAAGAACACGTCGCTGCGGTCAGAAAGCACATCGATGATCTGGGAAACAAGGCCTATTGGACCGGCTTGGATTCGTCTCCTGATTTCGTAATCTGCTTTCTGCCAAGCGAGTCGCTGCTGTCTGCCGCTCTGGACTCAGACCCGGCTCTAATGGAATATGCGTTCAAGAAAAATGTCGCACTTTCATCACCGGTGTCGTTGTTTTCAGTTCTAAAAACAATCAACTACATCTGGCGTCAAAACGCAGATGAATCTCAAGTGCGCTCAATGATCAAACTGGGCAGGGAGCTTTACGAACGAGTTGGAAAGCTCGCCACGCTTACCTCGGACCTTGGCAACAAACTCACCTCAACGGTTAAGTCGTATAACGCCTTCGTATCGAGCCTCGAATCTAGAATGCTGGTGACCGCAAGGAAGCTAAATGACCTTGACGAGAATGAGCTTGGAATAGATTCGATTGGAGAACCCAAACAAATCGAAGAATCACCAACCGCAATGACCTCCAAGGAGCTATCTGACGACTGAGCGATTATCGCTATAGTGTTGGAATTGCGCCTACAAAGATGTGAGTGGATTCTTAGTACTTACTACCCCACCTTCAAGGAGTAACCATGGCAGGCAATACCTCCATAGTCACACTGACACCTGCGCCAACCCTTGATAGAACCTACTTTGTAAAAAACCTAGAATCCGGCGGCGTTAACCGCGCCGATCGGGTTGGCGAAGAGTTAGCAGGCAAAGGCATCAACGTCTCCCGAGCCCTACGACTTGTGAACATTGAAGCTCCTGGAATCGTTCCAATTGGCGATGCAGACACCGGCGTACTTGAGCGGACCGGGTCCGAGTTTCTCACCCCACTCTGGGTCGAAGGAACACTTCGTGTTTCCACGACAATCGTTGAAGAAAATGGCCCAACCACCAAGATAAACGAAAGCCCGAGGCCACTAAAACAAGCCGACTGGGATCACGTCCTAAAACTCACCGAAGAGACCCTGATAGCAAATAATGCAAAGTGGTTGGTTGTGGCAGGCGCTCACCCGGAGATAGTTGAAACCGGCATGGCAATCGATCTTCAGCCACTGTTTGATTTAACTCAAAAACTTGGTATCCGAGTGGTTCTTGATACCTCCGGTCCCGCCCTTCGCTACTGGGCCCGAAATGGTAGCGCCACCATAATGAAGCCCAACGCTCACGAGTTGGCAGAATGCGTTGGTAAAGAGCTAAATACTTTTGGTGACGTAATCGATGCTGCTCGTCAACTCAACAGCTGGGGGGTCGATTGTGTGATGGCGTCGCTTGGCGTTGATGGAATCATTGCCGTCACAAGCTCTCACGCTATTCACGCCCGCACAGCACCGGTGAATGTAATCAACACCGTGGGTGCTGGAGACTCGACAATTGCCGGATTCCTAGCCGCCCTTGCCACCCACCCCGCTGACGAAACCGCTTACGGAGTTGGGTTCGACATAGCCGAGGGTATTTCAGCCGCCGTACAGTGGGGCGCCGCAAAAGTTCAACAGCCAACCAGCGGCCTCAAGAGCATTGAAAACCTGGTAGCGGCAACACTTGACAAAAACCCAGACCGAGATCACCTTCTTGGTGAGCCAGCAAAGCCCTAAGGAGCAACCACCATGCCAGTAGTAAATTCAAATGAATACCAGGAAATGCTCAACCGAGCAAAAATCGGAGGCTTTGCCTACCCGGCTCTGAATGTTTCGAGCTCACAGACCTTGAACGCGGCCCTTGCCGGCTTGCAAGAAGCCGGATCCGATGGAATCTTGCAGGTCTCCACCGGAGGAGCTGACTACTGGTCAGGCTCGACAATAAAGAACCGCGTTTCTGGTGCTCTAGCTTTTGCTGCCTTCGCCAAAGAGGTCGCGAAGAACTTCGACATAAAAGTTGCCCTACACACCGATCACTGCGCAGAAGACCAGTTAGATGGGTTCGTCAGACCTCTTTTGGAACTCTCCGCAGAGCAAGTCAAGTCCGGCGGCGAATCAATTTTCAACTCTCACATGTGGGACGGTTCTGCAATCGCTCTCGATAAGAACTTGGTTATCGCCAAGGAGCTTCTTGCGAAGACTCACAATGTTGGAGCAATTCTGGAAATCGAAGTTGGTGCTGTCGGTGGCGAAGAAGATGGTGTTGAGGGCGCAATTGATGAGCACCTCTACACGACTGTCGAAGACGGCATCAAAACCATCGAGGCCTTGGGTCTTGGTGAAAACGGGAGATACCTCTCCGCTCTAACCTTTGGCAATGTGCACGGTGTCTACAAACCAGGCAATGTCCACCTGCGACCTGAACTGCTTCAAGAAATCCAAAAAGAAATTGGTGCCAAGTACGGCAAGGAGAACCCATTTGACTTGGTTTTTCATGGCGGATCTGGATCGACTGACCAGGAGATCTCAGACGCGGTTTCTTTCGGCGTAATCAAGATGAACATTGACACCGACACTCAGTACGCCTTCACTCGGCCGGTAGTGAACCACATGCTGAAAAACTACGATGGCGTGCTGCGCATAGATGGCGAAGTTGGAAACAAGAAGCTGTACGACCCACGGAACTGGGGCGCTGCCGCAGAAGCAGGCATGGCCGCTCGAGTATTTCAGGCCGCCACTCAGCTAGGTTCAGCTGGAAAATCTGCTTGGTAGTTTTTGGAAGCTTCTAGTTAGATACCTAGCGCTTCTTGTTTGAAGTGTCGTGCCCGGCGTTTTTTAGCTCCTTGCGAAGCTCCTTTGGAAGCGAGAACTGAATGTCCTCTTCGGCAGTCGTAACCGTAGAGACATTGCCAAAGCCCTTTTCGTCAAGGTAGTCAAGCACGTCTGAAACAAGTTCCTCAGGAACAGAGGCCCCCGAGCTAACTCCAACCGTCGCGACGCCCTCGAACCAAGCGTCGTCGATTTCGGATGCAAAATCGACTCGGTAGGCCGCTTTTGCGCCTGCCTCCAGAGCCACTTCGACTAGCCGCACGGTGTTTGAAGAGTTTGCCGATCCAACGACAATAACCAGGTCAGAGTCCGAACCAATTTTCTTAATGGCCACCTGACGGTTTTGGGTTGCGTAGCAAATGTCATCGCTGGGTGGATTCTCCAAGAGTGGGAACCTCTCGCGAATCTTGAGGACAGTTTCCATGGTCTCATCAACCGACAAAGTAGTTTGAGAAAGCCAAATGACTTTGCTCGGATCTTTAACTTTGGCCTTGTCAATGTCATCATTGCCGTCGATTAACTGAACGATATCAGGTGCCTGACCGGCGGTTCCCTCAACTTCTTCGTGGCCTTCGTGGCCAACAAGCAGAATGTCATAGCCTTCTTTTTCAAAACGCTGAACTTCTCGGTGGACCTTGGTTACCAGCGGGCAAGTAGCGTCGATTGTCTGCTGATTACGCGACGCGGCAAGAGCTACGACCGCAGGAGAGACTCCGTGGGCGCTGAAAATCATGACGCATCCCTCGGGTGCCTCATCAACTTCTTCAACAAAGATTGCCCCGCGGCGCTCCAAAGAGCGAACCACGTGCTTATTGTGAACAATTTGTTTGCGGACATAAACCGGTGCTCCGTAGTGGTCAAGAGCTTTTTCAACCGCGATCACTGCTCGATCTACCCCTGCGCAGTAGCCCCTCGGGGCTGCCAGAAGCACTTTCTTATTTGAGCCAGTGTCTTTTAGGTCGGTATTGTTGATAACAGTCACCATTCAATTCTACAAACCCCAGCAAGGAGTTCAGGTTGGAACAAGCAGTCGGTAATGATATGCAATCCAAAGTTAGCACTGAGCATTCCCCTTGGCAGGTTTCCGCGCTATCTAAATCACTAAAAGATTGGATTGAGAAGCTTGGGAGAGTTTGGGTTGAAGGAGAATTACAGTCCTATACCGAGCGTGGCTCTGGGATGTTTGGTTCAATACGTGATCTAGACATTGAAAATTCCATTGAAATCCACGCCTTTGCAAACTCCGGAGCCGAAATCGCACCGGGGCTCAGCCAGGGTGACCGGGTAGTGGCTCTCGTCCAGCCAGTTTTCTGGCCCAAAAACGGCAAGCTCACCATGCGCGTGGTCCAAATGCACAAGGTTGGCCTCGGAGAGCTTCTTGAGCGAATTGAGAAGCTGAAGCTTCAGCTGATTGCCGAAGGGCTTACTGACGCCAGCCGCAAAAAACCACTGCCCTTTCTGCCAAACAAGATTGGCCTTATAACCGGAGCCAAGTCAGATGCCGAAAAGGACGTTCTTCAAAACTCCAGGCTGCGCTGGCCTGAGGTTGAATTTGAGGTCATAAACACCTTGGTTCAGGGAGACAGAGCTGCCGCCGAAATTATTCTGGCACTGGAGCAGCTGGATCAGATGACGGATGTCGACGTAATAATCATCGCTCGAGGTGGCGGAAGCTTCCAGGATCTTTTGCCTTTCAGTGACGAGCGCCTAGTCCGGGCTGCAGCTGCCGCCACGACGCCGATTGTCAGCGCCATTGGCCACGAAAATGATCAACCACTTTTGGATTTAGTTGCAGACCTTCGCGCATCAACGCCAACCGATGCTGCCAAGCGGGTTGTCCCCGACATCGCAGAAGAATTTTCTAAACTTTCCAATGCCGCAGAACGAATTTGGTTTCGATTCTCCTCATTGATTGAAAACCAGCAGCAAAGCATTGCGTCGCTCAGATCCCGACCGGTTCTAGCCTCTCCCTTTGGATTTGTGGATAACCAACAAGAGATTTTGAGCCAAGCCGCCAGGAGGCTCGGGGAAATTTTAGGTTTCCGTATCGAGCGCAGCACGGCTGAAGTTGAGCAGTTGCATGCTCGCGCCCGTTCGCTTTCACCACAATTGACCCTGGAGCGCGGCTACGCGGTGATAACTTCAGCCGATGGCAAGGTTATGACCGAGGCCAAAAAGGGCGAGCGATTTAGCCTGATTTCTGCGAGCCAGGAAATTTCAGCAACGGTAGATGATGTTAGGGAGAGAGATGTCAAAGGAAATTAGCTCACTGAGCTACGAGCAGGCCAGAGATGAGCTTCAGGAAGTCGTTCAGCAGTTAGAGCAGCAGAACGTGAGCCTGGAGGCTTCAATGGCTCTCTGGGAGCGCGGGGAGGCCCTAGCCAAGCACTGTGAGCAGTGGTTGAGTGGCGCGCGCAAAAAACTAGACAAGGCTTCTAAGGAGCGTCAGACAAAGTGAGCTTAACTCCAGCACAGCGGCGAGCAAAACAAACAATAAGAAACTTAGTGCTCTCACTAATTGTGACCACGGGCTTGGTGGCTGCCATCTATCTAGGCGTCCCGAGAGATGACTCCAATCGAATTACTGCCGTTGATTACCAGTCAATCTCCGTTTCCGCATCCGACTCACTTGGGCAACAGGCGCTGAGCCCAGAGGTTCCTGCTGACTGGTGGGCAAATGCCGCCAGGTTGGAGACAACACTTGGGGTGGTCAGTTGGTATGTCGGATTTGTCACCGAAGACAACCAATACATCGGGCTTTCACAGGCCTTTGATTCCAACTCTTCGTGGGAAAGCTCTTTATTGAGCAGCAACTTTCAAGATGGCCAGATTGAGCTATCGGGGTTGACGTGGGAAATATGGCCAACCCTAAACCCATCATCACCTCCTGGGACAACGGAATATGCCCTTTTGCATCGCCTGGACAATTCAGTGGTTGTAATCTATGGAACAGCCGCTACTTCAGATTTTGAACAGCTGGCGAGAGCTATTTCAACTGAACTCAAGTAGGAAACCTATGACCCAAGTTGCCACGGCCGAGCAAGCTTGGAGCAAGCTAGTTGAAGGCAATAAAAACTTCGTTTCCGGTTTGCCGGCCCACAAACACCAGGATGCTGAAAAGCGCCGTGAGCTGGTCGGCGAACAGACCCCGTTCGCCGCGGTATTTGGTTGCTCCGATTCAAGACTTGCGGCTGAAATGATCTTTGATGTCGGACTTGGTGATTTATTCGTCGTTAGAAATGCCGGCCAAGTGTTGGCCGAAACGATCCTTGGTTCGCTCGAATTTGCCGTTGAAGTAATTGGCGTTCCGCTAATTCTTATCCTTGGTCACGATCAATGCGGAGCCATTAAGGCCGGCATGAGTGCACAGCGGGGAACGCTGTCGGTGAAGGGTGAATTTATCCACAACATTGTGAACCGAATTACTCCGACCATTGAGCGAGGTTTAGCACTTGGGGAAACTTCCATCGACGAATTCACTAACCGCCATATCAAGGACACCATTCAAGAAATGACCGATCGATCTGAAGTTATTCGGGAGGCGATTGAAGCCGGTCGAGTTGCTATCGTCGGAGCACAGTACAAACTAGAGCTTGGCGAAGTTCAAGTAGTTGAATATCGTGGGAAAATTGGATCGACAAGATAGCGAGAGATTGATGGAATACCGCATAGAGCAAGACACAATGGGCGAAGTAAAGGTTCCGAAGGATGCTCTATATCGAGCCCAGACCCAACGCGCGGTTGAAAACTTTCCAATATCCGGCACCAGACTAGAAAAAGAGCAGATAATTGCCCTCGCTAGAATCAAAAAAGCGGCAGCTTTAACCAACGCGCAACTCGGGATTCTTGACCAGGGCATTTCCGTGTCGATTCAGTTTGCAGCAGATCAGGTCATCGCTGGAGAACACCACGACCAGTTCCCCGTTGATGTTTTTCAAACCGGCAGCGGCACCAGCTCAAATATGAACATGAACGAGGTGCTGGCGACTTTGGCATCCACTCACCTGGGTTCTGAGGTTCACCCAAACGATCACGTGAACATGTCGCAGTCCTCCAATGATGTTTTCCCAACCTCGGTTCACTTAGCAATCACCAGCGCACTTATCAAGGACTTACTCCCCTCACTTGATTACCTAGCTTGCCATCTTGAAAAGAAGGCAACTGCATGGAAAGACCTCGTGAAACCCGGACGCACCCACCTAATGGATGCAACACCGGTTACTTTTGGTCAGGAGTTTGCCGGGTATGCAGCTCAAATCCGTTACGCCATTGAACGCGTCGAAGCGACGCTGCCAAGGGTCAGTGAAGTCCCTCAAGGCGGCACTGCGACCGGTACCGGCATAAACACTCCAAAGGGCTTTCCGCAGGCAATCATCAGCCAGCTAGCGAAGGAGACCGGCCTTCCGATAACCGAGGCTCGGGATCACTTTGAAGCCCAAGGGGCCAGAGACGCTCTAGTCGAAGCATCGGGCGCCTTGAAGGTGTTGGCGGTGAGCCTAACCAAGATCAACAACGATATTCGTTGGATGGGATCCGGGCCAAATACCGGCCTTGGCGAACTTCAGATCCCAGATCTTCAGCCTGGAAGCTCCATCATGCCCGGCAAGGTCAACCCGGTTATCCCCGAAGCAGTTCTTATGGTCTGCGCAAAGGTGATCGGCAATGACGCAACCGTGACTTGGGCCGGTGCAAGCGGAAACTTCGAACTAAACGTTGCGATTCCAGTCATGGGCAATGCTCTTCTTGAGTCGATCAGGCTACTTTCAAACTCAATGCGGGTCCTGGCGGACAAGACAATCGATGGCCTATTGGTGAATGAAGATCGAGCCAAGGCGCTTGCAGAGTCATCGCCAGCGATAGTCACGCCGCTAAATAAAGTTATCGGTTACGAAGCCGCGGCAAAGATTGCCAAAAATGCAGTTGCAAACAGCGTGACGGTAAAACAGGCCGCTCTGGACTTGGGCTACGTCGACGGCGACACCCTGAGCCTGGAGCAACTCGACCAGCTGCTAGCGGTGCTTCCTATGACAAGGCCTCCCCAGTAATAATCGCCGCGGCCGGCATATAAGAAACAACCAGAAACCCAAGAAGCAAATAAGGACCAAGCGGTATTAGCGTTCTTGGGTTTAGCTTTCCGATCAGTAATCCAAAAAGACCCACCATACTTGCGGTAGCCAGCCCAAGACTCAGCGAGAACAAAACCAGAACCGGCGAGTGCCATCCAAGGCAAACATGCATTGCAATCAGAAGCTTTATGTCTCCCATGCCGATAGCGCCGAATCTTGCAAGCAAGTAACCGGCGGCGGCGGTTACTAAACCCAGAACCATTCCCGCTGCAAAATCACCCCAGCGTCCTTGCAGGAAGCTGGCAAATAACGTGCCAGCAACAGAAGCCGTGATCAAAAAGTAGGTGTATCTATTTGGAAGCCGATGCTCCCTGATATCGGTAACCGCCAAGGGCGTTGCCAAGATAGCAATCAGCGCGATTGGAACCAGCGATAAATAGTCTGCGGCCATCACCACAAGCTAGAACCACAACACTAAAAATGTTGTGAGTTATCCCCAGCCGTTAGTCAAGCAGCTCCGTTACCAAGGCTGCTATCTCGCTTCGCTCGGATCTGGTCAGTGTGATGTGACTGAAGATTGATTGCCCCTTGAGCTTCTCGACCACCGACGCAACTCCGTCATGTCTTCCGACCCGCAAGTTGTCGCGCTGAGCGACGTCATGCGTGAGTACTACTCGTGACTTCTGCCCAACCCTTGAAAGCATTGTCAGCAGAACGTTTCGCTCTAGCGACTGGGCTTCATCCACGATTACAAAGGTGTCGTGGAGTGAGCGCCCGCGAATGTGAGTCAGCGGTAAAATCTCAAGAATTCCACGATTCATCACCTCTTCGATCACCTCTTTGGAAACCAGTGCTCCCAGGGTGTCGAAAACAGCCTGAGCCCAAGGATTCATTTTCTCGGCTTCGGTGCCGGGCAAATAACCAAGTTCCTGGCCACCGACTGCGTATAGCGGCCGGAACACCATGATCTTTTTGTGTTGACGTCTTTCCAATACTGCTTCGAGGCCAGCGCATAACGCCAAGGCGCTCTTTCCGGTTCCAGCGCGACCACCGAGTGAGACGATTCCCATGGCTGGGTCCAGCAATGAGTCAATGGCTAATCTTTGTTCTGCCGAGCGACCATGAAGACCAAATAGCTCGCGATCGCCTTTCACAAGTCGAATGGTGCGATTCTCGCTTACTCGACCTAGCGCACTTCCTCTTTCTGAAACCAGCACTAAGCCGGTGTTTAGCGGAAGCTCCTTAGCGGATTCGTGAACCAATTCCTCGTTGTCGTAAAGGTTGGCCATGTCGTCACCGGAAAGCGAAACCTCCGCGATGCCGTTCCACTCATCGGTGGCCAACTCGTGAAGGTACTCTTCAGCATTTAGTCCGATGGAAGATGCCTTTATTCGCATCGGAAGATCTTTGGAGACAAGTGTCACCTGGAATCCCTCGCTCTGAAGATTCGCCGCTACGGCCAAGATACGAGAGTCGTTATCACCCAACTGAAAACCAGATGGCAAGATGCTTTGTTCGATGTGGTTTAGCTCAACCCTGAGCGTTCCGCCATCGCCTACTTCAACTGGGAAATCAAGCCGCTCGTGCTTTTTCCTAAGATCGTCAAGAAGGCGCAAAGCCTTTCTAGCGAAGTGGCCGATTTCTAAATCGTTGCGCTTTTTCTCAAGCTCATTTATCACAACAATGGGAAGAACAACTTCGTGTTCATCAAACCGGAACAGTGCTTTGGGGTCGGACAGCAATACGGAAGTGTCTAGGACAAACGTCCTGACCGCGGTTGGTGCTTTTTGCGTAGCTTTTTTGGCTCTTGGGCTCACCGCCTCAGGTTCAATTCGCGCTTTGGTTTTTGAATTGGTCCTGGGGCTAGAGGTATTTTCCAATTTGGCTCCTATCGGTGTGACCCTTTTCTATAAACCTAGACCTGCGTTTTTCGCAAGCGAGAAAAAGACACGCCGAATATCAAATCGTTCACATAACGGTTACTAAGCGCCGTATCGGCGATGCCTGCGTTGAAAGTCTCGGAGTGCGCGCAAAAAATCCACTCTTCGGAAATCAGGCCACAAAGCCTCGGCAAAGTAAAACTCACTGTTGGCACTTTGCCAAAGCAAAAAGCCGCTTAGGCGCTGCTCACCACTGGTTCTAATTAGTAAATCAGGGTCCGGCTGACCACCGGTGTAAAGGTGCTCAGCGATGAGCTCCGGGGTCATGACTTCAGCAAGTTGATCCACAGTGCTGCCATCTTTTGAGTGCTTCCGCAGGATATCCCGCATCGCGTCGGCTATTTCCTTGCGACCACCGTAGGCAATTGCAAGGTTGACGTGAGGACCTGAATTATTGCTGGTTGCTTTTTCAACCGCTGCCAATCGTTCAATAGCCAGCGAGGGTAGGGCTTCTTTATCGCCCACCATCTGAAGCTTCCATCGACCAAGGTCGGCTAAGTCTTCACTCATGGAAACGATGATGTCCAAAAGCTCAACCAGCTCTTGGCTGGTTCTTCCCTTTAGGTTGTCGGTGGAAAGCAGATAAAGAGTGACGTGGTTGACGCCCAAGTCCGAGCACCAGGACAAAAATTCGATTATCTTTTTTGCGCCA
>Ga0105055_10007063_pt1 | contig 15092 bp, 17 predicted proteins | sample BON03_FD_78090 | JGI IMG/M metagenome (GOLD analysis project Ga0105055, IMG submission 78090) | Freshwater microbial communities from Lake Bonney liftoff mats and glacier meltwater in Antarctica - BON-03 | ecosystem: Environmental > Aquatic > Freshwater > Ice > Glacier meltwater | place: Lake...
GGAACGTTAACCAATTTTGGATTTTCTCAAACTAAAGCCACTCTTCTGTACGAAGACAACCTCGCTTTTGTTGTGATGAGCGAAAATCTGGTGCGCTGAAAGTTCTCCCGTCATATTGACATTTGTCAGTACTATGTGCGTGAACTCGTACTGGCTGGCTTTCTCAAACTCGTGCCTTTACGAGCGCACAAAATGGTGGCTGATGCCCTCATCAAAAGCTTGCCGTCCCCGGCTTTCGTCAGGCACCGCCAGATCATGAATAGTCATGCTTCTTTCGCTGCTCGTCTACTACGTTGCGTCGGCGGCTAATTTTCAGCGCTGACTTTGAGCGCTGCGTTTTCCCTTATTTTTTCCGCTTGATTGTCTATATTTTTCTCGACTTCTACTTTGCGTCCGGAGGTTTTGAGCTGCGTTTGATTAATTTTACCCTGCTTCTTTGTTTATATTATTTTCATGTTTCCACAATTCTTCATTTTTTGTGGTTTGCCCAAAACTGTCTCTCTAGGATTTCACTATTGTGCATGGGGGAGAGTGATAAAGCGCCCACGAACAACATCTGCCGCCACGCATCAAGTGAGCAACACCCACAAACGAGATCATGTCACGAATCAGAACGTTGAGTTTAGGCCCTTTTTAGGTCAAACGTACCTTTTGAAAAGTATTTTCTCGATCCATTTCGCGAGCAGCTGGCGATTTCAGCCAGCGGTGACGGGAGAATTCTTTGTCGAGTTACGAAGCATCAAAGTGTCACATGTACTCTTGTGTATCTGGCTTGTTCCTTCTCATCTAACGTGTCCTTTGTGAACACGGAATAGATGAATCACCGTTATCTCAGTGGGGTACACGAACAACGAAGAATCTAAACAGCTATCTCTCCCGGACTCTTCCCTGGGTAGTACTCCCTTCAATGACTGTCAGAGCATACCGTGACACATTGATCGTTGTTCTGGTATCATGCATTCAATCATGCTTACTGGTCGCATGCTCCCAGTGACAGTTGGACGAGTGTTGCATGAAAACTTGTGAACCATGCGGTTACTCTAGGGGGTGGCCATGGAAGAGTAGGTTGGGCGCGGATTCTTTGCTAAGGTACTGCTTGGGTACTTTTTTTTTTGGTTGTTGTGATACCATCACACTGACACAAATAGCCCTCCAATTACAGCAGGAACACACACAGGTGGTGTACAGTAATAGGGAAGCCCAGAAGCGCCCGGCTCGAGGGCACTCCTGCAATGGATCTTGAACTTAAAGACATTCGCACACACATGGAGACAGGCAAAAGAGAAATAGAACAAAAAGCACATCTCTAAACACACAACATGGATGAACAACAGGTAAGACTTACAAGTCATGAATGAAAATGGGTGACAGTAGGCACTCCAGTACTGTCTTGCGACGGTCATGTACAAACCAAGTCGGAAGGGGGTTGTGAATGGTCACGTGAAGTAAAGTCAGTTTGAGCTTGGCAGAAAGTTCTTTGGTGACCAGTGTATAGGTACTTGAGCTCCAAGTCGGTTGTCGGAGTCGACTTCTTAATTTAACTTTGGCCTAATAAACCAGTTTTCTCTTTTGTTGTGAGAATCTATATTCAAGATCACAACTCCCGTGTCCACAGCTTTGCCCTTGACTCCTTTCGAAGGCATTGTGCCTGTGATATGTTCAAACACCATAACAGAACTACATGATTCCTCAGGGTTGGTACATTGGTGTGTGCACGCGACAACACAAGCGGCACTGCGGCAGCAGGAACGTGCATACACCTTGCAAGTTACAGCGTTGGAGTTCAGATCAGTGCTCAAGCTCCAGGGTGTCCGTGAGCGACACTGCAAAATGTGCCCAAGCAGGTTGCATGCACACGCGTTTCCACTGATGCTTCAGATCCCAGCCCTCAATCATACAACAAGCTTCTACGCTCGGATTCATCTGCTCTGTTCCTTCCTCCGTTTAATGAACCCCCCCAAAAAAAAATTCAATATAAATCAGTGACTTACAAATAAAAAGTGAGAACAAACAAAAAAAATAACCACTCGCAAGGGATCTGATTGGGTCTACCCTAAACAAGCCTGAGGTAGGCTCTGGTCCTCCAGTCCAGGACAGTTTCTTGGGTCCTAAATGGTTAATCAGGTGCCCACCATCCGCTTAGTCCAGGGATTAGGTTGGGTCTTCGAAACCAAAGAAAGAATCAACAAAGGAGGGGGAAAAAGGGGGGAAAAATCAAAACAAATCAAAACAAAACAAAACAAATAGAAATAATAATAATACAAATTGATTGATGTTGCTTTTATTACTTCCTAAGAAATAGTTTAGTAGCTTTGCTTGAAGCTCTATTTGCTCGATAATAATCATCATTTCATTCAATTTCCCAAATCCCCAACCAACATACAAATACATCACTTCAAAACAACACTCATGTGTCCAAGGTCCCTTGCAGGAGTGTTGTTCGATCCGGTCGGAATTCTGCGGACTACCTTATTACTGCGCTCCACTTCTATGTGTTCCTGCTGTAATTGGAGGGTTATCCATGTGGTGGCATTACAAACCAAAACCAAAACCATACTGGGCCACTTGTAAATGTTCCTGATGGAATTGGAGGGCTAATTTTTAAACTGCTTTACAAACCAAAAACCAAAAAAAAGGGTCTGGCCCAATACAGAGGATACAACCAACACCAGAGTGGTACGAGACCCAGGACACTGCCACGGGCTCCCGCTGCATGCGCTGAACACCCTCACCGGCCAGAGTGGACTCGCGAAAGCATGGTATTGTGGTGCCAGTGGTTATGGTCATCTCACAATGGTAGAAGACAGACAATGTACCCAACAGCAATGCCCGGTACAGTACCACGCCCTCAGCCTGCATCCATGCATCCCGTGCAAATATGGTCTCAAATATCAAATTTGCCAGAGGTCTATTATCACTACATCAGAAATACAACCAGTTGCACCCATGCGGTCCGCCAACTAGCCTGAGCAACCAGTTTCGCCCATAGCCTGTTGTGCATGGTCATGGCTGCGCACTACAACACCACTTGCACAAGCCCTTCCTCTGAGAAGCAGTTTCGGCTGACGGAACACCATGTCACCAATCCATACGCAACACCCCTCTCCCTTGTCTGCTGTGCATACATGATACCTTCATGCTACTGACATCCTTCACAGTTTGGTTTGCTTGCGTTTGAGTGCATGCCTTCCTGAGCAATTCTGTGCACTTGCGCGCTTGTAAACCTGTATCCCTCACTGCACATGTCCATCCTTTGGACATTGGCCGTGAGAGTAGAGTTTTTATTGAAAACTGATGGTGGGTATCCCAGGGATGCGGGCGTTTTTTTTCATTCACAATGACATTTGAGGGTCAACATCTGGTCTGTTTTCTAGTTGTGTGATTAAAGGGGTTGCGTGCCGCATCCGGGATGTAGGTTGTGTGAATCCGGGATTTGCTCCATTCCTTGTGCCCATCTGTTGCCCAATAGTCCGTTGCGTGCATCCCTCAAAATGGCCTTTCTGGTTGTGCGCACTGGTGTTCAAGAAAACACTTGCATGCATCCGTTTCACAAAAGACACTTGCGTGCATCCGTTTTCAGAGTCACTAAAGACTAACATTTGGATCTGAAGTTTGGGTTTTGCTACCAGATTTTTACAACAGAGGATGACAGTGACTGAAGACACTGTCAGGGTTAAGGTTGCATGAGGAATGGTTCCCGGACCGGTCAATTGTATACCCCCTCATAGACAAGGGTTGGATGATGGAACCCTCATCACTGTACAAACCCGGTAGTAAAACCCAAAGTTTTGGATGTACGATTCTTCACATTCATACCACGGAGTGCATGCGCACCTGAATGGCGAGGGTGGTCGATGATACCAGCCACTGGATTGTTCTATTTTGCGAGAGGTATTGGTTCGCAGGCGTCGCCGGGCAGGCGCGGTTGTGGACGAAGAGTGGTGTCAGGAGGGAATGATACTTGCGACGGTGGTGGATTCTTGGTCAAAATTTGTACGCTGTATGAGACATTCCCACTGCTGTCTAATTGATTTTTGTGTGTTCCTACCAGTGCTAAAATGAAGACTCTTACCAGTGTTAGATTCGAAACTTTGTGTACACGTTACTGTTGAGGGAATATGGCCCGGGTGTGTCCAAGAAGCGGGTAATTATCGTGGATAAGAGGCAGGACAAAAATGCGTCTTCGAATGCAGCAGAGACAAGTGGACCTGTGGCTCAGGATTGTTACTGTGCCAGGGTTTCAGGAGGAGGCGCGAAGAGGCTGTGTGGAAACGGAGAAGAATAAAGATAAGTCTAATAGTTGTGATGTTAATGTTACGTGTGATGACCTACGTTAATTCTTGTAAACTGTTCTGAAATTGCACTGGTACTGTGCGATTTGTATCTCACGAGATTTGATTTGATGAAGTGTTCGTTGTCTGACACTTTCTTCATTTCTGTTTTTTTTCGAATCATCTTCAATATCTACGAATCGGTAAACTAACCAAGACACTGAAATTAAATGCCTCACAGACACGATTTTTGTAAGCCTTGAGGAAAAAAATTGCCGCAATCTAACTTCTTTGGTGAAGAGAATGCGCCTATTGTTGTTAAGAAAAGAAAAGGCAAACCTCTTGTTGTTGGGAGAAATATTCCGCAGGCAAAACTTATGAAAGAAAATGTAAAACTTTGCGGTACAAACGATTTCACCCTGCTATTGTCTTTCATGAATGTAGCAAAACTTATGAAAGAAAATAGCATAGTGAAACCATTTGTACTGCAAAGTATGTGATTCTTGGTTCAGCGGAATCTAAAAATCTCCACACGCTCTTTCCCAAAAATGACTGTACCTTTTTGGCAGATGGCAAAGACGACATGACATGTCTTCGTTGCCATCCTGGTAGAAGTATAGCGGTATCCCTATCTACGGGCGCGACAAACCAGATATTCCCTTTCTTCGTGAGCCTTAGCGACCTTTTTATCTACGACAATACATATCCCTCTAGCGCAAATCGCAATCTACAGAACGACAATCACTATCTACGGGAGATAGGGAGTCTATCTTCAAGACATAGGGAATGGCGCCATAGATTCGCGATACGTAGAAGGGGAATGCTGCTGTAGATGAACCATGTCGCTGTCGCTGTAGATAGGGAAGGGACTCTTGCTCTAAATCAGCGCCTTCATGTCATCAATCCCATGTATAATGTAGCATATATACGTCGCATGTATGAATAGATATATACGTTTACATGTATATGCATATAAATATGCACACACACACGCACACACAAATAGATGTGTATGTACACACATATATATATGTACATGTATCTATATGTATCTATATATATATATATAAACATACATATATATATATGTATATATATATATATATATGCATATGTATACATATGTATATATATACATATATGTGTATATATATACATATATATGTTTTGTATACATATATGTATATATAATATATATATTTATACATAAATATACGTATGTATATATGATTTATATATGTATCATATATATACATATAGACATTCACGTATGCATGAGCGTGAGCATGGGTGTGTTCACGGTGTGCGTGTGCGTATATGTGCGTGCACGTACGCGCTTTTGCAGCCTCATCTGCCAGGGGTATGCTGTAAGCAGTCTCACTGCTGCCACTATTGCATGTGTATCGACGTATATGTACACACAAACGCACACGCACATACATGTATCTGTATACACATACATTTTTTGTTTGACATGTATGATGTATGTCGGCATGTGTATGTATGTATGCATGTATGCATATATACACTTATAATATATAAATATACACAGACATCATATAGTTTGCGAATACATATCAATGAGGCATAGCTCATGCAAACACGTCCTGTCGCACATTTGACATGCACAACAGGACTCATTTTCCCACAACGACTGTCAGCATTCGTACCTCTGATAGATACTGTTATATATACTTATATACGTATATATGTATATATATATAATATATACCCCTATATATATATACGTACCCCTCCCTATATATATATCCCTCTCTGTCGATCTCGCTCGCGAAATGCGTACAGGCAATGCTCAAAATATGCGGCTTTGCAGGTCATTTTCTGCAAAGAGCCCTACACTCAGTGTGGAATTTGCAGAACGAACCTGAAAGATAAGCCTAAAGGCATGCAGAGTGTGTGTATGTCTCTCTCTCTCTCTCTTTCTTTCTCTGTATGCAGAGATGAATTGGCATCCGGGTTATTACTCTGCCGAAGGGATGGTGCAGCAAGAGTTCGTGATGCACTCGTCTGCGTACAAGCATGATATGTGTGACATGACTCGAGTTACATTTGTGAAATATGTTTGTGATAGGTGCTGTTACATACTTACATACGTATATATGTACATATACAGAACATATATACATACATACGTATATATGAATATATATATAATATATATACACACACACGTATATATGTATATATATATGATACATACCCCTATATATATACCCCATGTGTATATATATAAAATATACCCCATACATAAGATATACCCCTATGTAAGAGTTCGTGATGCACTCGTCTGCGTACACGTATCATATGCGTGACATGACTCAAGTTATATTTGTGAAGCCTTCATGTGTGACATCACTCATGTGTTGTGACCGATCGCATTCATATGTGTGACACAAAGCATTCATATGTATAGTACATGAAGCATTCATATGTGTGGTACGACGCATTCATTTGTGTGGTGTGACGCATTCATTTGGCGAAGCTCTCGTGTGTCCATGCGAATCATACGTGCGACATGTAGTATGCATGTTTCGCATCCGATCTTGTCTTGTACGCATTTGTGCACGTATGATATGATACTTCATATGAGTGTGTGTGTGTGTGTGTGTGGCTGTGTGTGTGTGTTTCTGTGCACGTGAATGAGCGTGCATGTGTCGCATTCTGTCGTGTGCGTACATATGTAGACATACTATAGGTACACAATATTGTCTGGTGCGTTGTTGTGCACAAAGACGCACCAGACAATATCGTCTTTGACATAATGTCTAGTGCACCAGGCCAGACAATACAGGGTGGCGAAGACTCATAGGATCCCTTATCTTTATGGGTCATTTTCCGCAAAAGTGACTTATATTTAGTGGCTCTTTTGTGGAAAATGATCTGCAACTCAAGGGATCCTGTGAGTCTTCGCCACCCTGTATCGTCTTTGTGCACAAAGACGCACCAGATCACTCACCAGACAATATCACGTCTTTGTGCACAAAGACGATACACTTATATCAGTCATCTGACATAATGTCTAGTGCATATTTGTGCATGTGATCTGATAGTTTTACATGTTTTTGTGAGTTTGTGTGACATGTACTGTGCATGTTTCGCGTTGTGTTTTATAGGATTTGCTTTGTTTTGTTTGATCGCATCTTTATTGGGTGAGAGTAAATAACTGAACTGAACTGATATGAAAGTTTTATTGGTGTTTGTGAGTTTGTGTGTGACATGTAGTGTGCATGTTTGGCTTTGTGTCTTGTGCGCATGTGCACGCATGCGATATGATAGTTCATATGTGTGTGTGTGTGCGTGAGTATTCATGTATATTCGTGTGTGTGTGGGGGGGGGGGGGGGGAAGGAGAGAGAGAGAGAGAGAGAGGCGAGAGATTTTTGTGTTTGTGTGTGTGAGTGCTTCTGTGTGTGTGTACCGTCGTCGCAAACAAAATCCGCGCAAGCCGAGGGATTTTGATGGAGGTTCGTGACTTCACATCCTGGAAAAAAAAAGTAACATGAGAGACAGGCACTCAATAGACTGGGTACACACATCACATCTTACATCGCACAGACGCACATCATATCTCACATATGAATGAGTCATGTCACACATATGAATGAGTCATGTCACTCATTTACATTGTAAATCGCACATATCACATCTTACGTCGCACAGGGGTGGAAACCACTAGCCAGTCCAGAGGGGAGGGGGGGGGGTACACAGAGAAAGAGAGTGAGAGAGGGAGAGAGGATCAGAGAGAAACACAAGGAAACGTTTGTCCACATATGCTTGTTCATACATGCATATACATGTATGAATGTGAATGTATGTCTCATGTGTATAGGTCATGTGTATATATGTGTGATGTATACATGTGTGTATAGTGGAGTAAAGAGAGACAAAAGGGGGTATCTGTCCAGAAGTGTACTTTCATAAATGCATGTATGAATGTGTATAGATGTATTATGTAGATATGGGTTGTGTATAAATATATGTGTCGTGTATATATGTGTGTTCAGTATGTGTATATGTGTATCATGTATATATGTGTGTATAGAAAAAGGAACGCAGGCGTGGAGGATGTCTATCGGAGTGTATGCATACATACATTCATGTATAAACGTGGATATATGTATCACGTACACATGTTATGTTTGTATATGTACCATGCATATATGCTAACAGAGACAGACAAATTGAGACTGCCCGTCTTTGCTTATGCTATAAATACATAGGAACATCAACAAATACTTAAAAATGCTCTTACGTATATATTTTTACGTACACATACACAGGTCAATACACAAATATATATATACATATGCACATGTGTTTACACCAGTATATATACATGTATAATAAATGACCAAATGTTCAACTGCCAAAGTCCACATCATGGTCACAAAAAGGACCTCAGGGGTCGAGGCTTCACGTAAACAAATATTTATATTTGTCTACATATACACACATGCATACATCTGGATGTATGTGTGTATATACATGTGTATTATATATATTTGGGATCTGCATGCATCGATCATATGTATGTGCATATGTCCATATCTATATTTTCAAATATAGAAATGCCTAGATCCACAATATGGCAGCAGAAAGGAAAGCAGGGAGGGGGGCGGGGGAAGGTGGCAGTGGGGGGGTGAGGAACACAGGGGTTGAGAGTTTCTCCACATGAGTATATGTAAATGCAAACACTGTGTAGTATGTAGGTATAAATAAATAAAAATATGAACAAACGAGTAAACACATGAAGATGCATACGTACACATTGTACACCAGAGTATTCATGAATATTTACATACTTGATCATATGTATAATCGAGTATATACGTATATACATTCGTATGCATGTGTATACCAGAGTAAACACACACACATATGAATATATATACATACATTTATATATGAGTATACACCTATACGTACATACATACATACATATGCGTATACACGCCGAGGATTTACCAGCCGAGAATTTCGGTCTATGCATACATACAAATTGAATATCAATACAAACAAACATACATCAGTATACATGTATACATACGTATATGTATGTACACATGTGAAGATATATACATTAATACATACGAATGTGAATACATTTACATACATACATACATATGAGTATACACACATACATGCACTCATATGTATACCAGCCAAGAATTTACCAGCCGAAGAGTTACAGGGTGGCTTAGAATCATAGGATATCTTATCTTTATAGGTCATTTTCCGCAAAAGAGCCCTATAATTAGTTGCTCTGTTTGCGAAAAATGACCTGCAACTTAAGGCATCCTATGGGTCTTCGCCACCCTGTACCAGCTTAGATTCTTGGTCTATATATATATATATACATACATGAATGTATACCAACCGTGGATTTCTGTCTACATATCAATACATACATACACGTATTCCAGCCGTGGATTCCGGTCTATATACATCCATACAAAAAAGTAAACACATTAAAAAAAAAGGTACTCCCCCTCAACCAATCACCAAGTTCCACGTTGCGGTAGCGGATCAGAACGCAGGGGTGGAGTGAGAATACATATATGAGAGAATACATATACAATACACATACATATACAATACGCACAGTGAGAACACATATGTGCGTGCCTGTGAGAATACATATATGTGAGAATACATATACACTAATACATATACAATACACATACATATACAATACACACAGTGAGAACACATATGTGCGTGCCTGTGAGAATACATATATGTGAGAATACATATACACTACACATACATATACAATACACACAGTGAGAACACATATGTGTGTGTCTGCGAGAATACATATACAATACACACACATACACAATACACATACATATACAATACACATACATTTACAATACACATACATATACAATACACACAGTGAGACTACATGTGTGTGTCTGTGAGAATACATATATGTATTTACATGAAATCCCCCCAACGATTCACCAAATTCCACATTGTTGTAGCAAATAGAAACGCAGGCGTGGAGACTTTCGGTCTACATGTATGTAAATTCATAATACACGTATTTTCACAGAAAATCGCGGGGGAAAAGTACCAAGGTCCACGTTGTGGTTACAAAGAGGAACGCACGGGTCGAGGATTTCCGTTTGGATGGTGCTCGAGTGAATGTTGTTACGATGCAGCAGTTTTTTGATCTTGTCCACTGCGATATGTCACATGATTCGTTCATACGAGTGACATGACTCGTTTATATGTGAGGCAAGACGTCTGAGTTGCTCGAGGGACAATGCGATGTATACTCTAAATATAAATGCGTCGTGTTCACCCCCGAACAACCTTTCTGGAAGCAATCGTCTGGATTGCTATGGGGTGGCTACGATTAGTAGGCTCCTTAAAATCATGGGTCTCTTTTGCAAAAGAACCCTGTAAAACAGACGATATTCTTCAAGAGAGACTTATAATTTTAAGGAGCCTACTATTCGTAGCCACCCCATATAGTGTCATGACAGCTGCGTTTCCATCCAGCTGGAGTGAATGTTATTCGGGGCTCATTCATTCGTGTGCCATAACTCATTCATGTGTGTGCCATGACTCATTTGTGCGTGTGGGTTGGTTGGGAGGTAAACGATGTGATGTGACTTTTCCATACTTGTCACGTCACTCTTTGTGTGTATGTCCTGACTCATTTGTGTGTTTGATTTTGTTGGAATGCAGGCAGTAATGACATGACTCACTGAAATGTGTAAAAAGATACATTCGTGTGTGTACAATGACTCATTTATGTGTGCAGTATAGTTGGAAGGCAGCATTTGTGACATGAGCCATCCTAATGAGCCATACAACTTGTAGTGTGTGTGCTATGATCATTGTGTGTGTAGTTTTGTTGGGACGCATCTATTTTTGTCAACCTTGACCACCACATGAGAGTACACATCCATATGTGTGATATGAATCTGATGTGTCCTTCGTATGTATTCGTGTGTGTGCCGTGACACACTTGAGTGTTTTACATTCGTGTGTGTGCCATGACTCATTTGTGTGTTTTTGGGTCGGGCGTATGTTTGATATGACTCTCTTGTATGTTTTGGACACGACTCATTTGAATACTAGTGTTGTCTTGCTTCTTTGTTGTTGGATCCTAATGATTGCGTGCTTGTGGGCAAGAGTGTGCGTCACAGTGTGAGAATCTCTCGCGCATACCCACAATAAAAATCACGCAAAATGACAAAATCAAACAATAAGTGCGTGTGTGCATATGCGCATGCGTACGCGAGCGGGTGAGAGAGAGGAAAAAGGGAAAATAAGAGAGCAGGTGAGGCAATGAGAATAATTGAGAGAGAGAGCACGCGGGCGAGACAGACGGAGAAAAAGAAAGAAAAAGAAAGAGAGACAGTGAGAGAGAACTACAGTGAAAGAGAGGGGTTTAATGCGAAATAGCGATATTGAAGAAGAGAGGGCGAATGAAAGAAGGGATAGAAAGAGAGAGTGAGAGAGAGAGCTACAGAAACGGCGAGAGAGGAAGCGAGAGAGGCAGCGCGTGCAAGAGGAAAAGAAAGAGACAGAGAGAACACGCGCTAGAGAGAGAGGGCCAGAGAGATACAGCGACAGATAGAGAGAGAGGGAAAAACGGAGAGAGAGGGAGGGGGAGAGAGAAAGAGACAGAGCGCGAGAGCGAGAGCGAGAGCGAGAGAGCATTGGAGCAAGTCCCACGTGGGACAAATGTGGATAAATCATATCACACATTTAACTCTTGCATATCAAGTCACGTTCACCTGCAACCCTGATGAGGTTGTTGCGGATATACAGGGCTCTTTTCTGGAAAATATAGGGCACTTTTGACTCTGCAAATACTTGTAGCGTTTACATTGAGAGCAGATATGTATAGATACATACACAGAAGAATTCATACCTATATTTAGCTGTGGAAACTGCAAATTCCTGTGCTGTTGACATCGAGAGCAGAAGTGTAATACGACTCATTCAAATATATATACATATACACATATACATACATGTATATATACATTATATATGAATATACATTAATATAAATATACATATATATATATACTGGACACTGCAAGTACCTGTAGTGTTGACATCGAGAGCAGACTCGGTCTGCAGCACAACATGTACAGTGCAAAGAAAGGTGCTGGTATTCAGGCTCCATAAGTGGAACTCATGCAGGTCCAGCACACCTGTGACATGGGGCATTCATACGTGACATTACTCAAGGATATATTACATAACTCATTCAGAACGCAGAAGTGAACTCTGTGCAGGTCCAACCCCCTTTATAATAGATATTAATGCTTTGTATGTACATACATCTGTGTATATGTACATGCACACATAGAGAGAGGGCGCGCACGCGCAGGTTATATACACATACTCATGTATGCACACATACTCAAACATAAACATACACAAACTCACAAATTTATATATATATATATATATACACACACACATATACATATCTGGAGCTGCAGATATGCAATCTCTCTCGCTCTCTCTCATCCCTCACTCTCCCACACGCACCGGGCACGCGCCGCAATTCCTCCTCCAGCGCTTCCACATCCGCTATATCGGCACTGATTTTTGAAGGCGCCTGCACATATGCCAAAAAAAACGTAAATTTCATGCATGTATGTGTGTGTATACTTTTGAGGCATCTTCGCGTCGAAACAAAATATAATTCATCTTTGATAGATATTTGATTCAAGTTGTGAGTGCATATGTGTGATATATGTGTATATATATATGTATGTATGTATATATATAAATGTGTATATATGTATATATACATATGTATATATGCACATATATATGTATGTATACATATATATACATATATATACATATACATGCACGTATGTACATATATATATTCATTTATGCATATTCGTGCAGTGTCTACACACTGGCAATACTAGCGCATCATACGTACGATATACACAGCGGCAAAGACCCATAGGATGCCTTATATTGTAAGACTCTTCCCACAAAGCAGTCACTAATTACAGGACGCATCTGTAGAAAGAGACCAGCAAAGATGAGGCATCCTACTGGTCTTGGCCACAATTTAGCTCATGCTGCAATGCGTTGCAACATATTGCAATGTGTTGCAGTCTTGAATAGTGTCTTGCACTGTGCCGTCGTACGGGTCTTGGCCACCCTACAGCAAATGCTGCAGTGCGTTGCAGTATGTTGTTGTGTGTTGCAGCGTGTTGCTATGTGTTTCGGTATATCGTACTGTGTTGCATTGTGTTGCTATGTGCCATCGTTCGGGTCTTGTTCCACTTGTGCATGCGTGACGTGTGTATCACGCGTGGATCCAATAGGTTGTTGTTGTTAGACCGCGGAGATTCCGAGCGAGCAAGCGTGAGAGTGTGTCAGCATGGCACGCAGCGCGAGCGCGGAAGTAAGTGCACGAGCACGAACTTAGTTCGTTCGCAGGCAAGGGACACACATACACACAGACACGAAAAAGACGGAGGCAGAAGGAGAGACCGTTTCCATGAGAATCAGGCACGTGTCACGAACGAGGGGCACGGTCTGAATCATAATGATGAACACCATAACGAGCGACGTGAGGGGATCAGCGAGCAGGCGATTATCGCCCCACGCCCCACCGTACTTGATGATGCAGGCGTTGCCAACGACAAACGCCGAGCCCAACGCATCCCCCATCACATGCAAATACATACTCCACTCATTCATATTCATTTTTGGCGCCTCGTGCGCCCCATGGTCATGTCCCCCCCCCCCCTCCTCGGCACCCATTTCAACATCCTGCCCATGTCCATGCCCATGTGCATGGCCGTCACCATGACTGTCACCGTGCCCACTGCAGTCCCCATCGCCGTGTGCGTGGCCATGACCGGCATCCTCGCCGTGGTTGCGCGGCTTTTCAGCTCCGTGGCTGTGCCCATGACTGCACTCGCCTATCCCGTGCGAGTGTCCGTGACCTGGGGTGGTGTGTGCGGTGTAAAAATAGGCATTAAAACGCAAGCACGCGGTCGTGTGAGTACATCCTTTGTGTGTCTATACATATATATATATATGTATATACATATATATATGTATGTATATGTACATATATATGTATATATATATACATACATATATTATATCTACATATGTATATACATACATATGCAAAGGCCGACGCCAGCCACTATCAAGAAGTGCCAGCCATCGGAACTTTGCTATATAGAGGCGTTAAAACACACGCACGCGGTCGTGCGTGTGTAGCCTTGGTATTCATATATCTTCACGCAAGCGATCGTGCGAGTACGGCCTTTGTATGCGTATATATATATACAGTTACATATTACATATATATATATACATATATACACACATATATGTGTGTATATATATATATATACAAATGCCGACGCCAGGCACTATCAAGAGATTGGCAGCTATCATAACTTTGCTGTCAGCATTCCTGTCTTCCTGTCTGCCTTTACAACTCGTAAACCATAAACCCTAGACCCTCCAGCCCTCGCACGAACTGCCTGCATCCCCTAAACCCCTGAAACCCAAACACCTAATCTCGTTCTCCCGCACTGCACACACCTCCAAAAATGCACATTCCCCCGAGATTGATTGCCAGCCCCACACATCCTAGCACAATAAGTTTGTCAGCGTTGGCTATAAGGTCCTCCTGACGATCTTCCCCAAGGCCCAGCAGCTTTTCGACAGCTTGGATCGTGATGGTGAAACAAACCGCGCTCAGGAAACATCTGTTGAGACGTGCATGTGTTAGCTGCACCGCTAGGCAGCCCAAAACTCAAAAACATACC
>Ga0105055_10007065_pt1 | contig 15088 bp, 1 predicted proteins | sample BON03_FD_78090 | JGI IMG/M metagenome (GOLD analysis project Ga0105055, IMG submission 78090) | Freshwater microbial communities from Lake Bonney liftoff mats and glacier meltwater in Antarctica - BON-03 | ecosystem: Environmental > Aquatic > Freshwater > Ice > Glacier meltwater | place: Lake...
ATGCTACACCTCGTAGGCAAAGACGTTTCGCCAGTGAGGGCGCTTGCGTGGGCGATTCAGCGGAACTATGGTGCTGCAGCTGCCACCGCCGCTGGTAAGGAGCGCATTTGCGCCATCCTCTCAGCAGAGATGAGCAGAGATGATATCCTGCTCGACGACATCAGTGAATATAACACCCTACCACCAACCCCCATTGCCATGACATCAACGCACCGGACTGAGGGGAGGGAAATCAGTTCGCTCATGTGTGTGCTAGAGGATCGCCTTTTACAGCTGGCCAACACGGTGCTTAAATATCTCGTCGATAATCCGGGCGCGATTCACGATGACGCGATCGGGTTTGTCGTGTTGGTGTTCGAGAATATCTACTTGCATAAATTTGTCAACGACAATCTCATTACAAGCACCCTGGATCAGGCCAAAATTAAGGCCGAGACTCCACAGCAGGCTGCGAAGTGGATCGTAGAGAGCATATCCACTGTTTTCAAGAGTTTGCCTGGATTACATGCGATTTCTACAGAGGGAACTCAATTTTTCATGCGGCGTGTCTCCACCGTGGTCCGTCAAATCCAAGACAAAGCCTTCTGGTATTTGGAGCGTGCCTCCTTCCAGGACATCCACGACCGTGCGGTGGAGCTGACGCGGGTACGGGTGGTGCTTTTGCAGTTCATGCGAGTGCTGAAGTTCGAGGGGTTCTTATCTACACACGCTTCGAAGGACAAAGATCTTCATTACCTTCTCCATGAAGGTGCGACTGAAGTGTCGCACCTCTTATCAGTCGTGTCAACGATGCTCACTTGGACCGAGGCAATGAAGCGGAGGGATGGAAAACTCGCCGATCTGCGACTCATGATGGAGCACTGTCTCAAGGATGACCGTGCCGCGAAGCATGCACTTCAGATGCAAATGACGCGGCATATTATTGGGCCTCCTCCGTCGTGGCCGAGTCTCGGCGCTGTGGTATCCTCGATATGTGTCATCTCGGATCGGGCAACCTATGAGGAGCTGATGCCGTACTGCTCGATGGTGCAGTGGGAGGGTTTGCAATTTGAGTTCAAACTCAACCCTTCGTGCCGGATGCTGGCGATTGCACCGCCCGGAATTGATTTTCTGTCAAACGACAACATGGCAAAGCTGGAGGAGCTGTGGTGCATTGCCTATGTCAAGAAAGAGTGTCCAAAGCTGTTTGATTGCTTGGACGTGCCACTTACCCTGTTCGAGCAGTCATGGAGTTTGCTACAAAGCGAGATTCAAGCGAATACAAGAATCATTGAGATGCAACAAGGGCAGCAGAAGGAGCAGGAGAAATTTTTGGAAAACAAGAAGGCATACATCGAGCAATTGGTGTATGAGCTGCAGGACAAAAAGCGAGAGGTTTTTGCGGACGAGACGGAGAATCAGCGTAAGAAGCGAGACGAAGAAGTGCAGAAAGAAGAGGAGAATATTGACGACGAGAAAGTACAAGCCGCACAGCTCGAGGACGAGGCTGAAGCTTTCGCCATGCAGCATGACACAAAAGGCATGGAGATGCGCAAGGTGTTTGATTCACAGCAAGATACAATCATGATGAATCTGCTGTGTACCGTCGACGATGCCATCTCCAAGATAAGCAATCTAAAGAAGCACGACTGCTTTAGCTTTCTCGCCAAGAGACACGTCACCCCCGGGGTATCAGCAGCGAGTGAATTCCTAAAACATGTACTAGCTCACATCGCTGGCATTGTATCTGCCCGGCAGCAAGTCAGCCCTGCCTCACTGGACCTTGGCTTGGGAAAGCTTTTCCAGTCTCGGCCACGTCTGGCGGCCTCGGCGATTGGAAGATTACTCATTGGCACCTTCTTAGTCCCCAACCCTCGCGACCAGACATGTGCACTTCTTAGTCAGGGAATGGCCATTGTCAATACGCAGTTTGACCCTCTGACCTTCGACCATGATGTGTTTGTACAGTCGCTGTCTTACATCTACTTTTTATGTGGAGCAAACTTGGAAGACGAGCTTTCCCTGTGTGTGTGCAAATTGAGTCAGTCTCCCATGGGCGATAACAATGAAGACGTGCTCGAAGTGCATCACTGGCACTCTCACAGCGAAGGTTCGAAAGGGCATGTTCAGTGGGTGGACCGCCTGGTCAGCTCCGTCCAAAGCTTTGGCCTCAGGGTGAAAGAGCACACTCGGTCCCTGCCATTGGTGGGCACCATGACTACTGTGAGCAGTGCAGAGTCTTTAGCAAACAGTTGCTTCCTTGCGCTGCACAGTTTTGATTTGGATCACACGGGTCAGACGGGTACATCATCTTCTGCAGTCAAGGATGTGAGTGACGACGAAGCTGCGGACCTCTGCAAGAATCTGGAGGCAGCGGTGAAGCGCATGCAGAAGCTCGTATCAGTGCGCGACGGCAACTCTGATGTCACAGCCTTGGAACTGGTGTACACCAATCTTGTCAAGATCTCGCGCCGGATGCAGCAAGACTCAAGCAGGGCGTTGACCTGGAAAGACTCGAAAGAGCTTGTGACGCAGGCACGGGAGCTCTTGGACCAGGTGACATCATCACGCACCTCTGCAGTCTTTTCGGAAGTAAGACGGGATGATGCCTCAAAGAAGGTGGAAGAGCAGCTGAACGAGCTCAAAGTGACTTCTTCCATTGACCGTTACAGAGCAGTGAGGAGGCTGCGCGAGTTAGAGAAGTTGGACCAATTTTCGGTCATCGCCGAAATCGAGAGTAGGCTCGTGGCCAACAAAGAGTCGATCGACACTGCTGCGTACGAGTTTGAGAGCTGCGACAAGGCAGTACAGCTTGTGCGTAAGGTTATTTCCGTGTTTGTACAGAATCTCTACGCACATGTTCACAGGGGCGATTTCTCTGGAGACTCGGCTTGCAGCACGATAGACTCATCGCAAGCCGCCCTTGCCCTGTGCAGAGAACTATCTTCCCACGCTCTTGGGTGTATTGACTGCAGCTCGGAGGCGCTAAAGATTCGGGAGCCAGCTGACAAGGACCTGTTGCATGCTCTGGCTGAGAAGGCTGAGCAGCTGCTCAAAGACCTTGGGGTTCCACCGGTGACTGCACAGGTAATTGACATGAAAGGGATAATTCAATCTATTTCCGATAATTTGCAGCTACGCCATTTGGGCTTGCAACGCGATAGTGCCGTGCCAAGGTTGCCGGCTGCTGATGCAAAGGTGAAGACCAAAGCGTCTACAGCCAAGCTCAAGGCAACGGCGAATATTGCCAGGATGGAGGCGCTGCTCAAGGACCTGCGGCAAATGAAGCCACAACCGCACAAGGTGCTGCATAGCATCCGCACCTTCATTAACGAGCTCAAGAGGGCTGTAGACCGTAGCGAGAGTGAAAGTGACATAGATAAGCTACTGGTGAAGCGCTACAACCCAATCAAGCGAGAGGTTGAGGAGGTGCGAAGGCAGGCTAAGGCACTTGAGAGTGCTTGGTTGCGTGACTTCCAGATTGAGGGACTTGATGTGATCTCCATTGATCATCACAACCAGGACGCGATGCCGATGGTCGCAGAGCAGCAGAAGCTGAAGCAGGCGAACGAAGCGTATGAGAAGCTGAAGGCAATGTCCATTGAGGGGGCAGCAGACACTCGATTGGAGTCTTGCAAGATGTACGTCTCGATCAGCGCTAAAATGCGCTGCTGGCAGCAACTTCTCGAAATCTGCAGGTTGCTTAGCGCTCAGCACAGCGATGCGGGCATGGAAAAAATGTTCCTATTCTCTGCGATTGTGTCAGACGAAATTTCGCTCGAATTGAACGCAGCTCAGACTCGGATGAACGCTGACGATACGATCTCTGCTGCCTCTGTCGTGAGAGACATCTTCCCGAAAATTGTGGAGGCCTACCAGGTGTTTCGCGCAGATTTGATGCAGAAGAAAACTGAAAACTCCTCGGCCGAGGAGTGGGCACTTGAAGAGATCCAGAGTAAGATGTTTGATTTCAATCCTGTGAAGGACATGTGTTCTCCCGTCGAGCTGACACAAAGTATGCCCTTCGGCAAGCTATTGCCAACAATCCAGTCGATGCTTACGCACTCTGCCGCAGTCCACAACGAGATTCGGTGCTATCCGGAGGAGATCACATTTCATGTCGAACCTCTCGGTCTCCGCCTGTCTGACACTCTGGCAATGCTCTTTCCCGACGATCTAGAGAGCATTTATCGTCTCGCAAGTGCGCAGGATATCTTTGATATTGGGCTTTCTCGGGCGCGCGACGGTGAACGACTTGAACGGTTTGGGGAAGCAAAATCTGCTCGAGCTGACGACGGAGGCATCTCGTCTGCGCTGAAAAAAGCAACGGAATCGAGGTGGCTGGCTAACGAGTTCAAGCTCAAAGATGTAGGGACCCTTTTCGACCATGCATGCGTGCAGCAGATTTTCCGGGAGAGCCGTGACATGGCATTTGATCTATTTGACAAACTCATCGGGTACTTCTCTGATCCAAAGACGGAAAACCGCGCTGTGCTCAACATTTTCGACTCCAGCGACCAGATTCCTCCGTGGCAGATTGCCTTGAGCTTGTCGCTCTTCAGCTCCGCAAACTCCTTGCTCAGCACACTGTACCATGATTCGTCATCGAAGCACCGGGACAGTATTTTCCCTCACATCCAGCTCGTCGAGAACGAACATAACCACGAGTTGTTGAGAGTCGATCGCGATCTCAGCACTTGTCAGACAGCTATTGCCAAGTGTCAACAGGACAGTGGACTGCTCGAAGAAGATCTGTGGAATGAGCGTAATCAGTATCGGCTCAATACCTCCAAGCAGGATGACGGAGGACGCACCAAACGCGAGCTCGAGCAGTGTAATAAAAAACTCTCAGAGCACGAGGATGCACTCCCAGGGCTGCTGAAGCAGAGAGAAGAGGTGGTCGAGAAGCATGAGAGGGGAATTAAGGCTCGGCAAGAGCAGCTTTTTAACAGGATTTGCATGCAGCTCGCCAAAATTGGGGACTCGTTTGACACATTTGTGGAAAAGTTGATGCCAATTGTTGTCAAAAACAGAGACGGTGTCGACGAAGTGCTGGCACGACTCTTTAAAGATAGACACCAGCAGGTATGATATCAATTCTCTGCATGGTGGTGGTGACGAGTTATTCTTGCTGCTACTGCGGTTTCTTTTTTTGCTTTACACTGATATTTATGCTTTTTTGCTGGTTCTGTAATTTTTTTGTTGGTCCTGATCTGTTATCCCCTTTGGCAGGTGCCAAACATCAAAAATGATCGCAAGCTCATTATTTTGATCCTCGAACAACTTCTTCTGCAAGAGCCGATGAACAAAGGGATCCAAACGGAGCTCCGGGAGCTTGCAAAGGACACCCTCGTATTGGTGGCAAGTGCAGTCAAAGAGACGGACAAACTGTTGGAGCAAGTCGATAAAACAAGTTTGTTCAAGCTCGGCATCCAGATGTTGTGCCACGCCAGTCTGTGCTCTGCGCAGGCTCTGCACAACGGAGTTACCAACCTGGTCCAGTTTTGGCAGTTTGAGGTGAAGAGCGGCACGGCAGTTGGCAGAATTGTGCCTCAGCTGCGGTCTTTTCGGAGCGAACTTGAGGTTGGGTGCGTACAGCTTGCTGATAAGGTTGAGGAACAGCTGCTGGTCGAAGCCGATGAAATTGCAAACATCGCCAAAACACTAATGGATAGGGTGAAAGTCGTCATGAACGTTGCGCGTGAGCCAATACAAGGGGACAAGGAGCTGAGTGTGCTCAAGCGGGAGATCGACAGCGCAGAAAGTAATTTGCTGCGCTTAATTTTCTTCTCGTGTGCAATGAGGGAGCAGTACACGCCGGGACACTCGCGGCTGCTGGAAGTGAAAGAGGAAGTCAACACACTGTTTATGGCACAGCAGAAGCTGAACACCCTAGGTGGTCAGCAAAAGCTGAATTCTGATCGTGTCGTCGCCGACTTCAAGTTGGCCAGGATTAGTTTGGAGTCTGCAATTGATGTATGTTCTCGGCCCTTCGTGCCTGCAGTCCACAAATTTGGGAACAATGCTTTTGCAATGATTGAGACGGACATGGATTCGTTTGTTGAGCGGAACCTGAACCTTCAGATTGGCACCAAAGATGTTGTTGTACCGTGCGATCTGACGCTGCGAGCGGTGAAGCAGATCAACCAGATCTTCCGACGAGTCGTTCGGGTCAAAAATGATGATGACAGCTCTGGGGTGATTGCTGTTGCTTCTGGACTGCGTGGAGAGGATTTGAGGTCACTGTGCAATCTCGTCGAGTCGGTGTCAGCCTTGTTCAACGCGCCAATCAATGGGGAGGACTCGTGGATGCACCTACTTGTCAAGAATCCGTCTCCTTTGACAGTAGCACTTGACAGCTTGGAGATCCTGATGAGTGCAGACGCCTTCGTCAACCGCGATCGGGAGCAGACTGCTCTTCAGCGGCTGCAGGAAATACTCGAACGTACCACAACGGAGACTTTCGCATCGGCTATTGTGTTTGAGCGGTCCAAGTTCTCGCAGCATGTCGGCACGCTGCGATTCAATCTGCTACCACTGGACGCGTCGCCGCAGGTCGTGGGTGAGGAGCGGGTGAACTGGGATGTATTCACGCTGGATTTGTTCCTTAACAAGGAGGATCTCTACAAGCGTGTGGTGAACAGGTGGAAGCCTGTGCCTCCCGGGCGGGATGTGCTCGATCAGTGGTTTGGCAAATTTGAGTTGTTAGTGTCGTGCCTCGTGCTGGGCATTGAGAAGCTCGCAGACACCATTGTCGACACGTACCGCTGCGCTCCAAAACTGCTGAGTAAGGAGAATCTGCTGCTGGTGATGAGAAATTGCGTCACTATGGCGCAAGATGTGCTCTCGATGAAGCTGACAGACTTTTCTTCTGATCCCAGCACACTTTCGGCTCCTGGTGGCCTCATGATGGTCCCAGCGGTGCTAGAGTGTTTGCATCGTGGGGAGCTTGATTTGTTTGAAGCGATGAAGAATGACAAATGGGGAGAGACGATGGACACAATTGCAGGGATGAGCTCCCCTAATGGTTCTTTCTTGGCGGCCTGCAATTCATTCAAAGAGAAGGCAGAGAACGGTAAGAAGGATTGGAAAGATGCAGTAACTTTGTATGTCATGCACCGGGACGAAAAAAGGCGTCATTACTATAAAGGCCAAATCGAGGTTGCACAAAAGCGCTGTGACGATCTCAATGCCCGATTTGAGCGCGAGGAGAAAGAGTGGCAGCAGAAGAATGATATCTACAAACACCAGAAAGCAGATTTTCTTAGCAAGGGGGAAGTGGTGAAGCCCTTGCTTATCATACTGCTTGTCAGGGCGTACACTCAACCCATGGTACAGGATCTTATGAAAGAGTACAAGGATTTTTGCTCCCAAGACAGAGTCAAGGCCTCATTCGCAAATGGCGGAAATAAACCAATTTCCTTAATCCAAAATGTTCCCTACCTGCTTCGCGTGACGGCCACAGCAGAAAGTAATTTGAAAGAAGTCCACATCGTGTTGGGTGATGACAAGTCATATCTGGTGCCCATAGCACCTGAGAGGTCGTTTGCCCGTGCTGCTGGAAATGCACTTTCAGGCGGTTACATTGATTCATGCATCTATCTCCCGAAAATTCTAAACATTAGATTGCCTGTGAATGCTTCCAGTCTTTCTGTGCAAATCGAGGGGCGTTTTGGGATGGGACTGATGAGAAACACACCGAAACCGTCGAACATTTTGAAGGTCTGCATGTCCAAGATTATCAATTCATCCGTTCCATGTGTCGAGACTCTGAGCTCAAATCACAAGATTTCTCTATGCATTGAGAAGGCAGATCTTTTTACAGCTCATCCATGGACGATTAGTTCTGTTGACACCACAACCGACTTTGATTTACAGCAGACTCTTCGTGAGGCAAAGCAAGCCCTGCACATCTGGAGGGGATCTGTTGTCAGTGCACCTCAACCTGGCCCGCCGGTTGAAAAGACAAATGCCGAAGACATGGTCGAAACTTTGAAGAAGGAGGCGCACAGAGCGAATGGGTTTGATGCCGACTACCAAAAACTTACTTTCTCTGGCCAACACGATCTTATTCAGAAACTGGCATCTTTGGCAGACAACCTACACGTGTCAGGACGGGCTTTCTGTCACAAAGCCAGCGAGCATGCGGCAACAACGCAGCTCGACGATCTCTTGACTCTCATCATGTGCAGTAAGGAGACCGCTGCCTTTGCAGTCACGGTTGATACCAGTTGCAAGGTGCACACTATGTTGAGCAACCGCATCCTGCTAGACAGGATCCATCTTGCAAACTATCATTGGTGGGAAGACGTGGATAAATTTTGGTCTGAGAAAATGATCAGAGTGTATGGCGATTGCCAGTCAATGGCGATGCACCACCTTTTCACAGCGTCACCCGATGCTAAGGGGCTTGTTACGATGCTGGCTGCCTCACTCTGCGACATTATGATTCGGACATATTTCATCGAGGCTGTTGTGACGGTCACTCAGAACTTAGATCCGCACAAGACACATGCTCCCGAGGTGTACACGAGCCACTTCACTGCATTACTGAAGGAGATGGACAGGGATGATAGCCGGGCAGCCAAGCGGCTTTTCAAGATGATCAAAACCTCCTCCTCTGCGCTCCGGCCTCATCTGGACCGGCTTTCAGTCGCGGGAAAGACACTCAGGGACCTCTCAAAGGAAGCGCCAGGTTTGATCAGCGTCTCTGACACGTGGCTGCGCGTTTTCAACACGTCAATTGGCAGTTCCACGACGATCGTGCTACAGAGAATGGGTTCCATCATTAACATCAGACCCCCCAGCACCTACGTCTTCTTTGGTTGTGTTCTCCTGGGGTCTGCTGCTGACCCAATGCCGCTTCGATTCGTCAACGACAGCCGTGACCCTATCACACTACAGCTTTCTCTTTTGGGAGACGGTGGTGAGCGCTTCCGGATCAGCTCGAACAAGGTGTCGGTGCCAGGGGCATCATGGCTGATTGTAGACCTGACTCTATTCAAAATCAGCGTGGTTGGGCGACTCGAGGCTAATTTGGAGGTTTCTTCAGACGGAATGAACACGTTTTTGGTCCCACTAACCGCTGACATCCATGAGCCAGGCCTCAAGATCCTCCCTGTATCCTCGTCTGGCGTAGATCAAGTGCGGGTTGTGGAGCTGGAGGAGGCGGGGAGCCCAATCAAAGTGGTTTACCTCGGTACGGTGCGGCTCGGTTCTAAGAGTAAATTTGAGCTCACAATTAAGAACATGTGCGGGGCATCCATTCAGATCAAGGTGCAGGAACAGAAGCATGATCACCGCTCGCAGTTCACGTGCAAGCTCATCGAGCAGTCTGCGCTGTATTCAGTAGCTCATGTGCAGGCGTACGGTCAGACTACCATGGCGCTTGAGCTCGAGGCACGAGAAATTGGAGACTTTGCGTGCAATGCTCTGTTAGCAATTAAAGGTGTCGACAAGCCCTTGTGGATTCGAGTAGAAGCCTACATTCGGAAACCAGAATTTGAACTGTGGGATGGGGAGTCGAAACTGGGGAAAGGTAGCAGCGTGTCTTTTGGTAATGTAGAGTCAGGCTATGAGGGCACAAAGACAATTAAAGTTGTTAACACTGGAGAAGTGCTGCTTCATTATGCAGCCAAAATGGGGCAGGGTCAGAGCTGTTTTGGTCTCTCCAGTTCGTCGGGTCAAATACAAAGCGGCCAGGTGCTCTACATACGCATCAGCTATCGTCCAAAAGGGTCTAAAAAGGACTCTGCGACTGATAATCTCACAATTTGCTTCAACAACGACGATCTGTGGCCTTTAAAGGTGTCGGCCAGCTGTGGGGAGATGGAGGTGATTCTCATGAGGCGTAAAGAGCTGATCTTTGCACTTGATCTCGGCGAGAACGCGACATTGAACAAGACATGCTTGGAGAAGGAATTAAAAGTGGAGTTGCGCAACGCAGGCGACTTCCCCATCAGTGTCGAGCTACAACCGCATCCCCTCGTCAAGACCGTCGGCGATGCCAAGTGCGTCATCGAGAAGGGACGGATGATTGATTTATGTGTAATGCTTCACTCCTTTCCGCCTGGGCTCGCAACTTCTTCCCCGTCCACCATGGTCTTCAAGACGGACTCCAAGAAGCAAAATACGATTGAAGTGCCATTTTCGGTCAACATTAAGAAGGCTGGGCTGGAGGTGAAGCCTGTAGGCCACATTGACCTGGGCTTGCAGCCCATAGAACAAGAGCTAGATCGGCACTGGCTGACGGTTTCAAACTTCGGCAAGAAAGACCTCGTATACAGTATGAATTCTAAGGTGCTACAGGGCTCGGGAACTTTAATATTGATGCGAGACAAGAATCCCCGCACTGTAGTGAACTTCAATGAGGAAGCAAAAATCAAGACCTCCAGGGATATAAATGTCAACCGATTTATTCTGAGCGTCGAAGCAGAGGAAGGTTTCGAAGGACCTTGTGCGTTCGAGCTCAACATTACCGGCATCAATGACCTTGTGCTGGCTCCGGGCACTCGCACCAAGCTCATCCCACGAATTCACACTCTTTATGTAACTGCTACGATTAAGCACCACAGGGAACAGGCCGTCATGACTCTATCTGCTCCAAAACCTATAAAAACGCCAGAATGGGCTTTGTTGAAGACTAAATCTATTTTCAACTCGTGGAGCTGCGGCCTTCGATCGGACGATGCTGCGACTGGGCTTGTTCCTGCTGCCCTAATTGCTAGCTCATGTGGTGGGAATCAGGACTACTTCAAAGTTTTGACAGATCTCCGCGTGGCCGTGGGATCTTCTGCAGTGGGCGGCGGCGATGGAGGGGTCACAGCAGCTGATCTTAATCTTGCAATGGAGTCCTCGATCAGTGCAGTCTCACATTTGCTGCAAATACGGGACGTCTCAAGCTCGGAATTTGCCGAGAATGTCAGATTGTTTGCGAGGCTTTCGAGTGCTGATGATACAACGTCACTTCAACACGCTATTGCAAGCTTCTCTGATACATTTGTTCAAAAACCCACAGAAGGCTCAGCTGCTGCTTCTGTCTGTGACTTCAGCAAGGCATCTGCTTTCCAAGCAACGCTACGGGCCCTTGCAATTGTCGAGAATGATTTCAAGCGACTGAAAGAGGAGAAGAACTTCGGGATGCTGGTGCATGGAAGCTGCAATATTGTTTTGACCAGCTGCGAATCTGATCTTTTTGCTCCATACTGCCTCTCTGCTCTCTTTGGGGAGGACGGAAAGCTTGGCACTAAAAAGGCTGTCGAGAGCTTGCTTATGTCGCAGGTTTTGGCATCAGGAAAGATGTCAGACAGCAAAGTTTTATCTGTTCTTGTTTCCATTGGTGACGGCTTGACGAGTGGAAACTGGGTGGGTCTGATTGAGTCAGTGGCATCAGAATTTGCCGGCGAAACGGATTCTCGGTTTCGCTTGCTGCAGTGCATCGTTGGTCAAGAGACGGGCGTCTTGTTTGCGTGTCGAGACGTTATTTTTGAGGGCATGAATAAAAAACTACTGAATACTGCAAAGGGCGCCGTTGTGATGATCGACAAAATAGCGGACAGCATAGCATCCGATGCTGAGGCAGTTTCGTGTCACGATCTGGCGCTTTCATTCCCTTTCTTTTTGGCTGCACACATGGGCAAGATGCCGAAGGAGCTGCACACATCGCTGAAGTCGGTTTTGTTCAAGCGAAATCATATTCGGGGGGGGCTAAGTAAGGACATATTGCAGTGCGTTACGTCAATTCTTTCTCTTTCGGAAAAAACTAGCGATGAATTGTCAGATTTTTGCTTCGCAGCTGATCATATTCTCAGCACTCAGCAGAAATCCAAACGCTTCTGTGGTCATAATGGTAATACAGACTTGCAATGGAGGTTTGTTTTCGAGGCTTTCAAGGCTTGCCCCCCGCAGTCGACGTTCTTGCAAAACAAGATGCGGGATGCACAGGTCTTGCCTCAACATCGTGTGGCGGGGGTTGCTGCAGCGACGGCTGCACCCAGCACCAACGGCTCCCCCGAACAAGACGAAGCAAGAAACAAGTTCGTTGAATACCTTCACCACCTCTCCTCCTTCGATACTGATGCTGACGCCACAAAACTTTTTGATCAGTGCGTCAAGCTATGCTCCGAGCTCGTAGATGATGATCTGGAGGCTGAAAAATTCAGTCTGAACGTGGTTCGAGGGCTGATCAAGACCTGCTACCCTGCAGATAAAAAGTCAGTGGAGAAACTCGACGCAGGCACACTCATGGCCAAGGGGTTCAAGCTGGTCAGTAGCATCACAGGGCAGAGGGATGCATTGAAACAAATGAAGAAGGCAGCGTCAAACTACTTTGAGAAGCGTAACTCGAAGGCTGCTGTGAACCTCTCACTAGCTCTTGTGGAGTTCACTTTGGCCTGCAGGCCAAACAACCCTGATTTGCTCTCCGAATCTGAGCATGAAATTGCAGTAAAAAGATGTGAATACCTCAAGAAGGCATCTGAACTTTGTCCTGTGCCTCTGTACGCACGTTTTTTGGAACTTGTTGTTGCTGATCTCCCTGATCATGAATGCAAGAAGCTCATCTGCGAGAAGATCCGCTCAGTTGCATCGTTGGGGATTTCTGCCAAGAGCGTGCAGAACATGTTCCAGGTAGCTATTGAGTGTGTGCAGTCATCGTGCGCATGTGGTGAACTTGAATCAATCCTCATGTGCTCGGTCCGGCGGTGCTTCAAGAAAACGTGCGACGAGTGGATGAAGGGACTGCGCATCTGTCTTCCCGCCGTGTACAACGAGCGCGTGTCTATGAAAATCGATCAAGTTGTCAAATCCGTCTCCTCAGTGAATATTGTTGCCAAACCTCTCTTGGCTACAGGTGCCGTGGAGCTAGTTTGGCAAACCTTTTGCTCGATCCGGGGCATGCCTGACAGTCTCAGTACCACGGCAGAGGCAGGACGGAAGATTCTTGCGCTGCGGGGCAAGGTGCTGACTGGTCCCGAGGTTTTTGAGGTGCTTGGGGCTTGGAGGCAGTGTTCGAGCAATAAGGCTGTCGCATGGCTCATTCAGATGCTGCAGGGCATCGTCATGCGATGCACGGCAGCGGAAATTGGTTCCGATGTGATGCGTGTTTCTGGATCGGTGTTACTGTTTGCGTCGGTTCACAGCATGGTGCGGAGCAGCTGCTCTGACAAGCTTGTTTTGTTCGAAGAGAACGGTGCTGAGAACTTTCTCACGATGCTCCCCCCAACATTTTTCGAGGCACAAACAGAGCACCAAGGGGATGCAGGGATCATAGGCGGCCGACAGCATCCTGAAAAGGAAGATTCAAAGCTTCTCGGCGCTCTGCCCCCGTGCGAGCCTCATTTGAACCCCGAGGCTATTGCGCACTTCAAAAAGATCTCCCACGATGGTTCACGCAACGTCACAACGCAACTTGGAAAAATCAAGGAGTTGGTCTTCCCCGCAGGTGCCGACGTATCGCTTTGGTCGACTTCGACGCGTCTGCCCGAGCTCATCAACGCAGTAGTGCTCATCCGCTCTGTGGCCAATGAGTGGGTGCATTCATGCTCGCACATGTCGAGGATTGCACAGGCGCAGCATGATGGGGACGCTGAGATTTCGGCTGTTGCTGAGGCACTTTTCAAAGCGGGACTGCTTCTGATGCGACTGATGAATGCCATCCTGGTCATGGGACAGCCCTTCTCGCTGCAAGACCAGTGTGCGTTCTACGACGTGAAGACGTTGCTTGGCACTGTGCTTGAGATCATGTTGGCGCTCTCCGTGGAAGTGAAGGACAAACCTGTGACTGACTACCTCAATGCAATGAAAAAATGCAAGCACGTGAGTAAAGACGCGAGGATTGACCTCTTTCAGATGCCCTCAAAGGACACGTGTGGGCCTGGGCGGGAGAAGCGGCGTGTTGACACACATGACTTTATGAAGAATAGTATTGACCGATTCATGTACCACGCGGAAGAGCAGACTGTCCTTTCGCACGACGATGATATTGCAGAAGAGGAAACGGTGGGGAAGGGTGACATTAAATTTATGGTGCAGCGCTCAGAGGCTGCTGGAGGGCTTTCGTCGGATGAACTTCGCTCCGTGGACATCGATCCAAATCTACAGTGGCTGGATCTGTCGGCCACATCTTCCGATACGAAGCCCACAGGATCAAAGCAAAGTGGGGACAAGTTGATCTCTTCTCGCGGGCACGTCAAGAAGGGTGGCTCTGGTGGCCCGACCTCTCTGTCGCTTGCCGGCAAGCAGAAGCAGAAAAACAATCTGATGGATGATTTGCAAGCGGGAGGCGACTTTGACATGCATGGAAAGGTCGATGTGAAGCTACAGGCAGAAACGGGGGAGAAAGTCAAGGTCGAAATCAAAATCGACAAAGCTATGATCCGCAGGCAACTTGAGAACGCCAATATCGATGAGATCTACAAGGAAATTCCTCCACAGCGCCGCCGGGATGCCAAGCCCGTTGCGGACCCACTTTCATGCCGTATTAACCCGAACGAGAAGGATGAGAAGTGGACGTATCAGCGACTTGTGGAATGCAAGCCAATGGCGACGTTCATCGAAAGTGTCTTATGGAACTTGCGGGAAACAATTCCACAGTTTTTCCAGAAGTCTAAACACCCTTACGTGGTATGTATCTGTGGTCTTTTGTTGCTTTACTGCATTGTGAGTGGTGAGACTGCCCAAGGCTGACCGTGCTATGCGTCTGTGTGTGGCAGTTTGAGTTTCTCATTTGCGTCGACAACTCTGGCTCGATGGCGACGAAGAGCACAGCGGTGATCGAGTCGCTGGTTGTGCTTCTTGAGGTGCTACGCAAGCTCGAGTTCAGTTTCGCGGTCTCTCTGTGGGGACGTGATCCTGGCAAGCTGCTCCACGATTTCGACCGCTCCGACAACTCTGAACCATTCAACCTCAAAAAAGGGCATTACATTCTTCAGAACCTCACCTTTGATGAACCATCCAAGATTGCCAGCTGCCTCAACTCGATGTGCGAGAAAGTATGGCCTCTGGAGATATCAAAGCCAGCCAACACAAAGCGGCTTGTTCTTACAGTTTTTGACGGTTACTCTGAGGAGTTCAACACCGAAAACCTCGGGCCGATTCGCGGCAAGTTCAA
>Ga0105055_10007071_pt1 | contig 15075 bp, 12 predicted proteins | sample BON03_FD_78090 | JGI IMG/M metagenome (GOLD analysis project Ga0105055, IMG submission 78090) | Freshwater microbial communities from Lake Bonney liftoff mats and glacier meltwater in Antarctica - BON-03 | ecosystem: Environmental > Aquatic > Freshwater > Ice > Glacier meltwater | place: Lake...
GCACAGTAGCACCTCGCATTAGAGCAGCACCGTGGCATCGATACGTCGTGATCCAGTCATCATCGTGGTTCAGAGCCGCTTCAACACCCATGGCCACCGCTTCTTGTCCATCGTACAAATGACAGAAACCACGAATGTTCCTAGCTTTATACTCTTGATCACTGCTAATCTCCATGCGCCTAATCGTGTACATTTCGCGATGATACGTCAGGAGTTCTTCTTTAGTTGCATATGCTTCCTATTTAGGAGGATCAATAACTGCACCACGTTGTTAGTACTCCCATAGCGATTCATTGTTTCAATACGTACCATGTCCTTTGAATTCAACTGGGATTTCGAATCGAGTTCCTGCCTGGGTACTCATCGCTCTTAGAGAGGAACCAATCTTGGCTCTACTGAAGGACATCATCATCGCCACAAATTTGTGTTTTTAGGTTTTTGTTGTCACAATAAAAAAAACAAGAACGCAGAAAAACGTAAGATATGTGTGTTATTTGGGCACAAATTTCCAACACACAGTTCTTTGATACAAACATGAAGCCTGCTTAGAATTAAATTATGAAAAGACTTGGAAGACGTTTACAAGTTTTCAAGGCTTTGTTTTCATACTCGTTAAAAAAATATTCTATAGCTGTATCTGAGGCATTGCCTACGCGAAAAAAATATGAACAAAAATGTTGGAAGGTTTGCAAATGCAAAAATACTCCCAGATGCAAATATCTCGCAAATATCTCGCAAAAGGCTGCGAGTTGCGGAGTTCGAAGCTCAACTCCGTTAAGAAACATTTTCATGGTGTCCTCTACTAGAATAGGTGTCTATTTAGTTGATGCAATTTTTTCCACATCTTCCGAATTGTTATCCTGCTAAAATTCAGCATTTCTTATTTCCATGAAACTGGTGTCAAAACATTAAAATTCAGAATAATGAAAACATTCCGGATTGCAAATACTAAAAACTTAGTAAAAAGCCTAAAGTGGCCATTCTGCGCTGATTTTGAAAATTTCAGTGAAAATTGAAATTTCTCCTTCGGAATCAAATATTATCAAAAACCAAATCAAAAACCAAATCGAACTTTCAAAATGCGCTTCCTCTTATTATTATCTTTCGAACTAATCTCTGCTGCAGCTATTCTTAATGCTGTTGTGCATCCCGTCAATCGCTTAAGTAACAACTTTCCTGGCTCGCCAATCACAAATGGTATCTCTGTATCAGGAGGAGGGTCGCGATCCTTTTCAGCAGCTACGGGTCAATTTCGAGCTCTTCAAAACATCGGAAACATTGCAGACCGGGTTGACGCTATCTCTACTGTTAGTGGGGGTACATGGTTCACTTCTATTTTCATGTTTCAAAACTCCTACACCGATGAAGAGCTGTTAGGGCGTATCACCTATCCGCATTTACTCACATTGAAGCACCTCAATGAGCAATCAAATCCCTTGAGCGAGCCGGTCACGAATAACCTGAATCCTGTTTTGACAAGTATGAAGCGAAACGGTACACCCACTAACTTGATATGGCAAAGTGCGATTGCACGAAACTTCCTAGATCCGTTTCACATTGGAAATATGTCTCTGTTCATGGCTGGAAATCTTGCTGATGTAGAAAAGATTCTTAAAAGAAACCCAGGATTATCACGGGAAGATTTCTTGGTGCAACGTAAGACGGCAGAATTTATAATGGGCGGCATACTCGAGGCAGCAGTAGGCTATCAACCGAACTACAACAACGTCGCTTCATTTCAAATGACTCCCTCATACGTTGGGTCTCCTTTTGCTCCGAATCTGGTTGGAAAAGTAATCTATCATTCATCCTCAAACACCAAAATAGTCCGAGTTGGTGGAGGCTTCATTGAGTCCTTCGCATTCGGCAAACAAGTTGAAAGGCAGGTATTCAACAATGTTCAAGTCGACGATAACGAATCTGCATTCTCACTAGCGCATGCAGTTGGAATATCGTCCGCTGCATTTACTAAAATGTTCAGTAGGATTTCCAACCTGCGTCATTTAACTCCATCGGTGAATTACTCGCCAATCGGAGGACTCAATCATGACAATATTGAAACCGTGGCAGGCGATGGAGGGAATCTGGAAGGCACTGGTCTCCTGGCTCTTCTCGCTCGGAATGCTTCATTGGTGCTGGTATTAGACAACCCGAGTACTCAACTTCCCAGTAGTTCTCAGATCAATTACTGTAACCCTCGAGTATGGGAAAATGCGAAAAGTGCGACTGATTTAGGAATATCTCCAACCGATAAAGTCGCTTCTTTTTTTGGATTTGCGAAGAGTCAAACCAATTTAGACAAACCGAAGACATGGTATGGACACAATCATGTGTTTCTAATGGAGCAGATGGAGGATCTCTTTTGCCAAGTTCAAATGTTAATGGATGAAGGCAAGCCTGCAGTTGTGAGAGGAAAATACACTACTATTAATAATTCATTCTGGGGCATTTCAGCGAATAGATCGGTTGAAGTTATGTGGGTGCTCCTGACAAAATGCTCCGAATTTGAAAAAAAGTTGCCACAAGAAACTCAAGAAGCGATACAACTGGGGGATGATGGACCATTCGCAAATTTTCCTCACTTCAAAACCGCTTTTCAAAATGGAAAAGATATCACCATGTATACTAGGCCACAGGTAAACTTACTTGCAGCACAAACTGAATACACTATCATAGAGAACAAAGGTAGAATCAAGGAATTCTTTCAACTGTAATAACTAAAATCAATTCAAAATAAATATTACCAAGCAAATGCAGGAACAAATGGAATTGATTTGGGTTTTTGTGTACAGTTTACCGAATCCTTGAGAGGCAGAAACAACTGTTCTAATCTTTCCAACTGCAATGTGAGGTTACGTGTTCGACGCCCATTATGTTGCGCATGAGGCAACAACGCTTGCAATGTTTCTATCTGAATCTTCAACATCTCTGGACGAAGAGCTATACGATCCATGTGAATCTGCCAGTCATCTGAAAGGAGTTGATGTTCATAGCATAACACCGGTTTCTTCCCATCGGGTTCTTGAGGAACACGGTTGCTAAAGTGAGTGTGCACGGTCGGCTTGAGGTTCTCCATGCATTCATCACAAACTAAAACAAAATCCTTGCATATATCACACTGGGCTTTATCTGATATATGGGACCAATGCTTGAAGCAGTAGATACACTTGGCCTGGCGATACCCATCAACCGACGTACCTTGACCAGCTAAAACATCAGAACGAACGCGGTTGAATTGGAAATTTATACCTTGGTACAAACATTCGCTTTTATCTTCATCAATGCCGCGGTTTTTTAGTGTGCATTCTGTCTTGATGCCTTTCGGATCTGGGCTAAACTCTTCCAAGTAACTGTGTATCCCACCATCCAATTGATATACTTCAGATGCCACATTGAGGCTATTTACAAAGGCACTGGCCTTCTCGCATCGAATGCCTCCGGTGCAAAACATTGCCACTTTCTTTCCTCGAATCAAATCCAAGTTGGCGTCGATCCAACCAGGGAACTGTGCAAAGTTCCTGATTTTTGGGTCTATTGCGTTTTCGAAAGTTCCTACAACCGTTTCATAATGATTACGAGTGTCAATAACAACAATACTTGGATCGTCCCTCGCTTGCTTCACAATCTGATGGAACTCTCTAGGCTTCAAGTGTATTCCTCCTTGACCGCCTAAGGAAGTGGGCATTGAGTTCCGCATCTTGCCAGTACTGGTGATTTCTGAGCATATTTTGATTTGAAAATCATCGGCAAACGGATCGCTATCCATAGGAGCGTCACTGTATTTGTACTGTATACCTCCAAACGAGCCATGACTCTCCATGAAATCACGGTAACTTGATAATTGTTCATCCGTACCACAGACTGAGCCATTGAGACCTTCTGTAGCAATCCTCATGCGGCCTGTTAGTTGAAGTTCCGTGCATATACATCTTTGCTCCTCTAATCGTTTAGATACATCATCCAATGTCACATACTTGTAGAACAATATGATCCGTTTCGACATCCAAGAATTATTATTTGAACACCATTCGTGTTGCCTCGAAGCCCCCCGCTTTTCATTATTTCGAATCTGGCTTTTTCTTTCGAGTTTTTCGCGCAAGAAGAAAGTAATAATTGCACACACGTTTGTGAGTTCTTTTTGTTTAAATAAATAATACATGATGCTTGTTTGTTTCCAAACTTCATTTAATTAATTCTCGTTGGCTTCCTGATTTAATCGAAAATCCTATAAAATAATGCACGCTAGTACCCTCGCAAGGGCGGCAACCATGATTGCTATAAGTATCACAGCTATATATCTGATATCTATCCTATCAAAGTCCTTGACTATCCCAATAGTTGCAGAAAGTCCATCTTTCACCGCAAAGTACCTTTGCACTCCGACTACGGCACATAAAAATGCAGTTGAACAAAACAAAAGTCCAACCAGCAAGTCATACCAGGGAAGATCGTCTGGTTTATTGATCTGCTCTACCTTCAGCATGGCGAATCCGATAGAAAACATGGACAGAGTTGTTCGAACCCAAGCTAAGAAAGTGCGTTCATTGGCCAGCTCGGTTCTGATGAACTGCCAATGAACTTCCGGTGACACCACTTGCAAGCTCGATACGCTTGGAAGCCTTCCCATGTCAGCAAATCGACTTTGTATAAAAGGACTTGTTGTTGCCTGTACCAGCTCTTCGCGGCTCATATGATCACCGATTTGAAAGATCTCGGTGCGGTCCCCGCGTATTTGAAGTGGGACGTTTTTGATGGCATCACATGTTGCGCTTCCTATTCTGCTGTTGAATCTCGGTGGAGAAATGATTTACGTCCTGAGGCAACGATTACTCGCCCAAAAGGTTGACCCGGTTAAAGGTGAAAAGGTTTTGAACGATGTTATTGGCCAGCTTTTTGAACCGACCTTTCTGAGTTTTGCTTTTAAGCCTCGGGGCTTGTACTCCTTTAATGAGACCAAAATGCTCTTCAGCAAGATTGCCCATTCCTCGATTATGAAACTGAATGAGACAAGTATGGGAAAACTCTTTGATTTGATGACTATGGTTTTCAAGTACCAGTTTCTTAGTTGCCGTTCCCCAAGAGATATCATTGATGTCACTACAACCCATATCAAAGTTTTAAGATCTTATGTAACGGACCCCAAGATTAAATCTTACATAGACGACTGTAGTCTCAAGATTGACATGATGTATCCCAGTTTATCCATAGGACAACTTTGGTCTCTGAAACAGACCTTAAGCGATTTTCTACAGGGAAGAAACGTGAAAGTATCTTTACTCTTACAAGAGAATTTGCAAGATAGATCCAATGGCAAAATATTCCTGAACTTGGACGGTCCATGTCCATCCGAGACCCCTGTTCCAGGTGGGATTCGTACCTATGATGCTGAGGCAAACGTGTCCAGCGAACACAAGGCAGATTACACACTTCACGGTGCATCCCCTGAAGAATACGATCAACGACAGTATGATATTATCAAGAGCAGCATTGGAATCAACCTCTATGCATTGGTTCGATCTGAAGAAATACACAACGAGGAAAAGACAGAGGAGGAAAAGCAACCGGAGGAGAGCAAAACAACAGCATCTGAGGATCTACAACAGTTGGCCGATCTTATTGGCGGAACTTCCTCATCATATGGTGGATTCAAACTAAACCTGTTTGCTACTAGTGGATTTGACTCGGATTCTGATGACAATGTGGCGATGCACGGGGCTTCCAAGCCACCTACTAGGGTTGTAACAGTTGATGCAAAATCACATCGAAAAACGATGAATGAGCAAATGGATGACTTGGGGTTTGACAATGTAGAATCTGGGGCTGGAAAGGAACCAGATTCTGACGATGATGACCTTCTTGCCATGATGGACCAAGCCTGTCAAGCTAAGAATCACAAATAATACAAACTTATATGATATTTTTAACCGCAGTAACCTCTTCTAACTATTAATTCAATCTGGTCTGAATTTGGAGTTCTGACAATTTTTGAAGTTTCGTAGTGGTGAATTTTCATCGTTGATGGATCGTAGTATCCATCCATGGCATCGTAGGTTCCTACCGGCAGCTTATTACTATCTCTAGAAACTGGTCGTATCAAACTGCTCCCAGAAGGACGTCCAAATCTTTCGTTGTGATACCGTCTGTCTTTCTCAGTGCAAAACGCCCACTTCTCGTCATCAATGTACTCGAGACCATCTTCAAAGGTGTAGCTCCCCTCTATCAACTCTCCGTGTCTCCACTCTCCGTTGTAACTCCCTTGGTCTTTAAACACCAAGACGCCGACCCCATGGAAGCAGCCATTCTTGAACCCTCCGATGTACTTGGTACCATTTGGAAATGTATATTCAGAGTCACCTTTTGAATCCATTCTTCCATTTTCATAACTACCTGAATACTAGTGAAGTGCGATGTCATACGTGGAAATTAAAAGACACTTCAACTTACTCTGCTACCAATCAACTCTTCCGTCATCCCAATTGAAAATTGAAAATGATTGTTGTTCACGCCACTTTTTACTAGGACCCAGTTAATCCATTCTATACAAGTGCACACCGCGCTTCATAACTTCTACAAAAAAATCAAAACAATTCTGACTTAGCTCCTTGGTGAATTAATTAATTAATCTATTTCATATAATACGCTTTTACTATTTTCCTCGTCTTCCGGAGACTCTACTAGATCTTCTTCTTCATGCTTGTGACTCTGTTGTATTTCTTCAGGAAGTATTTCTACAATTTTAGGAACAGGTTTGCCATCAAGATCCGGCTTCCCCTCCTCTTCTCCCAACAAAAGATCCACCAGATCAAAAATCAAATCGGAAGTTTCTTCGTTATCCTCTGTGGGATGATACGCTTTGATGACTGCATATGTCTTCTTCACTCTCAATATCTCACGACAACTTCGATGTTGTGCCACTAACAACAAAACGTCTATGATTAGTCTCCTCACTTCCGGATCACTCTCACGCTCCTTTTCCACGTGTTTTTCAACAAAGTTCTTATCGGCATCCTCAATGGCACGCTTCAAAAATATTGGTAACTCATCAAAGTCGTCTGGGTCTGCAATACCCTCCTGCCCAAGCAAAGGCTTTAACAACCGCTCACATAATCCCATCGATGCTAGCAGAAATAGTTGCGCATCCAAATTATTTAAGCAGCAATTTCGAACGGTTTCAACGCAGGCTTTTCTGGTTGATGCGAATGGAGATTCCATCATGCGAAAAACACCGGAGAGAAAAGGCTCGTTCTTGTTTAAAACAAGGTCTCGACCATCGTCCAGTTGCGTTACATTTGTTATTACCAAAGCTATCTCCGCGAGCTCATCAGGGCGTTTGAGCCAAAACAGAATCAGATTTTGAACGTCAAGGCCTCTGTATTTCTCACCTAGTCTGCCTTCCAACAAACGCTCCGCTCCGAAAACAGATGTCGTCACATTATTTAACAGTTTCACACATACCAGGAACCTTTCAGGGATCGTTTTGGGTGAATTTATTGCTTTGCCTAATTCGGAAAGCGTTTCAAGAATGGATGCCCAGAACGAACTTTTCTCCAGCAAGGACGACTTAGCTCTTTCATTAGAACTCATGTTCACTAAAGCCTTGGCCGCATTCAACGCAATCTCATCTTGATCTCCGAGAAGGCGGGAAAGCAACGCCAATGAGTCGTGAGTCTCTGCACTGTTCAATAACACGATACCTCCATCAGTACCTGTCAAGTCGAGCACATCTTTAGAAGCTTGTTTCCTCACATCAGGTCGATTCGATTTTAGAAACTCCAGAAATTCCTCCACCTTATCCATCGAATGATTGGCAGTAATTAATTACCCGGAACTGCGATTTTCTTTCTGAAGAATTCGGAAATACTTTCACGAAAGAAATCCGAGACTTTGTATTTTTCAGCACCAGTATCCAGTGAAGGTTTTTAGATTTTCAATTTTAAAACTTGCATGGAAACCTCCATAGTCCTCAAATGCCAATGACTCCACGTTCTTGCTACAATGCAAACGAATGGAAGACTCAGTGGCCAGCCAACTTGCTGGTAATGCATGATCTCAGTCGTTTTCTCAGAGACCTTCCTAAGTTTAAATCCATATCTTCCATTCATCTTCATCGGAAGCGAATCATTGCACACCAGTTCCGATCTATATCCTCCGTCAACAGCGTGTTCCATTGTGAACCATTTTACCCACGGTATTCCAAACCACCAACCCCACATGCGAACACGACACCCTGCATCAGTGACATTGTCTACAAAAACCCCGTCAATCTGCTGTTCATAGATAGCCAATCGTTTACAATCACGAATAAAGCTTGAACATTGTTGAGCATTCGCTTCACAGTTGACTTTGACAATGTTGGTTATCCACACCGTGCCTCCCCAGCAAAGATAATAATACAGAGGTATGATGATCATGATAAACGTATAGGCAAGCCACATGGTTTTGCCAGACAGAAAAGGCAATTCGGATGCCATCATGCTGCAGCCTCCAGCAATGACTCCCTGAAGCAGGGGGACAAGAAAGGATATGGTCCATGAATGAGAGAGCATCAGCTGAATTCTACCGGGGTTTTCCATCTAAGAAAATGCTATCGGAATTGTTTGTGTACAGTTAGTTCGTTTGTGACACGATCTATTTGCGAATGGGGAAAATAAAAATATATTTTGAAATTCTGGTAGATTTTCTTACAGGTAAGGTGTGGTGCCTCCAATAGCGAATTCTTTGATCTTCCATTGAACCTGTGCTGTCGTCTCGTTGTATTCCTTGGTCAGAGCTAAGATATAAAATACACCCTGAATATCGTTTTCATTTCCTTCCACGACGTTACCCTTGAGGTCGTACAAACAATTAATCTGTTGAACCATGAACTGAACGACAATCATAGGACCCATTTTGTCCACTACCTTCGCAGCAGCAATGTGAATATCTCCTATGGACAAGATACTTTCGTCCATCTTTCTGCCTTGACTTTGTCTATCCTTTATCGAGGCTTTTACAGCAGCCCCTGCACCTTCCGAGCAAAAGCTTTCAATCGTAGTGATGTCCCCTCGAAAGAACGCTTTCAAAACTGTAGGAGCAATTTCGGTTTCCATCTCATCAATAAATCCATCCAAAGTAAAATGTGGGTCTAATTTACGAAACTCACGAATCGCTTCTCCCATTTCGGTCTCTGCAAAAACGGAATCATACGCGGAATACATTTTATAAACCATTGGATTCTGACTAGTTTCTAGGGCCTCACGGGCATCCTCGGCTGCATCCCTGGCTTTCTGAGCTGCCTCTGAGGAAGCAACCTTGTCTTTCAAACCAAAAATCTTCTTGATCACAGGAGCCTCTTTCAAGTTCTCATTGAATCTTTCCCATGGACTCTTTTCCACTTCCACATTAACCAACGATGTGGTATTCGCTTGTTTAGACAACTTTTCAATTTCTTTACGCAACTGTCTAACTTTGCCATTCAGTTCTTTGAACGTCGTCATGTCAGAAGCTGCCATGGCTGCATCTCTCTGCACTTCCAGATCTGATATCTCGGTAGTTTTCTCTGCGATTTTAGTTTCCAAATACGATGGAGACTGTTGAGGATGTGCCCAGTCTTCTGCTTCATGTTCAGGCGACTTGACGATGGTGGCATTCTCAGGCTTGTCCCAAACAGTGGTACCGGCGTCATTGTAGTAGTATACGTTACCAGATTCCTTATCAAAAGCTTCATACCATTCGTTCTTCGGCTCCACTGGCTTCTTCTTAGGCACTTTGATACCAAATACGCCTTTGAAAGCCTCATCCCATGTCCTGTCGTCATTCCCAAACGATTGTGGCAGTTTATCCCAAAGTGCTTCTCGAACACCTCTGAATCTCGAACGTGCACTAACTGCTGGTTCTTCCTTCTCATTGGATTCTTCCTTTTCTTTGGATGATTCCTTCTCTTTGGTTTCTTCTTCCTTCTCCTTGGTGAACTTGTACGGAATCTGCTCTCTTATGTCATCAAATACTTGCCCAAGGGTCTTTTGAGAAGGTTCTTCTTTCTTAGTGGAGAAGAACGCGCGCGTACACGTGTAGCCCAACCGATAGCGTAGAGCCACCGCCTTCCTACTGAATTGATGCAACATCATGATTGATGGTGATGTAATTTATTGCGAAATCAAATTTTATTATTCACACAAAAAAGGAAATTGGATCAATTATTAGCCCCAAACACAATATTATGAATGAATTACCATGCACGCACGCACTCGGTGTATCAAATCAACCGAAATAGTTCAAAGCAATAAATACAATGAATTATTCTATTAAAAAATAGAATTTCAAATCAAATGGAATCTTCGAAAGTCTTTCTGTGGCTCACACATTAGGGTCTACCATATTTTAAATATCATCTTGAATCGTGTCCATTCAGAGAGCAGTAGACGTGTAGTTTGAAACCATGATTATTCCCGTACGATGTTTCACTTGCGGCAAGGTAAGTTTAAGAAGGTACTTGGTTATGGCGCGCGCGTAACACGTGTTCAGGTCATTGGAAATAAATACGAAACCTACATGAAACTTCTTGGAGAGAATGATCAAAATACCGAAGCGTAAGTAGTTTGGTTTGTGTGCCTGTCTCTCGCTCATCGATATTCTAGCTCTGTGTTGAACGAGTTGGGATTGAACAGATACTGTTGCAGAAGAATGTTGATCTCGCACGTGGATCTCATTGTAAAGTTACTCAATTATAATCGACGAGGGGGCGATCTGGAATAGTTTAAAATAGACATTATACATACATAACTACATGATTTTCAGCAACAAATTGTCTTGAAGTAGGAGTCTTATCGAAATGATAGGTCACGATTTCAACTTATACCAATCGTGCAATTCAAATATCAGAATAAGAATTTCAATTTATCGTTTCAGATACTCGCCCTATGCTTTTTAATGAAACGAAATTTAGAATGAAAGTTGGAGGAAATTGAAAAACGTCTATTCGAAAGGATTCAAATTTGATGTGGAGGATGAACTCCTAGTAGTAGTCTAGTAAAAACTGAAATTTGGAAAAAAAGCTTGGCTGCCACCCATTGTCAAATCATCCGTGAAAAAGCAAAAGTTCATTCGTAGGTATCAACAACAAAGAATGCCAGGAGCCTTTGTTCTATTCGAGGCTGCATCAGGCTACGGACTTTTCGAAGTGGTTGAATATGATGCCATATCCAGTTTCCAAGAAAAAGTGCAAGAATCGGTGACCGATTTGGAACGATTTAGCAAAATTGTCAAGTTGAAGGCATTCCAACCGTTCAGTTCTGCTGAAAATGCACTTGAGAACATTATGAAGGTTTCAGAAAATCTTGTTCATGACGATCTCACCAGTTTCCTCAGTGCCAATTTGCCAAAGGGAAAGAAGATGGTCAAGGAATCGATGACTTTAGGACTTTCAAGTGCAAACTTGGGATCCGCCATTAAGGAAGAAAGTGGGATTCCTTGCACTTCAAATGAATCAATGAACGAAATCATCCGTGGTATCCGATGCCATTTTGAAAGGTTCGTCCAAGCACTTGGAAATGGGGCTGCTGAGAAAGCCCAGTTGGGTTTGGGACACAGTTACTCCCGTGCAAAGGTCAAGTTCAATGTGAACAGACAGGATAACATGATCATCCAGAGTATCTGCCTTCTAGATCAGTTAGATAAGGATGTCAACACATGTGCCATGAGATGCAAAGAGTGGTATGCGTGGCATTTTCCTGAACTCCCCAAGATCGTATCGGACTCGTTCATTTTTGCTCGTCTGGTTCAGTTCATCGGCGCTCGTAACACACTCACAGATGATCGTCTAGATGCATTAACAGATGTGACATTAGACGAGGAGCTGGCGAAACAAATCATTGAAGCAGCCAAGCATTCAATGGGCATGGATGTTTCCGATATCGATATGTTGAACTTGAGTCAGTTTGCTGACAGAGTTGTATCACTGGCCAAGTACCGAAAGGAACTCCATTCATACCTTCTTGACAAGATGTCCATTGTTGCACCAAATCTCGGCGCTCTTATCGGCGAAAGTGTCGCAGCACGATTGATTTCCCATGCTGGAAGTCTTGTAAATCTGGCAAAATGTCCAGCTTCCACCATCCAAATATTGGGAGCAGAAAAAGCATTGTTCAGGGCTCTGAAAACAAAGGGCAACACCCCAAAGTACGGACTCATTTTCCACTCGTCTTTTATTGGTAGAGCTGGAGCTAAAAACAAAGGACGAATCTCGAGGTATTTGGCGAACAAGTGTGCGATTGCGGCTAGAATTGACTCTTTTTCGGAAGTTCCTAACAGCAAATACGGTGAAAAACTCAAGGAGCAAGTAGAAGACCGTCTCACTTTTTATGATTCAGGAGCAACCCCAAAGAAGAATATTGACTGCATGAGAGAAGCAGCAGCTGAAGTAGCACTACTAGAAGGAGAATCCGAACCAAAGTCAGAAAAGAAGGATAAGAAAAAACGAAAGAGAGACGAGGAAGATGAAGAGGAGGAACAAGTAGAAGAGAAAACTCCTAAAAAAAGCAAAAAGGAAAAGAAAGAAAAGATATCCAGCAAAGACACGGAGGAAAAGCAAAAGAAGAAGAAGAAAAAGAAAGATGAATAAATTATAATAAACATTTTATTAGCTGAGGATTTGCATTTCATTCTGAACACATATTCGTTCTTCGCAATATGGGCATTTACCAAAGATTGAGTCGTAAGAGTAATGCGTAGTAGTTAACGCACGCAGCCATTCGTTAAGGCATGAAACATGGAAACATTTTCTGCATTTCTCATTTTCACAAATCTTGTCAGGAAATAAAACTTGACCCGTTTCTGATGGTAGTTGTACACAATAGCATACTCCACACTCATCCTGCATATGCGTGGTTTCAATAGTTTTCAAAGGGAATTCAATATCAAGGATCTTTTCGAGGTTTTCTCGCACCGAAATACAAGTATTCCAACTGAGAAACCCTCGGTGATAGTTTTCACGCAAGGAACTAACAGAAGATTCTGCCCCAAAAAACTCGCATTCGCACATGCTTTTAGGATGGTCGAGCGAGAGTGTGATTTGGATACAAATATGCTTACCAATGAATATTCTCCTATACAAAGTGGATTTCAAATTATCAATTGGATCCAGCACCCATGTATTTTTATCCAAATCCTCCAGCATCTCCCATAGCACGAGGTATTTACCTAGCCTACCTTGAAATTGCGATACTAACAACGATAAATCAGGCGGATGAGCGCTCTTGGTTTTTTCATTTCCCGGAATATCAGCACTAACAATTACTTCAATAGCAGGAAAATTGCCTCGAAATTCCACCCCCAAATTATGTTCTCTACGCGAACTGTCGCATACAATGAATTCTATCAGACGCAGGTCATTTGAAACAGATACTAATTTCGACCATCCGACCACTTGTATTTCCTTTACCAGCCACATCAAATAACATGCCTGGGAAGCACATTGCTTATCTGCAATATCCAGGATGTCACCGGCAATCTCTTTGGTAGAGCGTGAGTCATGATTCAGCCTTTGATTAACCATTTCTTTAAGGGCGACCAAACGACGGCACAAAGATGGAGAAGCTTCCAGTCCTCGAGATACTGCCACATGTACTGCCATCTCTGATCCATTTCTATATGAAAAACCACGTGCGTCACCATTAGGCAGCTCCACAACAAAATGCCCCTCCATTTCAAAAATCGAAAATGGAGGTCCCCACGTCACTTTGCTTGGAAGACAACCATTGCGAGATACTGTGAATTAGACCTTCCTGATCCTGTGAAAATCAGTGTATTGCCTAATGCAAGTGCAACAATATAAGACCATATATCCCGAGGTAGTGGTACTACGATCTGCATGAACTGAATACACGCTTCCATGTTGGCATCAATACGCTGCTGAAAGGCTTTCTTGGTGGCGAGCGGAAGCTGGACAATTTTAGGTATTTGAACCACTGCACGTTTTTCAAGCATATATATTGCTAGGTTTAAATGTGTATGTAAGCAACTTTGAATAGCCGCATTATTATTCGCATCAGGCTCAACTTCAGGTCTATTCATCAAGGTTTCTACAATGAATGACAAGCCTTTGGTACATGCTATTTGGAGTGCACGTTCGCCCAAACGGTTTTCAATATTGATATCGACGGATGGCTCTTGTAGGATCACTGAAGCCATTTGGATGTGCCCCTGCATCAAAGCAGTCATTAAACACGAGTTTCGCATTGCGTTCAGTCGATTGAAATCAATTTTGACAGAAGAATACTCCATAATTACTTTTACAGTATCAATATGTCCGTTGTATACAGCCGTCGAAAATGCAGCATTCACCAGACTCTCCCTCGCGATGCGTGGTAAAATAACTTTGGCAATTCGAGAGTGGCCCAGAAAAGCTGATTGGAAAAGCAACTGTCCCAAGTTGTTATCTGCCACTTTATTGAGTAGTCTTTGTACCACAACATCGCTGCACTTTTCTAAAATGGTCAATGAGACACTCGGTTCTGCAGAACATATCCGTCGGAGCACCTGACTCGTGCTTTTCTGATGCAAAAACGATATGCAGTGATAAGCAGCGATTGCCATCACTGCTGACAATATGCATTCATATATTTCCATGTTTAAAAATCTCCACGTTTTATGAAGAACACGGAACTTCCTTATTTTTGAATATCGACTCGACAATTAATTAGCAAAATTAGCAACATCATTCAAATAGGACAAAATACTAATAGTGTTGACACCATTTTGCGTTATCTTTATGAGGGCACTGGTCCGACTCCCAAGGGCACCTCGCTTGAACGTGATGTTGCTCAAGGATAGATAACGTAAGAGGATGTTCCTCGCTGCGTCAATGTCTCGATTCTTCATAGTGACAATGAGGGCAGATGAAGGTTTTATTTTTCCAAGGTTGTGGTGAAGTGCTTCACATGATCCACATGTCTTGCTGGTGTAGTGCTCATCACAAATAATGACCTGATAACTAGAAGAGAGCGGCCTTGTTTAGTAGCATCTTTCTGAATCTATAGTGTCCCCAATTCATCATCTTTCGAGCAGTGACAGCTGATATGTTACGATCTGCGTTTTTTA
>Ga0105055_10007075_pt1 | contig 15070 bp, 9 predicted proteins | sample BON03_FD_78090 | JGI IMG/M metagenome (GOLD analysis project Ga0105055, IMG submission 78090) | Freshwater microbial communities from Lake Bonney liftoff mats and glacier meltwater in Antarctica - BON-03 | ecosystem: Environmental > Aquatic > Freshwater > Ice > Glacier meltwater | place: Lake...
AGATCGGGCCTATTGGCTTCCCGGGCAACAGCAGCGCTCATTTCCTGGGCATGCACCCTTATCTTGTCGGGCACGAGCGACATAATTTTCATTTCCGGCCCATCGTACACCATCGTAGCTTTGATCAGCAGATGTTCGTAGTGTTTTTTAACTTCTTCCCACTTGGCGGGCTCTATCATCAAGGCGATGGGGCGGTTGTCGGGCAAATCGCCGAGTATGGCCGGCGACTCGCATGGCGGAAGCGCCCATTGCATCGACTTTACCATATTTCCAATGGAGGAACGGCTCATAAAAACACCCATATCTGGTACGCCCGTATGAAGGGCGGTGTACTGCACTTTTTTAAAGAGCGGATAATAGATGTCAAGCCAGATATTTTCCGAGCCCACGTGGTAGTATGGCAGGGGCATAAGTGCTTGGAACTGCGAAAAATCCACTTTGTTGAGCCAGTGATCAGGTGCGCTGGCAACGTTACTGCGTACGGCTGGGTTTGGTGCGAGTTGCACCTGTTTGTTCCGCTGGAAAATGCGTGCCTCCCAGCAAAGCAACAGCAAAGGCAGGAGCGCAATAGCCCATTTTTTTACATGCGGCAACTCCAGTTTTTTGAAATCGCCCTGGCGGATTTTACCCAAAAATGTTTTCAGGTCTTCCGACCAGCTACGCTCCATTTTCTGACGGATACTATGGTTCCACACAATGTAAAACAACAGCACATTGGCAACGTAATAATAGACCCAGGTGAAACGACCCAAACCCCGGAACTGCCGGAATGGCCCTAAATAATCGACCATCCACTCAAAGCCGGGAATGGCAAAAGGAAAGCCACAGCCAAACAACACCAACGCAAACGCTGCAACAAAAATACCTTTGAGATAACGTTTGTGCACCCGGTGATAGGCAGCTTCTTCCCATTCAGGCTCAAACATTCGGAAGCGCCGCTTGAAAAGGACCCAAAGCGTGAACGCAAAGGCAGCGATGCCTATATACCCTTGAGATTCAGAATCAATGCGCCTGATCGGGACGATATTTTGATCGATCCATCGGTACATCGGGAAGTGATCATAAGGCAAAAATATACCCTCCCAATAACCAATATAGGTCGTAAAGCCGTAGGGGTTGGCAGGCCGGTCGGCACTGTAATCAGTCCAGTGAATCCATACATTGAGCAGGGCGAAAGGCAGCAGCACCATCACGATCAGGTGGTAAGTGCGCTTTGCGATGTTGCGCCAGCGAAAATCAGTAAGCACTTGGTAGGCGGTGTACAAGCCCAAAAACAAGGCTGAAACACCAAAATTGTAAAAATGGAGCTGCGCTACAATAAACAACAATATCCCAATCAGCAAACTTTGGTAGCGCTTGCTTTGTCGCTCCTCGTAACGGCAAAGCAACAGCAACAACAAGGGCAAAATCCAGGTGTGCGACAGTCCAAAATGGCCATCAAATCGGTTGTACTGTGGCGAAAGGAAAAGGATGCCCAGTGCTGCAATACTCGCATACCACACAGGCAGGTGCAACTTTCGAATCAATAGAAAAATGATCGCGGCACCCAAGAGCATCGACAATATCTGGAAGAGGTTGACCAAGCCGGTGGTCTGCTCGCTCAAATCCGACACATGGCGGCTCCACCATTGCAGGGCTGCGCTAAAGAGGGGTTGATTGTCGGTAAAAAGCACGTGCTCGCCATAAGGGAAGTTCATGCCTTCATAATGCACAAAACTGGAATCGTGCGCTACATGCCAAGCTGTTGTCATGTAGTTTTTGAACCCATCGGGCGAATCATGGAGCATGTTGGCATTGGCATTCGGGATCCAATCCCCATGCTTTGCCCATAGCAAGAGCGCCGCCACCAGCAATACCCCCAAAAGCCCCCAAAAGGTGTAACCACGCTTGGGAGATACTAGGTTGTGTAGGCTATGCTCTAAATTGCTCATATTTTAAATTGGGTTTCAGGTTTCAAGGTTTCAGGTTTCAGGGTTACTTTGCAAAGCGGTTTCATGGTTTCAGGTTTCAAGGTTTCAGGTTTACGCGATTGGTTAGTTGCTTTGGAAAAGTATTTCAAATTTAACAGAGATCGCGTAAACCTGAAACCCGAAACCTGAAACTTGAAACCTACTTTCTAAGCAACAATTTCAAAAAGTTCTTCCCCTCCGTCGCCAGTATCTTCATTCCTACTTTGCTAAAAACCACACCTTCCCGAAGTTCTACAGGTACGGGTGTTATGGTGACGCGGCCTTTTGCCAGCATGAGAAATTCCAGATCGAATAAAAAGCGGTCGATGGTTGTTTGGAGAAATATGGCTTTCCCGGCATTGTCAAATCCTTTTAGGCCACATTGTGAATCGCTGATGGGCTGCCGCAGCATGTTGCGGAGTATCCAGCGCAGCACTTTTGAAATCATGCGGCGAAACAGCGGCACGTGGGCATAATAGCCTGTGTCGCGGTTCCCGGCAGCAATGCCCCCTTTTTCGAGCAAGGTTTCCACGATCCTTTTCATGCTTTCCATGTCGTACGGGAAATCGGTATCCGTTACAAGATGGAAATCCGCCTCCGACTTTGCCACACCTTGACGCAGTGCGTAACCCTTGCCCCTGTTTTCTGCATAATTCACCACCGTCACACCTGGAATTTTTTCTGCTAACGCCTTGAAATTCAAAGCTGTAGCATTGTTTTGTGATCCGTCGTTCACCACAATTAACCCGACATGTTCCACGACACCATCAATGGTTTCTTGAAACGCCACCCACCTTTTTGCCAAGGCGCTTTCCCAATCCTGGGGCGGGTTGTAGCAAGGCACGATTACATTGAGGCGAACGGGTTTCAAAATAGGCATATGTTTCGGGGGGCAAAAGTAGGAAAAAGGGCGGGAGTGTTGGCGTAGCTTTGCGGTACTTATACGATAATTCCTTACAAACATCCAATACATCAACATTCATACGCATCATCCAAAGGGTCGAGCGGGTCATTTGGAGATCGAAAACCGACGTTATAAGTAGGCTGTATTGAACTTTAGTAATCTAATTGAGGCAAGTACTTGGCATAAATTGAACAAATTAGAAATAATTGCCACGGAAAATTGAAAGTTAGAAAAAGTTTCATATTTTTGTACCAAAACAAGGAATTAAACCTATCTGCTTTTCATATAGTGCAACTTGTCTTTTTACTACATTTCTTCCATTATTATAGTTTATTCATTCGAGTTTCATTATTAATTAATTTCACATATATTTTTCACATTCAAAAACCATTACAACATGACAACCAAAATTTTATTCCAAAAAATGGGGGGGGCAACCTTATGTTTCGTCTCTCGGTTTTCGTTTTACTCCTAGCGACTACAGGAGTTTCAATTGCCCAAAATAACTGTGGGGTTAGCCTTGGCATTGATTGTTACCCACAAAACCCTATCCAACAGTTTAAATGCATCGATGCTAATCAACACCCAAATGTATCGTATTGGATTCAGCAAGGAATGATGCAATCTTATGCAAATTCAGCCACTACCCCTCAATTCTTGATCATCAAAGGCCATTTACAAATTCCTGTAGGTAGCTTACCTAGTGCTGACTACAATTTTGCCCCTTCTTCCGAAATCATATTTGCAGATGCTGCAAGTGGGATTCAAGTTTTGACAGGAGCCTCCTTGGTTATTAATAGTTCGTACCTACATGGCTGTAATTCCATGTGGCATTCTTTGCGAGCTGGTTCGCATGCCTCAATTATTGCCTATAATAGCACTATTGAAGATGCGAGATATGCTATTTGGGGATGGGCGGACAACTCCATAATAAGGGCAATAGGCAATACTTTTAAAAGAAACTATGCCTCCATAGTGTTCGGAGATCAGATTGTTAACGGACCCGTTTACAATTATTATTCAGATGGAATATGTGGCAATACTTTTATTGGGCAAGGTCAAGACGGTTTTGGTCAACCTTGGGCTCCGCAGTTGTTGAGTAATCCTTGGGGGTTTTCAGCCCCAGCCGCTGGGATAGTTATTGAAGCCCCTCGAAATACAATTAAAATAGGAGAGGAAAGTGCATTAATGAATGAATTTAAAAATTTTCAAGGTGCAGTACAGAACGGTCGGATATATGGAATTTTATCTATAGATGCCAATGTTGATGTAGTGAATTCAAGAATTGCATGTAATTCGGTGCCAAACCAATCGGATGACAGGTTTGGCATCTATAGCCAAAGCTCCACAGGCACACATCTACTTACTGTAAAAGGCTTGGGAAGCGGAACTCCGATGTTTGAAAACCTATACTGGGGAATTGCTTGTATATCCAATCGCATTGAAATCCAAGATGCCTTTTTTTTGAAAAATCGTTTTTGTATTGGCGAGTATTACGGGAATAATTCCGCACCCATAGCCTTAGCGCCTACCACTTGCAAGGTGAAAAATTGTAGATTCGAAGATTATTATGACGTTGGGGTTGCAGTAGTTGGACTTCAACCACTTATGATTAGCCAACTACAGATTACTGACAATGAATTTGTTGATGGGAATATTGCTTTAATTAGCAGCCAATCCAACCATGGTTTTGGAGATCGCTTTGCTATACGAATCTTCTCACTGGCCACGGCTGAATTGGTAAACGGCAATATATCCGATAATGTCATTACTTGTAATTCAAAGCATAATCTTGACTGGAAGCACTGCTCAAATAAGGGGCTTGAACCTTGCTTCTGGCAATTATTTTATTCAGGTTATCCTGGATGGACAGTCATTGCCCGTTCGAAAAATTACGGTTAACAAATAACAAGTGAAAAACCTGCCCTGCCAAAACGCGCAGGGCAGGTTTTTTCTTCACAAACATTCGTTTCATCCGCAATACTACAATCCATGCGCATTGTCCTTTTTATTTTTTTTCTTTCCCAAATAACGACCATAACAATTGCCCAAAAACATGATTACAATTGGGTGATGGGTTATGAAAATTTTGTCGATCCTGATCCACTGTGGGGCGGGTTGATAATGGATTTCCATACGAGCCCGCCAAGTTTTCATTCCCTTACGACCCATTTGAATTTTCGGGGGTTTGGTGTCTCTTTCAGCGACTCTTTGGGGAAATTGCTTTTTTACAGCAATGGTATCAAAATTCACAATGCGCAACACCAACTGATGGAAAACGGCGATACCATCAATCCAAGCAATATGTGGGAGAGTTCAAAATTTTGGGGCTCAGGCTATGGTTATGGTGGGTTAGCAATACCAATCCCTGGAAAATCAAACAACTATTATATGTTCCATCTCGCATTTTTTACCCTGCCGATGGTACCGCATACAAACCTGTATTATTCGGAAATTGACATGAATGCCAATTCGGGAAATGGCCGGGTGGTCAAAAAAAATGTCTTGTTGGCAGAAAGTGTCATCACACCGCTTGCTGTCAAGCATGGCAATGGCCGCGATTGGTGGTTGATAACCGGAAAAAGCACAACAAGCATCCAGTATGTGTTCTTGATCGATTCCGTTGGAATTCACGGCCCGATGGTACAAGACTTTGGCCCTGTCCAGGATTTTCCACCAGAAGGCACCTTGGCCCACGTCTCACCCGATGGAAGCCGCTATATCAGAAGCCAAATGAAAGATGGCATACGAATTTATGATTTTAATCGCTGTACTGGCGCGCTTGGAAACCTGCGCTTTATACCCAAAAACAACAATACTGCTGGCGGGGTTTTCTCCCCTGATTCAAGAATGGTGTACCTTCAAAACCAGAATTTTATGGGCCAGGTGGATATGATGCAACTTGATACAAGCGGGTTTATTGACACCCTTGGGTTTGCAGATAGATCTGCGAGCCTATATCCTCCTTTTTATACCAGTCTAGGATTTCCAATGCATGCGCCAGACGGGAAGATATACCTTGGTCAATTGGGTACAACTTATAAGCTCCACGTCATCAATCGACCTGATTTTCCTGGTGCTGCAAGTGATATCCAATTGAACGGGGTTAACCTACCCAGGGTCAATGCGGGAACAACGTTCAACCTTCCTTTTTACCGTTTGGGGGAATGGGAGAGCTCGCCTTGCGATACTATAAACCTCCAACAGGACGGTGATGGTTTTTACAGCACGCCGTTTTATCCTGAACATTGGACTGATGCTGTACAATCAAGGAGAAACACCGTGGATTTATGGAAAGACAATGCGAGGTCACCTACCACAGAAGAAGGAGAAATTGATCCTTTTAGTGTCGAAGATATTATGCTGAAATCAATTCAATCTCCTCCTCCAACTCCGTGGGAGATAGAGGGAAATGCCCGCAGAGGTGCTTCAAATAAAAAAACAAAAAATGAATAATAAATACATTCAGCTACTTTCAAGAATTAGGTTGACGGGAGCCCTAATATTGTTTTTGGGAGCTTCATTAACAGCCCAAAAGTACGATTACAACTGGGTGCTGGGCATGCACGAATTTCCCGGTTTGGCAGGCTTCAACAATGTAATCCTTCATTTTTCAGATCAAGGAGTTGACATTGAAGAAACAGACCTGAAAATGAATTTTGAAAGCACGGTCGTTTCAATGAGCGATAGTTTGGGGCACTTGATTTTTTATTCTAACGGTTGCTATGTTGCAGACGTTGATGGAAATCCGATGTCAGGAGGACTGGAGCTAAATCCTGGAGAAATCCATGATTGGGTTTGCGACAAAGCGGGCTATATCGCCCCAAAAGGTGCGATGGCCGTTAAAATGCCTGGCTCAACAAATACCTACTTGCTAATGCACATGGGGGGGCGCTATGATCCCGCTAAAAAAATCAAATTTGGCCCACTCTACTATTCGGTAATTGATATGGCGCTAAATGGCGGGAAAGGTGCCGTTACTTCTGTAAACAATATATTGACTGATGGAAATTTAGAGCCATTTTCTGCAACACGGCATGGCAATGGCCGCGATTGGTGGATAGTAGTTCCAGTGTACGGAGGGTCTGAATACCGCTCATTTTTGGTCACTCCAAATGCTATTTTGGGGCCATTTATGCAACAAATTGGGTCAACTATGAATTGCCGGAGTATAGGAACCAGCGCTTTTTCGCTTGACGGAAGTAAATTTGTTCGAACGCAGAATTGCCAGGTAGCAACATTTGATTTTGACCGCTGCAGTGGAGTGTTTTCTAATCCTACATTGCTAGACTTGCCCAATCATTTAGTCGGCGGTGGTGGAGCTGCATTTTCTCCAGATAATCAGCGGTTAATTTTTTGTTCTCAACTTCAAATATTTGAAGCGAACCTTTCAGAAGCATTCCCACGCCTAGATTCTTCTTTTTTATGGAATTATCAATGGGCTGTAAGCCTTCAAAATATGCAATATTCGCCCAATGGACAGATATTGATGAGCCACATGCATCGAACAAATTATTTAAGTACGATTGAATATCCTTCTGAAAAAGGCGCAAACATGAGCTTTAAACCAAAGGGGTTATCTCTCCCCGTTTTCTCTGTTCGTAGCTTGCCCAATAACCCAAACTACAGACTATTTGATTTGCCTGACAGTCCTTGTGACACCTTAGGCATTAATAGCCCTATGGTCAACACAACGATTTTAAATAGCGAGCTTACAAATAAGCTTCTGATCAGCCCTAGCCCCAGCACCTCAGAGGTATTAGTGTCAATACAAGCGCAAGAAAAGGGCACATGGGCACTTGTAGATTTATCGGGTAAAACAATTTTATCGGGTAACTGGAATGGTACTTCAAAAGTATTAAATCTTGGCGGTATGCCGCGAGGGATTTATTTTTTCCTTCTAAAGATCAATAATGGTAAAATACTTAGAGGTAAATTGATCCTAATTTAAATCTATTTTGTTGTACACAAGGATAAATCCTCACAAACATCCAATACATCAACATTCATACGCATCATCCAAAGGGCAAAGCGGGCCAATTGGAGATAGAAAACCTGCGTTTTCAGCAGGCTGGCAGTGCTATGGCGGCCTATCGTTCCGCCGGTTTGCATCCATGGTATTTATCGGCAGGAACCTTCGATGCTGCCAGCGATTGGCTTTTGGAACAAGCACAATCACCGCAGGTAATTGCCATCGGCGAAGCCGGATTGGACAAGTTTATTTCCCCTCCCTGGACGCTGCAACTGGCTGCTTTTCAACGTTGTGTTGAAATATCTGAAACCACTCAAAAACCGCTGCTCATCCACTGCATACGGGCTTTCAATGAAATTATTGCGTTGAAAAAACTAAGGCAGCCGCAGCAGCCCTGGATTTTTCACGGATTCAATAAAAACCAGCAAACGGCAGATATGCTGCTGAACGAAGGCTGCTTTTTGTCTTTCGGCAAGGCGATTTTTCAAGAAAACAATCACGCTGCTGCGGTACTTGGCCAAATGCCTGCCGACAGGTTCTTTTTGGAAACAGATGACGCTGCCGAATTGGATATTGAAGCGGTGTACCTGAAAACGGCGGCATTGCGCGGTATGCCATTGAAAGATTTGCAGGAATTGTTGGAAGCGCGTTTTCGGGCGGTATTCCTTATGAAAAGGTAAAAAGCAACTCGCTTGTGTAATCCAAAGCCGCTTTCTACGTTTCGCTATTCAAAAATCATTCAACATGAATTTTCGCAACATCATCCTTTTCGCCTTCACTTTTCTTTCCATCGTTGCAAACGCCCAAAGTTCCCGAAAAATCAAACTCAGTCCGGTCAACCTGGGCATGGACCTCCCACAATCATACAAACAGCGCACTTTTATCAAGGGCTTGTCTGGCTTTACCAATAAGATAGACCAGTTGTTGGGTGCCATGATTCTGGTGGAGGATAACAATACTTCTGTGCTTACCCGTTTTGTGCGCAACGACAAACCGCCCGTTGTCACCACCTCCACTTCCGACGTGGTATACTGTGCCAAGATCGACAGCAAGTTTAAGTTCAACGGCGCGTACAGCATTGCCTCCACCAAGGTCGAAAAGGACAAGATATACGAGCTGATCGTGACGGATATCGGCTATGCTTTTTTGCCGGAGGACTATATTCCTTATCTCGAAATTTGCCGGGCAGCTATAAATGTCGCGCCCGAAACCCGAAAAAAGACCTATTACGTCCGTTCTGCCAAGCTCAGCACCGTTTATACCCGGGCTTACCAAAAAGTAATCGGCCGCCGCCCTGCTCCTGCTCAATGCCGCCATCCAACAGGCCAACGACATGGCTGCCAATGCCCAAGCCGCCCAGCTAAACGCCGACAGCCGCGAAAGCGTAATCTTGACTTTCAAAAACAAAGACGGCAAAGTGCTCGAAATCAAAACCCTCGACGAACTTTCGGAAGAGAAGTTGCGGTCGCTGGGGTTTGATGTGGAACTGCTGAAAAAATAGTTTCAAAAAAAAGTTGTCAAAGCTGTTCGGTGGCTTGGCCTGGCGGCGGAGTGAGAATTTGTCAACATTTTTTTATGTTGACAAATTTGGGCGAATGTTCAAATCCTTTGCTCAAATAGGTGGTAATTCACCCATCGAAACTGCCTTGACGGCCCACTAGCAACGAAACGCCAAGGGCTCGGGAACGAACAACAATCAACGAACACCGATCAACTAATACCGCACCACTTTTTTCGCAGTACGTCCTTTGCCCCCTTCTAATACCAGCAAATAAACCCCGGCGTTTTGGGGCCCTTCCAAATACCATTCATTGATCCCCTTTTCAGCGTTCAGCCGCTCTTCCAGCAATAAACTGCCATCAAGGCTAAACCACTTTAGGCGAACAGTTTCCTGCTCAGCGGCCAGGTAGTTTAGGCTTGGCCTATCGTGAAATGGATTTGGGTACACCTGAATATTGTCTTCAAAAACAGGCGATGGTTCGGGGTATTCCCGCAGGATCAAGGCCTTTTCTGCTGGCGAAAGTGCGCTGTCGTCAACAGTGCCGCCCAACATACGCACCCGAAGTTTTGTCTGTTGAAATTGACTGAATTGATTGGTTAATACCGCATTTTCTGTGAAAATAAGTTTCGCTCCTACAGGCAAATCTAATTCTACAAATTGGGGCATCGGGCTGTCATTGCACTCCGATAGGCTCAACATGCCATTCATGACCAGCGTCGCGTTGCGCTCCAAAGCGATGCCCGCATCGGCACATACCATCAGCATACCTGCGCCTTCGTTTCCGTAGTGGAGCGAAGCACCTTCCAAAACCCGTATTTTACTGCCATCGCGGAATTGCATACAGGAGCGTGGGTGATTCATCGTGATGTTGCCGCCGCCGTGCCGGTATTCGTCGCCGCCGGAGAAAATGAGGTCGATAAAATTGAGGCAAAAATCAGCGCCCATGTTCACGAGGTTGGCGTTATGCCGTACGGAATCGCTTCCAGCCACTAAGGCTCCTCGAAAGTTGGTATATGGCTGGATTTCAAGCGTTTCAAAAGGATTTACAATCAGATTTATGGTTTTTGCTGTTGCCGTGTTTGGAACCGGGACAGCCTCCACGTATGCCTGGTGTTGTGGGCTAGGGTAAGTTGGGGCATTATACCGCATCAAATAGTTGAAGAAAAAACCTGGATCGCTGGCCTCGGAGATTGGAATGTTGTATTCATTTCCACTCAAATGCTGTGGAAATGCCTTTGCTTCAAATATCATCCCTGGAGCCCCCCAAATAATCGGCTTTACCAATAAATAAGTCAAGTATAAACCTTTTCCACTCAAATCAGCACCTGGCGGGAAGCTGAACTTCAAGATGAGGCGACGTAGGTATTGTTCCTCAAAATCCTCTGTAGGAAAACAAGATTCAATATTGCATAAGATGCCGGATTTGTTTGCCAAGGCCGTCTGGTACCGCGTAGCGCCGTTCATCACCCAATTGGAATCGGGAATGGCGATGCCGATAAACATGCCACTGCAAATACCTTCGGCACAATTTGTACCCGTTGACAATAAGAAGGTGTCGGGATAAAAATTAATACAGGCGGCTGCAGAAAACATGGAGTTGGGTTCAAGCGGAATATCCGATGGCAGCGCCGATTCAAATCGTAAAAACAGCGGCTTTACTGGATCCACCTGATCCAGCGAGATATAAATACTGCCGAACGATGCAGCCTCCTCAACTGAAATACAGCGGCTACTGTCGACAGGGCCGCCCCATAAGCCATCTTGTGTTTGGTAAACAAGCCAATCATGCGGCTTTTTCACCTGAATAGTGGCATCAAATGGGCAAGGAACCTGTTCTAATGGAACAAAATTGGTGAAGTAAGAACCAGATTGAGCATGTACAGCAATGCTGCACACGAAAAGCATTGGTAGTAGTAGTTGGTTTCGCATGTCAAATAGTTTTGAGTTGAACGTTTGATAGAATAATCAAAAGTACGGGCGCAAAATCTTGAATGTTATGCGATTATGGCCAAACGGCGACAAAATAGTTGATCGTTGCTAGTTGTTGGTTGTTCGTTCTCATTCACTCAATTCTCGCTGGGTATTCTGATAATGCGGCTTCTGTTCGATAGTTGGAGCAGAAATGCCCAGTGCAAAGCCAAGAACTGGTAGCACCGCCTTCAGGGCACCGTAATAATTTTTGTTGCTCATTGGCTTCGCGTTCGGTATTCCATCACCAGCTATGGAGTAGGCGTGAATGAGCTAAGAACACTCTAGACAACCATAACCCAGAAATGATGTAAAAATATTGGCCCTTTGCTAACTCTTTGATGTAAGGAATGGCATCGAGCAAGATGCGTTCCCTTTATAGTTATTGGATTCAGGCAATCATTTTCATCCCAAATAGGGGACGACAAGGGAGCATTTTCATTACGTATCCAATCATTTACTTTTGCGTGCCATAATTCAAAAGTATTGGTTTGGATGTAACCAACCATACAGGCCAAATTAAGGTCTTCTCCGTGTTCTTCTCTTTTAAATCGTGCGATACCGCCCGTTCTCCCTGACACATATTGTTTGTCCGTGGTTTTGTAAAGACGTTTCCCTTCAATTACTAAAACTAATTCTCCGTTATTTAAATTGCAAACACCAAGGTCTTCTTGGGGAAGCATTCCTTTTCGACCTTGCTGCTTGAGTTGCTTTTGAGGGCTAATATGCTCATCATGATAGGTAAAAAGGCCAGCATGCCCCGCATGCGCGATTGTCCTTTGCAACGCTTTAGAAAAAGTGTGGCTGAAAAATCGCTCGTGCGTAATAGCTGCAACAGGTGGGAATTCTGGAAACATGCTGTGAAGGGTATCGGGAAAATTCATTAGGCTTTTTTCAATCATTGCTAACAACAACTCAATCACAACCCCATTGGGCAATGATGGAAAAAGGGCCGTATTTGATGAGGTGAACTGCTGATTAAGCATGGGTTTGGGATTAGTGTCCTTTTGCAACCAAATCATTAATGACCGAATCGGCATCGCGCAGAGCAATAGAATCGAGCCAATACCGGAATTGATTGGGCTTTATGAAGCAGATGTAATCTTTCTTGTAAATTTTTATGATGCGTTGGAATTCAGATTGCCCCTTATCCAAGATCATCAGTTTTGCCAAATCACCCTCATTTAAAACTTTCCCATGTAAACTGGCTGTATTATCAGGCTGGTCATCGTAACAGAAAGCTACAAAAATAAACTTTTGGTAGTGTAGAAAACCGCTTTCAGCTTGTCGAAAGCGAAGGTTTCTTTGAGCATAAAGGGCATTCAGAGCTTTGCAAAAAACAGCGCCAAAGTTACTTATATGTGTTTTGAAATTTTTTGAAGCGATGGGATGAAAAGCCTTAGAAGAAGCAGGGTGGCGAATGAAATTTTGGTAGTGATTTACGACATCGTTCAATATAAGTTGGTCTAAATCATGCACCTTGATATTTGAGGTTGGATCGAACGGGAGCTGGTAAATATCATCGGGGTTTAAGGACGTATTTTTAAATACAAGACATCGGGGACTTGTAGAAAAAATAAATCCATGAAAAAATTTCCCGTTCGATTTTAAAGATTCGAACACATGGAATAGCTGTTCTCGTTGCGAGCTCGGCGCGTTTATTCCTACTATCTGTTTTTTAAAAACAAGGTACTCGTCAGAGAATGCTACGGAAAATTCTAAATCTTCATTAATCACTTTGTGAAACAATATATGCGGAGGGGTGTAAATTTTTTTATTTCTAACAACGCTGAATTCTGTCGATTTTTCAATTGGGAATTCCTTATTAATAATACCTTTAGAAGTAATCCAATCATAGGGCAAATATGGCTTCCCGGTGATATATTCTGCTTTTTTGGGAAGCTCAACTTGACTTGTTTGGTATCCCTCGCCGTATTTCCACCCCATTTTATCAAAATAATCTTTCAATGTTGGAAACGTTTTCAAATACTTAATGATTCCATAAAGCCGCCCTCCCCCCAACAAATTTGTTTTCCAAACAAAATCATCTTGCAGGGCTGACTGGTATGGTATCCAATTGAAATCGTAGGTATCAATCTCGAAGTACCGCTTTGTACGGGTTGACGGAGAGCGCCGGACTACAACATGCAATATCTTTTTATTTAAATCAACATTTCCAGGTGTAGCAAAAATAGCTACAGTATCTGGCTCTTCATTATTCCAAAGTACATTGTTTCTGGCTAAAAGTGTAAAGTCAACCACCTGGTGAACTTGGTTATGCAGCAAAAAATCCGTTCTATACTTGCCCCCAGTTGTGGTATAAAGAAAAGAGGAGGATTTTATGAGCAAACAAAGAAGCCCATTTGGTTTTACTATGGTTGTTCCGGCGCTCAAAAAGTACAGTGCGATCTGTCCTTGCGGGATTTTGAAATCAGAAACACTTTTCCAGTCGGGAAGTCTTTTATGCGCTTGTTTATAAGGTGGGTTGCCAATAACCAAGTCAAAGGACTGTTTGCCTCGATTTTCCTTATGCCAATCAAAAAAATCATTGTTAACGAGTTGGCCTTCAAGATCGGGGAATCGCAATGCATCCCATATTTCAGGCGGAGTCAGCATATCACACAGTGCGAGACATAGGCTAAAGCGCGTTAACAAAATAGCAGCCTCCTCCTTATCTACGCCATGGATTGAATGTCGAAGAATGTTTATAAGTTCATCTCTGGCAGGGGAAGCGCCGTTGTTTTGGAGCCTCCACCAATGCACTAAGCGCTTAAATGCCAATACCAAAAATACGCCAGATCCACATGAAGGGTCTAAAATCTTAAAGTCCTTTTTATCCTTCCAAGCATTCAGTGGCATGGCTTCATCAACAAGAAATGCCGCAAGATGTGGGGGAGTATATACCATGCCATCTTCACGAACGCTTTGTGTAGTGCTGAACAAGGCTTCATAGATGCTGCTAACAATTTCTACTGGGAGGTACTGGAAGGAATACAAATCCCATAGCGCCAATTGGTCGTTAGCACTGCTTCTTACCTCATATAGTAAGTTGACTAATTTGGAAGTTGAGAATGTTTGTATTTGTTGTTTTTCTTCCTCAGGCCACTCGAATATCCTCCCGTTTAGGTGTTCTTGTTGATTAAGGTATACAAATACATCCCAAAAAGTACCCGCTTCCAGAGCATGCTTGAACTTCCCCCCCTTCCCCTTAGAAATATTTTCAAAAAACCCTTGGGGGAAAACCGTCCTTAAATTCCCTTTTCCATCAAAATCTTGTTTCTCCTCCAAATACCTAATGAGGACACATTGGATTAACAATCGATTTATCGGTTTGGCAATTGATGTATCTTCCTTCAGAAAGGCCTCTCTAACCAGACGAAGCTTGTCTAATAGGGTTTTATGTGCCGAACGATCAAATGCAAAATGGTCTTTCTCTGTCGCCCAGAACTCTCCAGATAGAAGTTGAAAGGATGAAAAACGCTCCTTTATCTCTTCTGAAATCTCCTGGGCTTTTTTAACCAGATAAGTGGGAGTGAACGATTTTCCTGAAACCGCCGGAGCTTGGCTTGTATTGATAATTCGAATAGAATCTTTTGTAAAAACAAAAGCACATGGCACTTCCGCACTTGACCAAATATTTTTTTGAATGGTGCCTAGTTCTACTTTGTCAAATGAGAAAGATGTTTTATATTAGCGTTTTTAAGAACGATGAAGCTACCCATTAGTGAAAAAAAATAGATTTTTACGCCACTTCGTACGGGCGGTATTTTTGGTGC
>Ga0105055_10007076_pt1 | contig 15069 bp, 19 predicted proteins | sample BON03_FD_78090 | JGI IMG/M metagenome (GOLD analysis project Ga0105055, IMG submission 78090) | Freshwater microbial communities from Lake Bonney liftoff mats and glacier meltwater in Antarctica - BON-03 | ecosystem: Environmental > Aquatic > Freshwater > Ice > Glacier meltwater | place: Lake...
CGATTAGAATGGTGGGGATGTGTGTGTAGGAGAGTGTTTTCGTCGCCCGGCAGGGTTCTTGGCATGCCTCGCACCAGAATGCATTTTCGCCATCGAGCGTCTCTGGTTGAAAGAAGTTATATAATTTCTCTGATAGTGAAGAGCTCGAGTCCGTAGCGATATGTAGAGAGATATCCTGCGTGTTGTCTGTCGTGGTCGTCGTTTTGTTGCAGTGGGAACATTGGACCGTTGAGGACATTTGGCCTTCAAATGTCTGTGAGATAGTTTCACTGATGTCATGGTCAATACCACGAGCACTGCAAAAAATCAACAAAGCAAAGAGACTTGAAGGAGAGGCTGTAATGTCAGCCCCTCCCTTCTTTCAGTCGGCGGGACAAGGAGACCTAAAGTTCTGGGGAGAGGATGACAGACCTACCGTTGTAGTATGAGAGAGTTTATCGGAATCGGAGCAGGAGCAGTGGTCGAAAACAAGGGACAAGTCCAAGGATTGGGTAGTTTGGTGCAGGTCGAGGAAAAAAGACGAAGAGCAGCACCCGTTTCAAGTCGATGGAAAAGAATTCTTTTCAAACCGCAGCAAGCAAGCCAAACCCAAAGCAGGAGAGAAGACAGATAAGAAAGGAGGCAAAGGGCAGTCAGTGCGCTGGAAAGAGTGGTGGTGACAGGGCAACATCAAATGCGCAGTGAGCGAAGAATATGCTTCGTGCTGGGTTCACAGAGATTGCCATGTGGCAGACGAGCAAAAAGCAGCTTTGAAGAAAGCGGTTGGAGTATCAGGATGAAAAGACGAATGTCAAGTGTGATTGAAAGGGAGAGAACGCAATTACTGGATGGGCACAGAGACAGGCACGCTTGGAGAATATGGGTTTCAAGACCACGTAACAACACGTGAGGAAGAGGGCTCCAGCTGAAATCAGCTTGAATTGGCAGCGTTTTTACTGGCGCTTTGTGATACGCTAATAGAGGAGCCGTTGCTGTATTTGTGTGACAACCAGTCATTGTTGAAGGCAGTCAATAGGTGAATTGGTGAAGGTGGAAAGGCAATGTTGGTGGGGGCACCTGACGCGGATATTCTGGCAGCAGCCATTGAGATACTGCGAAGGAGGATTGCAGCAGGGACAGCAACCTTCTTGGTCAAAGTGAAAGCGCTTCGAGGAGAACCAGCGAATGAGGGAACCGACATTCTGGTGGATAAGGCTATTTCAGATCCGAAGGTAGGCACAGATTTGTGCCAACGGACGAATCAAGCAGTCTTCACGTGGAGAAAATCGTGCCGCGAGGCAGGGAAAGTAACTTATCAAGATCGTCATTTGACATTTAATAATAGCGTGAGGGATGCAATACGGAGAGGGGCGGCAGAGAATGAGGTGCAAAAACATGAAGAGAAGCTTACAGGTGCTTGGAGACAAATGAGCACAATCAGGCGACGATATGAAGAATGGTGTAAAGGTGATGACATAGAGGACTGCACGCACAAGCAATGATATGAGGCATCGTTTCAAAGCATGGTGAAGGTCTTGCAGCCGAACACTTGGATTGATGACAGAAAATTCTTGAAATCATATGTGCGAGCTGGGGCAGAGCAAGACAATATCAATCACCCTACATATTGCACGTGGATGGCAGAATTCATGTTACGGCAAAATGAAAGCAGAGTGTTCTTGGGGAAGTATTTGAACGACCCGCGCGTCCCTTGGAGGCATAAAAGGCGGATAATGATGGCAATTGCAGGGATCATTCTGGTAGCCAGATGGCTTGCAAAAATCAAACAACGATCAGATGTAAGCTGTAGATTATGCAAAAGGTCATAAGAACAACACGGTGCGAGCACTGAAAATTTGCCGGAAGAGACGTATGGGCACATCAACCGTGCTTTTTGCGATGGAATGGCGACAACCGTCACAGCTGCCCACCACTTCATCTGGAGACATCTGTATGCTGGCATGCAAGCTGCACAAACACCAGCGAGTAAGTTTCCACAGCTCATACCGTGAAAGTGATCCCGGCAAAGGTTACATTCAGAACACAACTGAATTGTTACACTTATTTGTTCAGCAGTCCAGAATAAACCAAAAAAAAATCTGACACCCATACGCCTGTTCAATCCACTGCAAACAAATGACCCGTTTCATACCAATAACTCCTTGTTGGAAATGAATAATATGCCAACACCGAAAAAGGTCTGTTACTGTTACTCATCATCAGAAATCGTCAGATCTAACAAAAAACAGACCAAAAACGGACTGGGAAAATTGTTTACTGGATTATGCCGTCATGATTCATATAAATTGGAAGTGTCGATTCTTCAGCGCTTAAATTCAGTGGAGTCACCGTGTATACACCACTGGCCCGTACTTATAAACTATAATGATTTGATACATTCCTTTACCACATCATGGGATGGCATTCCATTGAGCACAGTCGAGGGAACCAAGCAATTTTGTAAGCTTTCTGTAGATTTCTTGATTGATCAAGGCAGATAGATGTATTCAAAACCATCTGCAAAACTCCAATGTCACGCATAATGACCAACATAGTAGCTGCAAAAATATGTTGATTGACAATGGCCACCTAACATTGTTTGACTTCAACATTGCAACACTGGATGTCAAACCAGTTTTGTCAATAGAATTCACGAAAAAAAAGTCTGTTTTGGAACAATTACTCTTTATGAAATTTGGCAAAGAAGCGATATGTTGACAACTTTATTTTTTGATAAATTTATTTTTGTCATAATTACTTGCCCTAGACTGTCATTTCATATTGTCATCGTCAGAGAATTTCTGATTTTTTGGGTTAATTTCGTTTACATTACAAGTACAATAAAAAATGTCATAGTTTCAGTCCTATGCCCACCACAATAGTTTGTGTCACTTGTGAAAAACATGGGTTTCAGAAAGTCTGTTTTCGATAGAATTGCACCGCAACACGACATCTACACCACGGACTCTGCACATTCATCTAGATTCTTACAATTGCAGAACTTTTTGTTTTGTTAATCGAGTACATGACATGATCTTTCTTGTGCCAATGTTTCGTGTAGTGACTATGAGCGTGTACAATCCATTTTTGCCCAACCCAACAATTTGACAAACTTGATTGTTTTGCTTGGAATTGCTGTGGACAGTGACTAGCCACATACATTTTCTTGTGCTTTTTTTTGTCGAGAACAACAGCAGCATGGTGTTTAACATCATGCCAACGTTTTGGATAATGCGTATTAACACTTTTTGGACTGGGCTTAACTACGACTGTGGAACGCATGATGAGTAGCCGCATTCGACTTGATCAGATTGCGTTCAATGGTCGACTTTGAAGCTTGCGCTTGATTTTTTGGGAATAATCAACACTTTCTAAAGCACGTGAATCCATGAATTGTCTGATATTACAAACACTCAGATGTGTCACCCAAATCACAAAAAACAACAACATAAACAAGACAACCAATACCAACAACGTAACAGCATGACCCTGTTGAAAAAACAGCATTGTACCATTATTTGCTGTTTTTGGCATGCATTACGATTAGCACTTGCATAATGTTTGTAGATAATTTGCACCCCCACTATTTAAAATCACAAGAAAAATTCATTTCGCAACATTCGAATGACAAAAAAAAAACAAGGAGCCATATCACATTACATGACAAACATGCAGCTGTAATTGCATCGTTTGGAAAAACGACATGCGCAACTCGCAGCCTTGAAAAACACCGTTGGCAGATCGTAATACCAAACAACAAGCCATTCTTTGTGAGATTAAACGTCGCTTTTCGAAACTATACACCATTTATACACACAAATGCAGGGTTTTATGCCAATACTGATCTTCTTCTATTTTGGGAAAATTGGAATAAAGTAAATTGTACAACAAGTGGTCGTCGTCTTCGAAACGACAACATTGCTATGATTACACGCGTGCATTTTGTTTTAATTATACACGAATATACTGCACCTCTAACAGGACCCAATGGCTCAAAAAGCACCTGTGATTCCAGTTGCATTTGTCAGCTCAATATCACACATGTTTTGCCACGTGTACCCCTGGAATGCAACAATAAAAACGAGAAGAGAGTGCATGGAGAAGTAGTAAAGGTTCAGTGTGGAAAGTGTGATTTCTGCAAAATGATGCAAAATATTGATATTACAGCAGCATTTGAGTCGCTTACTCATATCTATTGCGTAGGATTTGGTGTAATGCAGCATGGGTATGTGATACCCGACTTCTGCAGTCCAGTGTTTAAAGGCCTATTGTCAAGTAGTTGCAACAACACAAATGTTGCAGATATTGAGCAAAGTCTATTTACAAAATATAAAACTGTCATGCAAGACAAAATCATTGAAAACACCATTCAACTTTTCCAATGTGGCCCGACTCGAGAAGTTAAAAACAACAAACTGCAACCCAAGGACGTCAAAGAAAACACAATGTATAAACACACGTCATTGGCGAAAGAAGTGCACGAGAAAAAAAATTCATTACCAGGTCTACTTTTGTGTCATTTACATTGGAAAAATGTGAAGATGTGAAAATATAATGCCAGAATGTTACATATGTATGACAAAGTCGCGAATGATTGTATCTTTTATGTGGATGCAGTTGAATTTTGACTTGATTTTTGTGCTATATTGTATATAGCATGCAGCATCGAGAGGAACAGAAGTGTCGTCAGGAGTATGTGGATGTTTCTTGCAGGAAGAAATAGCCTCAATGTCAACAATGCCATGTTACTGTGTAGTCACAAAGAAATCAAACACGATGACAAGACCCAGATTTATGCAGCGCCCAACGTGGGAGAAGGCAGTGTAGTATCATTGGGTAATGGTGAAATTGGCATGTCTTTTGGGATGCTGGTCACAATGCAAACAAAATGTGATAAACACCCCTTTACAGGTCAGAATTTGTGCTCGATTCTGTTACATAGTGAACTCGACCGTATTTCACTGAGAATTTGCTATGATAAAATCAGAACACACAAATCGTTCGAAAATAGGGCGTTTTTGTGTTTTCCATTGCGTAGAAGTAACAAAGTTAAAAGCACAACAAACAAAAATGTTGTGATGATTGATGACAAAGTAGTGTTGCCCGAAATTGTTGTTGACAGTCAAGACAACGTTACTACATTTAAATTCAAGTGTCAGATCTACCCACGCTCCTTCACATATGACGTGTTATTGCAAAGGTTCATCCATAATTTCATGTCAGAACACGATGATTATGTCAAGAAAATCGACAACACAGAAAATGACATCATGACAAAGTACACATCACAGGAAGCATGGAAAAACATCCAGCATATTTCCAGCAACGAGAAATACATTTTGGTGATGCTACTTGGTCATGACAATGCATTACACATATTACAACACGGTGAGCAAAAAAAAAGAGGCCAAAAACGCAAGAAAAAGCAACCACCAATCATTACATACCAAAAAATAGGGGAGCCTATTACATCAGTCTACTCAATCTGCTTTACGTTGTACCGTAGCATGAAAGTGGTGTATGACATGTGCTATGACGTATTTCTGAGCATTATGGCAGTAGCATCAGAAACATCATGTTGGCATAATCGCGATATCAAAAAAGATATTGCCAAGATTCTACTGGTGCAGCACATGATACGACTAGACGCGGACAATGTTGTCGATTCCAAAGATGATGCGCTATTTCTTGGTGATAAGGTGTGTTAGCTGGCAATGTTCGTTTTGTCTGTTGACAGATATAATTGTGTGTGTGAAGCAGACGGGACCACACACATTGCTGCATTTGCATGGGCCCATGTATTATTTGCATGTATAGGATTCATTTTAACTTTTGAGAACTGAATATATTTGTTGATGTTTGGCAGGTTGCACAAAGTGTACAAACTTTGCGTCAGATGCATACAGATGCAAAGCAAGTTTTATTTTCAGAGATAGTGTGCGACGTAGTTCACACACTTTTCTTTGGGGGAGCGCGTTTTACTTTTGACCGTTCAAAGTGTGACAGTGTCATTTGCCAGGAGACCAGTACAGTGTTGGAAATTGTCAGCGAAATCCAACACCGTCTTGGTTACATGCCCGATGTGGCCAAAACAGAAAGTACACAGCGAGTGATAACAAGCTTTCTGGCATGGTGTGTCAGTTTAAAAATGTCAATCGCAACCACAATGCGGCGTTGCGTCGAATTGTTGCATCACAACATCATACATACAAACACGCTATGACAGCCTTTTTTACGCAAATTGCGACGCCTCTCGCAGAAAGGTGTGGGCAAATGATGCGTAAAGAGAGCAAATATCTTGCCATTCAAAAAACGGTTTGTATTGGCCATCTAGTCGAAAATATGTCAGATCTGGAAAAATATGCTGCACATTGAAAAGTTGCATATGGCAATATTCCAAAGCGATCCTAATATCACATTTTTGCACATGTTTCTACAATAAAAATTCATACAACAATGTAAGATCCGTCAATTGTTGATACTGCTGCAGAAAAGACCCACTATTTTTGTCACAAACAAAGTTTATTTACACAAGCAAATAACATTTCAAAAAATATAAAACTAATGGCTGGAAGATGCGAAATTTTTGCTTAACACAAAATTATTTGCAGTCTAAATTTAATGAATATCAGTATGCATTATTGCTTGCATACAATTCGTAATTTCTGGGGTAATCCATTTGGCGTGTTGAAGATCGATGCTGATAAGCATTGTGTGCAAAAGGATGGTTTCCATGAATCGGATGGTGTTTTCCTGGCTGATATTGCCATTCTCCAAGTGGCGTAACATCATCATGTAAATCTGTGTAACCGTTGTGTCAGCCACTGTGTGGTCGAAAACTGTGGGATCTATAACCGTTATGATCGTAACCGTTAGGATTATGACTGTTAGGATTATAACTGTTAGGATCGTGATTGTTATGATTATAACCGTTATTTCTATAACTGTTAACATCGTAATCGTTATCATAATAAGCGCTAGGTCTACAACCGTTAGGTCCACAACCATTAGGTCCACAGCCGTTAGGTCCACAACCGTCAGGTCCACAAGCATTTCCTGAGCCTTTTTTTCCTTTCCAATTGCAACCTTTTGGACCACACATGTTTAGACTGCATGCTTGATGATGTGTGGACCCACCCCCTCTGTGGCCTTTCGATTTGTGACGTGATGGTATTGGGAGGACACAGTCGTGGTTTTTCAGCATTTTGACATCTAAACTTGTAGTACCGAGGGGAACATTGGAATTAGTATGATTTTTTTAAAAGGCATATGATTTTTCACTGAATCCACCGTTTTATGTGCTTGTGTATTAGCCCATTCACCCATACTTTTCATGCCGTCGGTAAAACGGCCGTTAGTTGCTGACAATTCATGGTCATCCTGAAACGATCTTTGTTTTGTACAATGTCCACATTGTGGCATTTTTTTGTCTCCAGGTGCTTTCGACAACTTCTATCTGTTTATATAGGTTTGGCTGTTCGACACTAATGACCACAAAAAACACCGCGAAAAAACGTATGTAAAACACACATTCAGCTTACTTGGCGTGATATTACCGTTTCTTTTTCCACATGTGTGCACCTGGCTGGCTTTTGTCTGACTTGTAATGCTGATATCGTGTGAAAAAGAACGCAAATTATTCTTTCAAAGTTTCAAGCTCGTATGCCCTTCACACAGACCGTCCTGTTTTTTTTTTGCAAGAAGTTCGCACGACGTGGAAAGCATGACAAAAAACACGATGATAGTGTCAACTCTTGTCATATATTTTACATGTGTTTGTTTTATTGTCTGTTGTCAGCATGCAAACATCTTGGCCTCCTGTATATACACGGGTAGAGCAATGCGGCAATACATACACCTTGTTGTCTGTGAATCAACAATGGACTGTGTTTTACAATGTAGTGCAATGGTCAAACACAAACAGCGAGAAGTGTCACGCGACACCGTGACTGAATTGATATGTGTTAAATCAAATATTGAAACTTGCCTCTGAAAATATAAAAGCAACACGCGTCTTCTTATCTCTTGACATCCAAAAAAAGACAGAGAAATTCATTGACCTGATGTATTACGTTCCGCGTCCAGATGATGTTTTCATCAATCGCATAGTAGTGTTCATCACTGCGAAAAACGAAATTGTGGATACAGGTGAGGAGAAGACGGTCAAGTTTTCTCACGTTGAAATGTCATTTGCTTGTGATATTTATGACAAATTTTTTGCCAACAAAAAAACCATGGGATTTTTTATTATGCAAAACAGTCTGGTGTACTTTCGATTGAAATCGTGGCGGGAGGAATATACTGCTATTCGTATTTATTTGGATTCCACTGTCTATGTAAAACTCTACCAAACATGTGAATTATTGGCATTACAGCAGATTAAGTTTGATAGTTTTGGAATGTATGCTGCAATTTTACTGCCTGCAGACATATTACGATTACAAAGCAGGCAACACCATGGTACTTACTGTTCAAAAATAATCACAGAAGTTCTTCAACAGTTTGCCATTGGAGGTCCACTACTTCTCAATTCCGAACCTTGTCAGTCGGCTCCAAGCTTGCTTTATATGTTTCTTGGTGGCAGTTCCACAGCATGTGTTTCGTTGCGTCAAACCACTGCACAGTTACAAAAGTGTAATCCGTATGTTGTTTTTTGTGTCACGTTACACAATCCTTTGTATGAACAATTCCACTCTTTCAGACATTCTAGCGAACAAGACGCATACCGTAATAGAAGTTTTGTAAATTCTTATATTCAGGCATATTTTCTTATTTCTCAAATATTTTCAACATCCTGTTTCCTCTTTCATAGTGATGTCCGCAAGCGTCTCTAGTGGTGGTGGATTTTCATGTTTTGTTGGACAGGATTCGAAAGTCTATGTGTCTGGAACTGGACATGATGGCCAACATGGCAACGGCTACATGACAGCAAAATGTAAATTTGCACCACTTCCCATTGAAAACTGCAATGTGTATACAGTCTCCTGTGGTGAAAATCATGCCGCTGCACTGTCGTTATCACATACTCTTTTGACATGGGGAGGTGGAAAATATGGACAACTAGGGCTTGGAGACAATGTCAAGCAGATCAGTACTCCGCAAACAGTGCAACTGCCCATATCTTTGTTGATTTACAAGTTTCTTGCGGTGAACACAACACATACGCATTGACAAAATGTGGTCACATTCTCAGTTGTGGCACAAACAACCACGGACAAACTGGCACAGATGACACTGAAATGGTGCACACAATGCGTTTTGTCAATGTGCATGGAGAAAACAGAACAAGATTTGCAATGATTGCTGCTGGGTCCAACTTCTGTTTAGCAATTGCTGCAGATACCAGATGCGGCAAAGTATATGTTTGGGGAAGCAACATGCATGGTCAACTTGGCTATAATCTTCGTGAATATCACAACACACCAATCCAAATCCAACAAACTGAAATGCAAAATGCGACTTGGATTGCGTGCTGTTCAAGTCACAGCGTGGTTGGGATCAAAAATGGTAACTTGTTTGGTTTTGGCGAAAATTCGAACGGGCAACTTGGTCTTGGTCTTGTTAAACAATCCATGAAGCCACTGCGAATTCAGATACTTTGCAATATACCAACAGCATCATGTGGGTTTGGTCATACTGTAGTGGTGTGTAATGATGGTGGCGTGTGGTCATCTGGACAAGGTTCTAAGTTCCTCTTGGTCATGGTGATGATCAGCAGCAATTCTTTTTCAAACAGATTGATGCCAACATGTTCAGTGGTCGTCCAATACAGGCTGTCTGTGGATTCATCCAGACATTTGTAGTCATTGATAGGGATATGGTTTACTGTTGTGGCTCGGGCAGAGGCACTGGTATTGACACCAGGAAGTGCATTGTTTCTTTGAGATTGCTGGATCTACCACACACAGTGAAATCTCGTGTAGATCCTGCTTTTGGAGTCAGTTTCGAAAATGTGCTTGCTTTTGCAATGGGGACGCATAGCAGACTGGGTGGTTTGTCTATCATAATGCAACTAGTAGGTCTGCCAGAAATGATCCATGCAATTATCACAATGACAAAAATTCGTATTTTCACTGGTTGTATTTTCAAAAATACAGGTCTTGAACGTTACATGGGAAATTCATGTGTGTGAGAAGACGATTCTAGACGGGGTTGGTTGTGAACACAACGGGAAGACAGACATGACAAGTATATACAAAGTTACAGGAAACCATTTCATATACATTGCTTACGGCATATGATGCACAAGTCAGTAGTGACTGAATTACATTTACAAAAAAACAAGCACCAATGACCCTTCTTTGTTTTCCCTCCGCATACTATTCCATTGGCATAATGTCGAATCTTTGACAGTTACAAGTTCTTTGTACACTCTTATGGGCATGATTTTGTTTATTCATTAAAATGATTTTCTTGCACATTCTCTATTGTACAGAAACAAACTGATACCAGAACAAAACAGCTGTTTATGTGATTTCAGAGTTCAAATGCAGCTTGTCTTCGGGGGGGGTGGTTGTGGGGATATTGCGAACAATCTTGTGCGCCGTCCGTGTGGATATTTTCGTTTGCATAGTGAACAGCAGGGTCGGCACTGTCGACATCGTATGCAGCAGGCCGAAAATCCCAATCTTTGATTTCGTTTGCTGTATTCATGTTAGTTATCAACATGTTGAGACATAGCTGTAAGCATATATTCTCAATCTTTTGACTTCGCTTAGGAATTTTTTTGCTTCCACATTGATCAATATACCAGGATAAACAGTCCTCCAGCCTGATGACTTCAAACGAAATCTTTGAATCCCACAGCGTGTTTTTTTCATGTTGCATGACAACTCTTAAGACAGCTCGTGTGTCTCTTTCAAGGTTTTCTTTGCCTTTTGCGTCCAATCCTGGATACTTGTCTATCCAAGACAGATAAAACATTGCACTTGACATGACAATTCCAATTTCTTGTAATCTTTCTTTGTGTTCAGGTATCAGTATGTACATACAGTCAAATTTGCAAAGGGCAGTGATTTTCACAGTCATAATTTGCACAATTTCTTGGAAGATGTGTTCTTTGTATAATTCATCATACTGTTTCACTTTGCATTTTTGAAGATTTTTGACATTTGATTGCATATATCTGGCAATTTCTTGTTGAACGCTGTGTAGACGTTTGGAATTATGCTGTATGAATTCACTAAGAAGCTGTGTGTTATGACCATTAGATAACACTGATTTGTTTTTGTTTTCCGTTTTTTTCACGTGTGTGTGGATTTTGTTTAGCGTAATGATGTCGCCGTTGTGTTGTTCGGGATCTACAGTGTACCACAGCTTTGGAAACTCGTCTGGATATTTTTTGCACATTCGTATCGTTTCCATAGTGGAACATATATCTGCTGCATCATGTGTGCAGTCCCTCTCTGATCCAAGATTTTTGGAAGATTTCATTTGTTCTCGTAACACTTTGTCCACAAAAAAAATATCTTGAACATTCGCTATTCTGAATGCCATGTCATGCATATCTGTGAAGCATAATGATAGTCCTGAAGTTCACGGGCATTGTTGTGTCGTTGCACACAATGGATGTATTTTGCGCAAATTAGATCGAGGTCACGTAGCCCTGTTTTACTAAGATCAGCTTCCCATTCATTGCTTCCAAGTGTCAATAGATGTGCATTTCGCACTCGATAGCAAAACGCGTATATTCTATATAAAATTTCTGGCGTGATATTTTGGTTCGGAATATCCTGCCATTCTTTATTCAAGAAACAAAACATCATCAAATGCTTGTCATACTTGGTAGATGTCAAACTCATATTTTTTTGCTCGTAAAAAGCTTGTCGTAATCACTTATATACTACAAAACATTTTCACTTACTGTGAAAGCAACGTAATTAAACAAGGGTATGAAATGGCATATTTTGCCGCTGTACGAAACTGTATTCATTTTCAACATGCAAAAATACAAAACAATTGTTTTATGTGTAGCAATAAATCACATGTGAAAATGTGTTGTCGTGAACACATGTTGTGTTTTTTGACTCTTTTGCGAATTTACTAGGCCCGCATAGTTGTCTTTTTCAATGGCCAACACGTGACTTTGTGGCTACACGAGCATATATCCAAGCACGTTTGAAGGCAAGATTTCCAGTGCCTGAAGTCAATGATGTGTTCGATATGAAGAAGCTAAAAGATCTGACATTACTGCAGCCATTGCGATTAGTATGCAAGGCGTCAAAAAACGCAGTGGATATACAAATCAAACGCATTTACGCGAATGTCAACAAACAAGATACACAAGCTGTCCAAATGTTCCATGAAAAAGAAATTGATGTAATTTTGCAAGAAGAACAAGAAAATAAAAAATCAGTCCAAAAGATGATGCATTTTATGTTGCATGAGTTCACCCAAGAAACTATTATCACAAAATTGTCTTCAAGTTATAGCAACAATTCAGATGCCATCGACGTGAAAGGTGGTGTTGAAAGAATATGTTTCGCGGTGGCTATGGCCATGCGTTTACACCCAAAATGTTACCTTTTACACAAAGCAGGATGTGATTTCCTGTCAAAGTCAGTCGCGAAATGTAAATATCTGACTCTCAGGAGCACCCTGTATATCACAAAAACGTTGGAAGTGACTATGTACAAAAATCCACTTGATGAAGACGTGAACCAAAAATGTTGTAAAACCATTTGCATGGTGTTGCGAGAATTTTTTTCCCTAAAAATCATCATTTACAAAGTAATGCGTGTGCTGCTTTATCGCAACTCGCACATTTTGGTATAACACGTCTGAACGACAAAAAAGCTTGCATACAGGCGGTTGTGTTCTCTATGCTGTGTCCTGGACAGGCAAATGAGGAAGGTGTGCAAGCTGCGACATCTGCGTATTTGGCACTGATGTCATTTGTGAATGAAACGTACGACAATCTTCCAGAGCAAAAAAAAATGACACGTTGTTTCATCATAACAGAAACAGATGCGGTCGCAAATTGTGTGCATTTACTTGGCATGACAGCCACATACAGACGTCAACAACAAGAAGAATATCGCGAGTTGCATGCCAACCTGTTTAATATGCTTGGTATGTTTCAACGTGATACAATTGACATGCAAAAACGACTGATGGATGTCAATGCTATGCATATTTTTGTGCGAATATCTGTAATGAATGACGCATTGCGAACTGGCACAAACCACAATTTCTCTTTATGTAAAGTGTACACGAGCAAGTATGTGCAAGTAATGTGTGCACTTTGTGATTTATTCAATGGTAATACATTGAGCAACGCACAAATACAAAGTGCAAGTACGTCCATTGAAGTTTACAATATGGTGTTGCCTGCACCCCATTTGATATCGATATCAAAAGACATGTCTCTGACAGCTGAAATTTAACAGCCGACCTATAATGAAACAACTGTAATTAAAGAAATACTTTATGCAATACAATATATCGACGATTTTTCATTTATTCATGTTACAAAAACGTACATGCTAGAACGTTATGTACAAACACTGGCATCTCTTGCCAAAAATTCAGTCAATTGTGAGAAAATCGGTTTATGTGGCTTACGTTTGCTGCTCCGCATGACATATCACCTCAAGGCAAATTCGATTGTTCAACAAGTATGCCTGAAGACGGTAAATGTGGTGCTCAAACACAATCAAGAGTGGATGAATGATGCTCAAGTGGCGTTCATGCTCCCAGATATATGGCCAAAACTCAGTACTGTTCTTGTATGACAATAAAGCTACAAGCAATGTATGTGATGCTGTATGGTATATACATATCAATTCAGATACGAAACAAGGAACATTTAAGTTGAAAATTGCTCTAATGATTTTTTAACAAACAATTTTTAATAAAACTTGGAAAAGAATGCAATGCGTGTAATCTGTTCTGCAGGTGTCACTGCAAAAACTCTGTGCTTGACGTTTGTTTGTCAAAAATCCACAAGTTTCGGGATGTGTCCAAGAATGAATCTCAAAAGCATTTGCTATAGGAGCAATGCGTAGTGACACAGACCCAAGATACAACAGAAATGCCTCCTAGCAAGACGCTTTGTCAAATGTGAGCGCAAATAGAACTTATCGCTTGTACAATAAGAAAATAAACCACATTGTATCAAAATTAAAGGGGCAAAATTGAACACTGTCAACATCGATACTGATGCAGCGACGGCTTACCGACACACTGGAGACGCCTGAATTTTCCTCTTATGATGTGAATATACAAGAAATTTGCACACCACATGACCTGATTAAAATTTCTGAACATAAGAGTAAGTTCATATCCGATATGTTCCAGGACTCAAATGCAAGATCCAATATAACCAACAGAGATGGTATGACTTTGCCAGTGGACCCTGGCACTTTATTGGCAAAAACGACACCGACTGAGAAACAAATGATGGCACACGAACTGACCAAATCTGCAGACTATGATGGTTTGGTAATACAGATGAAGCTGAAAGTATATATTGCGAAATATGGGGATAATGTACACAAAATTTGTAGTTTGTATATTGAGAAAGGAAAAAGCGTAACAGATCTAAAGTGGGAAATTTGCAAGGCTTGTAGTATTCCAGAAAAAATGTATATGATCATTTGGTCTGAATGTGTCGACAAGGGTGGTCCAGGAGAGATTGTCAACCCAGACTAAGGCGATCTGGTGTAGCGAAATACAGGGTATCAGAGCAAGAGGACATAGGCGAGCATGTGTGCTCCCTCCGTTTTGTGAATGAATTGTTTATTCCGAAACGTACAGTTTTAGAGGAATTGTCTAACGCTTCATACCATCTTTACTACACTTTGCGGTTGTAGTAAAGATGGTACGAAGCGACTCTTGTGTTTTCTCAGTACAATGGAAAAGCACGGCCGAATGAATACACGGCTCGAGCATGTCTAGAATATTCTACTTACGAATTGACCCTCATGAACTATTCGTACTTCCGCTAGGTGGCATCGCATATGATATAAAGGCACGATGATGTTGTTCATTGCATCACCCTTCCTCAACAGCATTCGTGTCCAAAAATAGGAATCATTGCACCACGTGCTGAATCTTACCTAAGGCTGGTCCCAAGGTTTGATTTCCAAA
>Ga0105055_10007079_pt1 | contig 15067 bp, 18 predicted proteins | sample BON03_FD_78090 | JGI IMG/M metagenome (GOLD analysis project Ga0105055, IMG submission 78090) | Freshwater microbial communities from Lake Bonney liftoff mats and glacier meltwater in Antarctica - BON-03 | ecosystem: Environmental > Aquatic > Freshwater > Ice > Glacier meltwater | place: Lake...
AAAATAAACAGATGAAAAAACTGATATTAACGGTGATAACATTTATTGCATTCGCAAATGTTAGCGTGTCTCAATCAACAAACTCTACCTCTAATTCTGATGTTCAAAAGGTAATTGTTATGGTAAACACTGCCTCTTGGTGTCCTACTTGTAGAGCAAATGGAAAAAGGGTAGAAGAAAATGTAATTTCTAATTACAAGAAAAATAACATGTTTCAAATTATCATAAATGATCTTTCTAATAAGGAAACAAAAGCTATTTCAAAAGTTAATTATACCAAAGCGGGCATATCAGAAATTGCTAAAAATAACAAAGGGACAGGGGTAATCTATTTTATAGATGCTAAAACCAAAAAGTTGATTTCGCAAATCAGTATTGCAAAAACCAATAATGAAATCAGCAAAGCTTTTGATGATGCCCTTTCAGTAATTTAAAATATTAAAATAACAAAATAAAGATTGATTTTAGCTATTAATTTATAACTGATTTATTCACAATACGCCCAAGTTGACTATATATCAAATAGAAAAAAAGGAATATTTAGACTCAAAATATTGATATATGAGTTATAAAATATTTGTTGTTTTAATATTTATACCCTTGTTTTATATTCCTGCTATATTTAAAGACAAGGTTTCAGGAAGCAATAAACATACTTTATTTATAATTGAACGAAGCAAAGATGCTAATCAAATATTTTATGATTTGAATGTTACTGATTCGAACCAAATCGATACAAAAAGTCCAATGACAATTTATTGGCTTAGGCATACTGAAAATGGAAAGATAATTCCGTTATCCTGGATTCAAAAAACGTATGCTTATGGTTTGAATTATATTACAAATAGTAAATCCGAAACTATATTTCAGTTCGTATCTTACAAAAAAAGGAATTTCCATATCAAAAAGGACAAAAATGGGCTCTTCAAAGTATTTACAGCTTTTAATAATAAGGAGCTGATTGTAAAAAAGATATATATTCATTTAGACGGTGGAACATTTTGGTTCCCTAAAATTCCAAAAGTTGAACTACAGCTCGAGGATCCAATTACAAATGAGAACCTAACTAAAATTATAATTGTTAATGCAAAATGATAAATAACTGTAAAGAAAATTTGGAAGAAATTAAAAAGGCCATTTCGCTTATTAACGAAGATCAGTATACCTATAAATCGAATACTCTATCAAATGCTACTGTAGGGCAGCATATACGTCATATTTTGGAGTTTTATTCTTGTCTACTTAATGGCCTTGATAGGGGAATTGTTAATTATGATCAGAGAGCTAGGAATATGAATCTTGAAAACAACCCTAAATATGCAAAGCAGTTCATAGATGAAATTTGCAGCAAAATTACATTGATTAATACTGAAGTAACACTTGAGCTATCTGGAAACTTTTCGTCTCATGATGAACAATACAAATCAATGAAGACTTCAGTAAACCGGGAATTAGCTTATTGTTTAGAACACAGCATTCATCATCAGGCCTTAATTAAAATTGGATTAATGGAACAGGGTCTGGATCATTTAATAAGTATTAATTGGGGAGTTGCGCAGTCCACAATAAAATACAAAAATTCATTAGATTCTATTGAATATTGAATGTATAGATTGGTGAATTTCTAAAGCTATTAAATCGCAATAGATAATGTGTACAGTCACCTTTATTCCCTTAAAAGAGGGTTTCGTTTTAACTTCAAGCAGAGACGAGAAAATATTCCGGTCCACACGTAAACCTATGCTTTATAAGCAAATGGGAAATACACTTGTTTACCCAAAAGATGAATTAGCTGGTGGAACCTGGATAGCAATGAGTTCAAATAAACAAATTGCCTGTTTACTTAATGGGGGTTTTGAAAATCATAAAAAAGAATTAAACTACAGAATAAGTAGGGGCGCAATTCTATTGGAAAGTTTCAATTTTTCCTCTCATGGTGATTTTTTGAAAAATTTGCACTTAGAGGGTATCGAACCATTTACTTTACTTTTACTTAATTATCAGGAGGGTCTTGACTTCAAAGAACTTGTTTGGGATGGTGAAAAAAAACATATTCATGATTTGGATAAAAGTATCCCAAAGATATGGTCATCTGCAACACTCTATTCACAAGAGAACCGGAAACTTAGAACCAAATGGTTTGAAAATTGGCTAGATAAGTGCGGGGAGGAGACTGATTGTGATGTATTAAAATTCCATTTAGGGAATCATAGTGCAGACTCTGAAAACGATATTTTAATGAAAAGAGAGAATGATCTACAGACATTAAGTATCTCCCAATTCAGATTAGATGATCAAGGTACATACTTTATTTATCATGATCTGATAGACGGACAAAACGAGAAAATTGATTTAAATAACTTATAATGTATACTGGATTCGCAATAAGCTTAGCGTGGCCCCAAACCTGGTGTAAACAATCTGGGTCATGGTACGATTCGACTATGAAATTATTCGGATTCAACAAAAATAATTTTTATAAGGTTGGGCATGCAGCAGTTATTCTTATTGAAGCAAGCACCTGTAAATGCCTCTATTTTGATTTTGGAAGATACCATGCACCTTATGGGTATGGAAGAGTGAGAGACAGTGAAACCGACCACGATCTACTAATTAATTCAAGGGCAGTTTTACATGATGATGATTTCAGATTGGCAAATTTCGAGGAAATTTTAATTGAGTTAGCCAATAATGAAGCTTGTCACGGAATTGGAGAATTACATGCATCCTATACAAATATAAACTTTGAAAAAGCTTATCAATTCGTTAAGCAAATGCAGAACAATAGTCCCTGGAAATATGGTCCATTTATTTTGAATGGAACGAACTGCTCACGTTTCGTTAGGACAGTAGTATTGTCGGGTAATCCTCCTATAACAGACAGGTTGAAAATATACTTTCCATTAACTCTTTCACCCACACCTGTTGGTAATGTAAAGAGTTTAAAAAATAAAGTTGTCATCAAAAATAGACAAGCTTCAAATAATCAAGATATCTTTTCATGCAACGTAATTCCAACTTAAATAGCACTTTAACCCCACCACCCATGGCCGGGAATATTCCTCCAAATAGCCAATGGCTTTCCGGTGAAGGCGCAGGTTCCTGGTTTTACATTGAATCAGCTGAGGATGCTTATCAGATTTCAAGATATAGCCCAAGTGGTAAAATAGAATGCTCGGGTTTATTCAGAGTCACAAACCAAACAGGTTTGGATTTGGATATTCATTTTCAATTTATACACCTTAGCCATTGTAAAAGTGTAAGCCTACAACAACAAGGTAAAATCGTAAAAATGGAACGCATCAATACCTGCTCTGATTACAATCCAGCCATTTGAAGTAGGCTAACGAAATCAGTTGCAAATTAAACGTTAGAATTTTGGATTGCCTATATATTCTTAAACTCAGAATGGCAAATCGTCATCATTCGGAGCAGAACTTATATCTACGGGAGCAGCATATTCAGGGGCTACTGTAGCAGAATCACCGGAACCCAGTGGTGTCAGCCTCCATACAGCAAGGGTATTGAAGTACGAGGTTTTGCCCATTTTATCTGTCCATGCTCGCCCACGAAGGTTAAAAAACAATTCAACCTGATCGCCGACTTTAATATTATCAAATAGATTCACTTTATCCTGAACTGCCTCAAACTTCACAAATTCCGGATAAGTTGGATTTTCTGCGTATTCAAGAATTAATTCACGTTTTTTGAACTTCTCGCTCACGGTAATTACCTGTGAGATCTCATGTACTTTACCTTTTATGTCCATGTTTAAAAATTTAATGATGCTTTCTGGTTATAGATCGTATAAAATTAACCGGCTGGTTTTTCAAAAACCTGTCAATGAATACGATTTGTAAAAGTATAAAATTAAGGCAGTTTATAATTGTTAACTTCGCAATTTATTATGCAAGTTTTCCACACAAAAAGCAAGATCATTATAACCTGCAACAATCGCCTAGCTCCATATCTGCAGCAGGAGGTAGAGGAATTGGGTTTTAAGATTAAGAGAGCCTTCAGTACTGGTTTAGAGCTAGAAGGAACAATCAATGATTGTATCCCACTCAATCTGAATTTGCGTTGTGCAAGTCAGGTTTTATACTCTGTTAAAGCATTCACTGCAGAAAATCCGGCAAGGCTTTATAAGGAATTATTAGAAATATCCTGGGAAGAACTGATTGACTTTGCAGGTTATTTCTCAGTCAGCTCAACTGTAGATAATGAAACGATCACCACTCCACTTTTCGCAAATCTGAAAGTGAAGGATGCCATTGTTGACCGTATCAAAGAAAAGAAGGAAATCAGACCAAACACTGGTCCTGAAGCAAACAAAGCGGTTATTCATCTCTACTGGAAGGAAAATGACGCTGAAATATTTATAGATACCTCAGGCGAAACCCTGGCCAAACATGGATACCGCAAAATCCCGGGTAAAGCACCAATGCTAGAAGCACTTGCTGCAGGAACCATCATGGCAACTGGCTGGGATAAAAAAAGTCCTTTTGTTGTTCCTATGTGTGGCTCAGGAACTCTGGCCATTGAAGCAGCTTTGCTTGCAACAGATAAAACACCCGGGATGTTTCGTATGAATTATGGCTTTATGCATATCATTGGATACGATGAACAGGTTTTCTTTGAAGAAAGACGCAAATTAAAAGAGAAGGCAAAAAAGGATATTGATTTCAGGATTGTAGCTACAGATCATTCAGAAGATGCAATTGATATTTCAATAAAAAATGCGAAAACAGCCGGAGTTGATCATCTGATTGATTTTGCAGTCTGCGATTTTGCAGACACCGAAGTACCCGAAGCTGCAGGGGTAGTCATTTTTAATCCCGAATATGGCGAACGTCTTGGTGTTCATACAAAACTTGAAGCCACCTATAAACGCATCGGTGATTTCATGAAACAAAAATGCAAGGCTTACAGAGGATATATTTTCACGGGAAACCCTGACCTGGCAAAAAAAATAGGTCTGAGAGCTTCCAGAAGAATCGAATTTTACAATGGTAAGCTTGATTGCAGGCTATTGGAATACGAATTATATGAAGGCAGCAAAAGAGAACCCAAACCCGAAATATGATCAGCTTATCGCTGAAACTGTAAAGTTTGTTAAACATACTTTAGCGGGGGCTGAAAGCGGACACGATTGGTGGCATATTTATCGGGTATGGAATAATACCCTCCAAATCATGAAAACAGAATCAGCGGATCAAGTCATAGTTGAACTTGCTGCCTTACTACATGATATTGCAGACAGCAAATTTCATGATGGCGATGAGGAGATCGGTCCCCAAAAAGCAGGTGATTTCCTACGTTCCCAAAAGCTTAATGAAGAAATGATCCTGCATGTTCAGCAGATTATACGAAATATGTCGTTTAAAACAAGTTTTGGAAAGGTAGAATTCCATTCCATTGAGCTCGATATTGTTCAGGATGCCGACCGGCTTGATGCCATCGGCGCAATTGGGATTGCCCGGGCATTCACTTATGGAGGTTTCAAAAACCGAGAATTATACAACCCTGAAATTCCTCCTGCTCTTAAAATGAGCAAAGAAGAATATAAAAATTCTGCTGCTCCTACCATCAATCATTTTTATGAAAAACTGCTACTGTTAAAAGATAAAATGAATACTGAATCCGGAAAGAGGATTGCAGAAGAAAGGCATTCATTTATGGAACTTTATCTTGAACAGTTTTACAAGGAATGGAAAGGAAAATAAGTTATAATTAATTATTTCGATTATGTATGAAGCTCAAAATGCACTTCTCAAGGAAGAATCTTCATTAATTAATGAATGCCGCATCCTGAGATTCCCTGATGGCTGTTACCATTTTTAAATAATATTCAACAGGCCAAAATAAATCAGCATCATTATACTGCTAAAGAGGGTCATTCGCGACATATTCTTAAAGTTTGCATTAGCAGGATCCCTGTAAACATTAGCGAACCAATTGAGAAACAATACAAATACCGGTGCAGAAATAACCATGAACAACCAGAAATTGCCCAATAATTCTAACCTTTCCCAATAAATAAAAAGTAGAATTCCGGAAAGCAGGAACAGGAAGGCTGAAAAGTAAAAAGAGCCACGGATACCTAAAATGAGGCTAAGGGTCTTATCACCTCTTTTCAAATCTTCCTCATGCTGATAAACCTGAGTAAGTGGATAAGTTGCTCCAATCAGGCAGGAACAAATAAGTCCGGCAAGCGTAAAATTAAAATTCCAACCGAAGATCGTGTCAAGCCCTGAAACTGAAGCATAAGTACTCCAGTAAACAAATGCCCCCTGAAAAATAAATACAATCATGAAACTTATTAAAGGATACTTCTTTAACCTGATTGAAGGATGGCTATACATTTTAGAAAATATTCCGTAGATAAAGACTGCAAAAAACAAGATCCATCCTACATAAATAGCTAGTAATAAAGCACTTAAATCAAGAAATAAAGAGAAATAATACAGACTTTTGTCTACCTGTGGTGGCTTTTCTATCAGTGCAATACTCCCTTCGTCTTTATCAAAATAACTGTTGTAACCGTTGCTGGCTGGATAAACCAGCAAATGCCAGATCACAAAAGTCAAAATTGCATCCTGCCAATTGAATTCGGGTACCTGAGAGAGTGCAAAAAGAAATACAGGCATCAGGAAGACTGAAAACAATAAGCGCAAATGCAATAAAGTGGATACACTTGGGAAGAAAGCTCTTAAATGACTCATGTACTAAATTAACATTTTATACTGCAATTGGTCTTTAAAGCTGTAATATCATTTTAATAAAAACATAGGGGCATTTATGGCTTATATATTGATGTATAAAACCAAAAACAGAAATATTTAGTAATTTACCTATATGAGTAGTTGTATTAGCGCGATTGGTACCGCCAACCCTAAATACCGGATACCACAGAATGATATTTATCAATTCATGGTCAAGGCTTTTAGACTCAATGATACCAATGCCTCTAGGTTAAAACAAATTTATGATCATTCAGGAATTGAATATCGTTACTCGGTGATTCCGGATTTTGGCGAAACAGAAAGCAACAGGAATACTTTTTTTGGGAAGACTGATGATTTTGAACCTTTACCCGGAACCCGTGAACGCTTAAGCTTATACCAGAATGCTGCCGCTGATCTCGCTTCTGAAGCTGTCAATGACTGCATTTCCAATCATGCTGAGGTTCAACCTGCTTCGATAACACACCTAATCACAGTTAGTTGCACAGGTATGCATGCACCTGGAATAGATATCGAACTGGTCGAAATACTTGGTTTAAACAAAAATATTGAGCGAACCTGTATCAATTTCATGGGTTGCTACGGCACATTAAATGCCTTAAAAGTAGCTGATTATATCTGCAGGGCCAATCCATCTGCAAAAGTTCTGATCGTTTCAGTTGAGCTTTGCACCCTTCACTTTCAGAAGGAAAGCACTTTAGATAACTGGGTTGCGAATTCACTCTTTTCGGATGGTGCAGCTGCGGTAATTGTAGAAAACAGTACTTACACCAAGAACAAGAAAAAACATCTTTCACTTGATACCTTTTATTCTGAATTTTTGAATGAAGCCAAAAACGAAATGGGCTGGTATGTTGGGGATGCGGGGTTTCAAATGAAATTAACTTCAAAAGTATCCAAGTTGATTCTGAAACATATTCAATCGATTTCCAATAAGCTCCTTAAAAAAGCGGGCCTTCAATTCGAAGATATCAGCCGTTTTGCAGTACATCCGGGTGGTAGAAAAATCCTGGAGGCCGCTGAAAATGCTCTTGGTTTTTCATCTATTGCGAATCAATTTGCCTATGAAACTTTGAAGGAATACGGAAATATGTCATCTGCAACTATTTTATTTGTTCTCAAAAAGCTTATGGATGATCCGGAAGGAATTGATGGTGAAAACATTCTTGGTTTTGCTTTCGGACCCGGTTTAACAGTTGAATCTATGATCTTAAAAAGAAACGGGAATGCCTGACTTTAGCCATAGAAGTTCAGAAGAAGAAATGATGGACGATTTCTCCCTTGGCCATGAGATTATCGACCCAATTATGGATGAACTTGAAGTTGTAAACAAACTCCTAGGTGGATATAATGTTTTTTTTAATGCCTTCGAAAATATTGGTATAAAAGACGGGATGAGCATCAGTGACTGGGGTTGTGGAGGCGGAGATTCATTGAGAGTAATTGCAAAATGGGCGCGCAAACGAAATCTTAAAATTCGTTTGATTGGAGTTGATGCCACAGAATCGGCAATTGAATATGCAAGAGAAAGATCCGGCGATTTCCCGGAGATTTCCTATATTTTTGCTGATGTAATGAGTGAAAAACTGATTAATAATCAATTTGATATTGTGATTTCAAGTCTATTTACGCATCACTTTGCTGATGAAGATTGGATCAAACTAATTCAAAAAATGGCTGATTGTGCTGCAGAATATGTGGTGATCAATGATTTGCACCGGCATTGGTTTGCCTACCATTCCATCGGGGTTTTAACCTCAGTTTTTTCGAAATCAAAAATGGTTAAGCATGACTCAAAACTTTCTGTACTACGTAGTTTCAAACGTAAGGAACTTGAAAATCTCTTAAAAATGGCGGGGTTTAATTCTTATTCGATCAAATGGATGTGGGCATTCAGATGGCAGGTTCGCATTGAAAAAGGAAAATTAAAGAGACAGGAAGAATCTTACCTGAAAACGAAGCATGATTGATATACTGATTATTGGAGGCGGCCTTGCAGGATTGACCAGTGCTATTCTACTTCAACAGAATGGATATCAGGTAAATATATTCGAGAAGAAAACATATCCATTCCACAGAGTTTGCGGCGAATATGTTTCCAATGAGGTATTACCATTTTTAGAATCATTGAATATTGGGATTTCCGAATCCGGTTATTCGCGGATAAACCGCTTGGTAGTTACTTCTGCTTCAGGTAAAACCCTGCAGGCGGAACTGCTTATGGGTGGATTTGGCCTAAGCCGTTATAAACTTGACCATTTACTTTATCAGAAAGCAAAAAGTCTTGGTGTCGAATTCATTTTCGAAAAGGTGGATAATATCAGTTTCAATGAAGGTAAATTTAAGATTACTACTTCTGGAAATGCGGGGTATGAGGCGGCTATTGCTATTGCGGCTTATGGTAAAAGATCCAACCTAGATCAAAAACTGAAACGCAGTTTTTTTTACAAGCGCAGTCCGTATCTGGGTGTAAAATACCATATCAAAACCGAACTCCCCGAAAACCTTATCCGTCTTGATAATTTTCAGGGTGGTTATTGTGGGGTAAATAAAATTGAAGAGGATAAATTCTGTTTATGTTACCTCTCAGAAACAGCAAACCTTAAAAAGTATTCGGGCATTCCGGAAATGGAAGAACAGGTTTTGTACAGAAATCCGCACCTACGAAGCTTATTTAAAAACGCTGAATTTTTATTCAAAAGTCCTGAAGTGATCAATGAAATTTCCTTTGAGAAGAAAACACTCACAGAAAATCATTTGCTCTTTTGCGGAGATTCAGCCGGAATGATTACTCCACTATGCGGTAATGGAATGGCAATTGCCATTCATTCAGCGAAAATACTTTCAGAAAGTATCATGCATTATGCAAAAAAGGGTTCTAGCTTAAATAGAATTGCACTTGAAAATGATTATAAGCACCGGTGGGAAAAACAATTTGCGCTGAGACTAAAAAGTGGTCGCCTGATTCAAAAGTTATTTGGAAACACTTTGATTTCTGATCTGGCTGTATCAACTCTTGACAAATTTCCGGGCTTGACACAAATTTTGGTTAAAAAAACACATGGCAAAGCGTTAATATATTAACTTGCACTATGAAATTGTGGGTACTCGTCTTTATCAATGCTTTGGCGGTTGCTTTATCCCTATCGATATTCAACTTCTACTTTCAGCAAAATTTCGTTGATTTCCTCATTACTTTTTCTGTTTCTTTGGTAACCAGCTATCTGGTTTTCTACTATCTAATCGAAAGATTCGTCTACAGTAAGGTCAAACTGATCTATAAATTGATTCATAATCTGAAACTGGGTAAAGATCTGAAAGATGCATTGGGTGAATATGTCAGTGCTGATCCGATAAATGATGTTGAACTTGAAGTGAAGGAATGGGCAAAGGATAAGAAATCGGAGATTGATCAGTTAAAAGACCAGGAAAAATTTAGAAGAGAATTCTTATCCAATATTTCTCATGAATTGAAAACCCCCCTTTTTGCTATTCAGGGATATATTGAAGCTTTGCAGGAAGGGGATATTGATGATCCTGAAATGTCTAAACAATTTCTTGAAAAAGCCTCAAGGAATGTCGACCGCCTAGCTTTTTTCATTAAAGATCTAGATGCTATTTCTAAACTAGAAAGTGGTGAAATACCTGTTAATTATGAGCGGCTCAATCTGGTTGAATTAATAAACGAAGTAATTGATTCCCTAGAATTAAAAGCGAAAAAATATAACATCACACTCCATTTTAAAGAAAAGTATCATAGCCCCACCTGGGTATATGCCGACCGGGAGAAGATTAGACAGGTTTTTGTAAACCTGATCGATAATTCCTTTAAATATGGTAAGAACCCAGGCAATACATCCATTAAAACCTTCGAACTTCATGACCAGATTTTGGTAGAGATAACTGATGATGGGATTGGAATTGAAGAAAAAAATCTTCCAAGGCTATTTGAAAGATTTTACCGCACTGATAAAAGCCGATCCAGACAAATCGGAGGATCCGGTTTAGGGCTTGCCATTGTGAAACACATTATTGAAGCACACGAGCAAACCATAACAGTAAGAAGTACTGAAAATATTGGATCAACCTTTGGATTCACACTCCAGCGGGATAAGTAAATTGGAATGGTTTGTTAACATTAACTTAATATTGAGTTTGTAGATTTGCGTTACATTAAAATCAAATCAAATGTCACTGAATAGTATTTTCCAGTACTTTATCCCTAAGGACAAGAAATTTTTCCCGCTTTTCGAAAAAGATAGTGCAAACTTAGTCCAGTTAGGTGAAAAGCTTGTGGAAGCAGTTAATACAGAAGATCTTACACTTCGTAAAAAATTATTCAAAGACATTGAAGATCTTGAGCATACAGGGGATGAAATTACTCATCAAATACACCTAGAATTAAGCAAAAATTTCATTACACCATTTGATAGGGAAGATATTCACAGACTTGCAAGTGCTATTGATGATATAGCCGATTATATCCATGGCTCTGCCAGTCGGATGGATCTTTATAATGTCACCATCATTACTCCCCCGATTAAAGACCTCGCTAGCCTAATCTTGCAGGCATGTCAGGACCTTCATAAAGCCATTCACCAATTAAGGGATTTGAAAAATATCCGATTGATTGCAGATTGCTGCGTTCGTATAAACAGTATTGAAAATCAGGCTGATTATGTTTTTGACAAAGCAGTTGGTGAGCTTTTCGATAATGAAAAAGATGCGGTAAACCTGATCAAATATAAGGAAGTACTTTCCGGACTTGAAACCGCAACAGACATGTGCGAGGATGCAGCCAACGTGTTGGAATCTATTCTGGTGAAAAACGCCTAATTACATCATTAAAGATATTACACCGGCTATATGGGTTTTACACTATTAATTGTAATCATCATCCTAGCATTGATATTCGATTATATCAATGGTTTTCATGATGCTGCGAATTCTATTGCAACCGTTGTTTCCACGAAAGTTTTAACACCTTTTCAGGCAGTAGTTTTGGCGGCTTTTTTCAATTTTCTTGCTTACTGGATATTCAATTTAAATGTGGCAGATACTGTAGCTAAGACCGCTGACACCATGAATATTAACCTAGTGGTTATTCTGGCCGGTGTAATAGCAGCGATTTGCTGGAATTTACTCACTTGGTGGTATGGAATTCCTTCAAGCTCATCACATACCTTGATTGGTGGGTTTGCAGGAGCAGCTGTTGCGCATGGCGGTTTGAGCGTAATAAATCTTGGTATTATTGGAAAAGTCGCTGCTTTTATCGTTTTGGCACCGATTATCGGTATGATTATGGCCTACGTTATTACTGTGATAATTATCAATGTCTGCCGCTATGCCAACCCTTCAAAAGCAGAGTGGTGGTTCAAAAAGCTTCAGTTAGTTTCATCCGCATTATTCAGTCTTGGTCATGGTGGAAACGATGCCCAGAAAGTTATGGGAATAATTGCAGCTGCAATTATTGTATACTTAAAAGATGCTAACCTTAGTGTGGATACGATGTCGGCCTGGCTTCATGTAGATTATACCGTATTAAACGGTAAGGTAAAAATTAACCATATTCCTGAATGGGTACCTATCGCTTGTTACACAGCCATAGCAGCAGGAACAATGAGTGGTGGATGGAAAATTGTGAAAACAATGGGTACCAAAATTACTAAAGTTACTCCATTGGAAGGTGTTGCTGCAGAAACTGCAGGAGCAATTACTTTATTCATGACAGAATATTTCAGAATACCGGTTTCAACTACCCATACTATTACCGGAGCTATTATTGGAGTCGGTTTGAGCAAACGCGTATCAGCTGTTCGCTGGGGCATTACGATCAGCCTCATGTGGGCATGGATATTAACTATACCCGTTTCTGCAGCACTGGCAGCAATACTTTATTTTCTGCTCAGTTTATTTCTTTGATGAAAGAGTAGAACTTCTGAAGGTAATAAGCTTATTTCAGTACAATATCCTTCAATTCAATTTGAGATAATACTCTTAGCCTACCTGCTTCATATAAACTATCATACTTATCAACCGCAGTCAGAGAGTCATCCAACGGCATCTGGTAATTAATATAATCCTGCAAAGTTACACCTCCAGCTTTCTGTGTTCTGAGTACCTCCCTGAAACGATTACCACCTGAACTATATGCAAAATGATCCATGCTGTAATCTTCGGCATCAAACCAGTAATAAAATATATCACTGTGATCACCTGCTTCCTTCGACTTTTCGAACGAAATTTCAATTTTATGGTATTTTTTACCCTTGATCTGAATTTCTTCAAGATATTTTTTTACCACAGACGCATCTTTTAATTTAAGTGGTAAGTATAGAAAATAAACAACCGCATTCAGCGACTGTCGGTATTTGTCTGATTCTTTCTGATCAAGTACTAATTCTTTGCCATCCACTATGCGCTTAAAACCTTCATTACTCAATATATCATGAATATTGCCGGTAGAATCAGTAAAAAAGCGTTCATATTTAAACTGCCCGCCCTTCTGCATCACTTTAAAACTGGCTGTCCTGAACTTAAATTCCAGCGTTGCATCAGTCAGCTTTTCCATGTTATAGTAAGCTATACTTTTATCTATGATCTTCCGGGCATCGGGCCTGTTACAGCCGGAAAAGATAAATGCCAATAAAATCAGGGTCAGTAATCTGTTCATTTGTTTAATTTATTTTCAAATGTAGACAAATATAGCTATCTAAGCACTTCAATGAGGTGATTTGAAAGTCAAAACCGTACTTCAATCCTGCCGCCTCTAATTTTACTCCCAACAGCTGTTTTCCAGTCGGATCCATTCTTGATCAGTCGAATAGCTTCCAAATTATAGGCCTCCGTCAGTCCTTTAAGAATCTGGAAGTTAGCGGGTTTTCCCTTTTCATCAATCTCAAAATATAAAAGCACCGAGCCACTAACTTTTGGTTCACTTGCAGGTATACGAATATTATCCTCCAAGTATTTTCGGTAGATATCCCATCCCGGAACAGGTTGAACTCCCTGTTCTGAACCATTGATACCAGCTGAAGATGCGAGAGCCCTGCTATCAGCTCCACGCTCTTCTATACGAAGTTTACCGGACTGAATGTTTGTGCCGGCGGGAGTAATCTCATTACTTGCTGAGGTAGAAGCAGTATTTGTTTGAGGTCCATTAGTTACTACAGCTGGCGAACGGTAAGCAGCAATTCTGGCTTCTTCAGATGAAACCGGATATTCCTTCTCCCTGATTACCGGACGGTTCAGAGAACCATGAATCTCTGTTTTAAGTGAATCACGGTCTATTAGAGAAACTTGAACCTGCTTTTCTGCGATGGGTCCCGAGCGATTAATATTCATCCAGAACAGAATTCCGGCAGTAATGAACAATACCGATGCTGAGGCAGCTACACTCAAACGCTGCCAAGTAAAATCAAACACCTTTTTGTTTTCTTGCAAATGAACAATCCGTTCATGTAACTGCCTCTGCAAAATACTTAGCTCTGTGCCGGAAGTTGAGGAATGCGCATATCCTTCCAATGCCTCCCAAAGGAAAGGGTCATCCAGCGCTTGCTTTTCAAGCCTGTGCATACTTTCGTGATCCAGCTTTCCTTCAAGGTAAGCCCTGATCATCAAACTATCCGGTAAATTAGTGCTCACTGTTCTTCTCTATACAAATTTTCAGATTTCGTTTACCATTCTGTATATAACTCTTAACCTTGTTCAGATCAAAGCCGGTTGTATCCGCAACTTCTTTATAACATTTTTGTTTCATGTAAAACAGATTAATACTTATTTTCTGTTCTGATGGTAGATCCTCAATACATTTTGCCATTATGGATAGCTTTTCTTCCGTATCATCCTCAAGGTTAAGATGCACAAAAGCATCATTTTCCATAAAATTTTCATCAATACTTACCATTTCGTGCTTTGATGATGAACGGATAATCATTAGACAATGATTTCTGGTCAGGGTATAAAGCCAGCTCTTGAAATTAGTTACTTCATGAACCTTTAGCTTTTTCACCAAATCCTCAAAAATCTGCATCACAGCATCCTTGCTTTGCTCTTCATCTCGGAAGTATTTTAGACATAAGCCAAATACGAGAGGCATATACTTCTCATAAATTTTGCCCAACAACTCGAGGTCACCCATATTGCGGTACTCAACAAGCATTTCATGCTCACTGGTACTAGTTTTGCTGGATGAACTCTTGTTAAATCTCAATTATGTCGGTTTTTAAGCTGATCAAGTATAAATAATATTTGTGGATAGTGGCAGGAGTTTTGCTAACAAATAAATAGGATCTGGAAAAAAGAACAACAATCAACAACAATCA
>Ga0105055_10007082_pt1 | contig 15063 bp, 7 predicted proteins | sample BON03_FD_78090 | JGI IMG/M metagenome (GOLD analysis project Ga0105055, IMG submission 78090) | Freshwater microbial communities from Lake Bonney liftoff mats and glacier meltwater in Antarctica - BON-03 | ecosystem: Environmental > Aquatic > Freshwater > Ice > Glacier meltwater | place: Lake...
CGCGCGCCGCCCGCCCCCCCCCCCCCCCAAGGCCGCCCCCCCCGCGCCTCGACCCCCCAACCCCACCCCCCCCCCCCCCCCGCTGCTTCCATCCCCCTCCTTTGAAACCCACTCTCCAGGTGTTTGACCGGGTCGACGTCAACAAGAACAACTCGATCGAGTCCATCGAGGCCGAGGTCGCCATCCTCTCGCTGTACAACATCGTCAACAAGCGCGTGCCAGGTAAGGACCCAGGTGCAAAAGCGCCTCCCCCCTTCTTCGCACGACGACACACCGTGCCAAACAAAATCAAACAAAAACGCCCACGTCCGCCCCTCTCCCTTCCTCCCCACGCGCGAAACAAACAACAAAATCGCGTCACACACACACGCACACACACCGCAGGCTGGCAGGACCCCCCCACGCGCGCGCGCATCATGGAGGCGCTCAAGCAGTGCGACAAGGACGGCACGGGCGCGCTCGACAAGGCCGAGTTCTTCGTCTTCGCCAAGGAGCTGCTGCGGTCGGGGCCGGTGCGTGTTGTTGTGATTCAGGGCGCGTCGCGCTTTTGTTGGGGTGTCGCAAGGCCTTTTTAATGCCCCCGGTTGTTTTGCTTTTTCGAGCGCAGCAGTTGGAGCGCGGGGCGACGCCGCGCTGCCGCCGCCCTGTGCCGCCCGTCTCGTCGCCTTTTTCTCCCCTCCCCAAACGTGCCCGACTTGCCCCTCGCGCTTCGCGCTGCTAACAATCGAACACGAAAACGAAAAACAAAAAAACGAAAAACGAGAAAAACAGGACGCCTTCTTCGCGCGCGTCGGGAAGCAGTCGGTCATCCAGGGCGCCGGCCTGCCCGCCGCCGCCGCCGGCCTCAAAAAGGTGGCCTCGGGCACGCCCGGGCTCGAGGAGCTGGCCAACGTGCCCCTCGCCGTGCTGGCCCCGCTCCTGGGCACGTTTGCGCAGTCGGTGCGCGCGCTGGTGCCGATTTGAGCGGATTTGCTGGCGTTGCCTCGACGGGCGGGCGGGTGGGCGGCGGCGCGTCTTGTCGTTTCGTTTAGTCCTGTCGCGGCCGACCGTCAAGAAGGGGCGCCTAGCTCTTGCCCTTGGCCGTCCGTGCTTTGGAGAGATGTGTTGAAAACAATTCACTCAATTCGATTTCTGTCGGAGAAACGCGGCTCGAAAAGCCTCCGCTGCTGCTGCCGCCGCCCTGTTGCCGCCGCCCTATACATTTGCGTCCCCGCCGTCGCCCCACTCTGCCCTTCTTTACAAGACGAGGGCGCTCTTCAAAGCCCCAGCGTAGTCGTCGCCAGAGCACGCACACGGTCGCGACCCCGGTCCACGCCCCCTTCAGATCACCTTGGCAGCGCATTGTCGCGCCAAATTCGAGCTTTGGAGAGAGAGAGAGAGGCCAAACGCCGCAAACAGGCCTGGAAACAGAGAGACGTGAACGCCAGCTCCTCCCCCGTGAGCGCGCGCGCGCGCGCCTCTGGACAGCCACCCATGTTCCTCTCCTACTGCTGCTTCGCGGTGCGTGCTATTTCGAGCCTCCGAGCCTGCCGTTGCTGCGACGGCAGAAGAGGGGCTGTCGTGACCCCCCTCTCTCCTTCGACCTCCTTCCGCCCCCAGACGTACATCACGCTGACGCCTCCCCGACGACCACGACTGCGTCAACACACCCTCCTGCTATAAATCAGCAGCAGCCCCCGGCGCACGGCTTCGAGGAGGGCGAGCAGCAAAACACGCGCCACCTCTTTTCGACAGCGGGGGGCGCCGACGACGCCGGCGCCGCCGCAACCGCCGCGACCGCGACCGCGACCGCGACCGCGATTGCAACAACCGGCAAGGCCGCGCTCGTCTTGCCTTCTTCCGGCGGCGCCCCTTCCATCACCGCGCGCTCGCACAGCACGCCGCCGGAGAGCTTCGCGGGATCCTCGCCGCCTCCCGCATGCGCTGACGAGAGCGGCGGCGGCGGCGCGAAAATGGGCAACTGCGCGTCCGCCAGGCCGCTCGAGATGGCGCCGGCTTGCCCCGCCGCCCGTCCTCCCCTCACGACGAGCAGCGCCCTCGTCGCCCCCCCCGCGCTCGCAGCAACCGCGGCGGGGCAAAGCGGCACAGCCGACTTTGCGATCGAGGCCGGCTTTTTCGACGCGGCCGAGGACTGGGGGCCGGGCCCCTTTCCGCCCCAAGAGGAGGAGGAGGAGGAGGCGCTCGTGCTGCTGCCCGCCGCCGCCGCCGCCGCCGCCGCCCTCGGCCCTAACCACCCCCACTACCGCCTTGGCAGCGCCGCCTCGGCCGCCGAGGCCTCGGGCCTGTCCCCTGCAGTCGTCGCCTCGCTCGCCGCGTACCAGTCCGGCTCCGCCTCCACGTGCAAGACGGTCGGCGCCCTGCTGGCCGCGCTGCACGCTGCGCGCGCGGCCGGCGGCGGCGCCGAGAACGGCAACGGCAACGGCAATGGCGGCCGCGCCCCTGCCGCCGCCGCTCTCGACTCGGAGGCCGAGGCCGTGCTCCTGGCCGAGATGGAGCAGGCCGAGTACGAGCAGCGGCGCCAGGTCGCGCGCGACACGGGCGCCGCGCGCTCGGCGCGCGAGGCCGCGCTCGCCGCAGCCGCCGCTGCCGTGCCGCCGGGCGCCGCGGAGCGCGCCGCCGCGCTCGCCGACGCCATCGTCGCCCTGCCGCCCGTCTACCCGACCGCTCAGGCGGCCGCCGCGGCGCAGGTCGCGGCCGCCGCGGCCTCTCGGTCGGCGGCACCAATCACAGGGGGGGACCAGCAGGCGCGGCAGCAGCAGCAGCAGCAGCAACAGCAGCAGCAGCACCGCCGCATCGCCCCGATCCTCGGCTGGACGCGCCTGCTGCGCAGCGTCCTGTCCGACTGGCGCGACTTCTCCCTCGCCAGCCGCTGGCGCCCGGTCACCACGGGCGGCGCCCTGCAGCTCTGGTACCGCCCGCCGCCGCCCCCCCCTGCCGGCGGCCACCCGCGCGGCCACCCTCCTCCGCGCGGCGGCAACGTGCACGCCTTCAAGGGCGCCTGCGTCCTCGAGTTCCCGCTCGAGCGCATCGTCGCGCTGGCCGCCGAGACCGACCTCGTCACCGCCTGGAACACCAGCTTCACCGAGTTCAGCGCGCTCGGGTGGCTCAGCCCGCACGAGGCCGTCGTGCGCATGAGCCTGTGGACGCCCTGGCCGCTGACGCCGCCCGAGATGGTGATGCACGCCGCAGGGTTCGACCTGCTCGACTCGCCCGAGGGGTGCCTGATCGTGGCGATCGACCAGCCGCCCGTGCCCCTCATGGTGGCGGTGGGCGCCGCCCGCCCGGGAAAGGGACAGCCGACGCCGCCCGCCGCGCCCGGCGCTGCTGCTCCCCCCGCCCAAAAGCGCGACCGCATGCGCACGTGCCCCTCGTGCTACCGTTTCGAGCCGCTGCCGCCGCACCCTGTGACGGGCGCGCCGCGCACGCACGCGACCGTCATGATGCAGATCGACGCGGGGTCGGTGCAGGTGCCCGAGATGGTGCTGCGGTTCGTGCTGACCATGCTCGCGCCGACCGTGCACCGGCTGGTGCTCAAGACGCTGACGAGGCTGTTTGGCGGCGGCGGCGGCGGCGGGGCGGGCGGCGGCGGCGGGCCGGCGGCGTCGGCGGCGTCGGGCGGCGCGAGCGGCGGCGGCGCGGCTGCGGCCGGCGCCAGCGGCCTGGCGTCGGAGGGCGGCGCCGCCCTGGCGTCCCAGCTGCTCGCGCGCGTGGCCGCGCGCCCCGAGCTGTACGAGGCGATACGGCGGCGCAGCGACCGGCGCGTGGCCGGCATGGCGGCGGGCGCCGTGCCGCTGGGCGAGGCCGGCGCGGCGCTGGCATCGGGCGGGTTTGGCGGGGCGCCCGGCGGGGGGATGCTGACGCCGGCCGAGCTGGCGATGGCCCAACAGCAGCAGCAGCAGCAGCAGCAGCAGAATCAGCAGCAGCACAAGCAGCCTTTGGCGAGCGGTGGCGGCGGCGTTCCGGCGCACGCCGCTGCCTGAGGAGCGAAAATACACACAGAGGGAGAGGAGACCGAGACCCTTATCGTTGTTGATTGAGAATCTCATCGTGTAAGAAGAGAGAGAGAGAGACAGAAGAAGAGCGAGGCTGCTGGCGACTACTGCCCTTCGCTCGCGGCCTCGACCGCGCTCTGCAGCCAAAAGCCGGCCAGGCTGCCCCCATCCAAGCCCAGGTTGGCGACGGCCACGCGGGCGGCCGCGAGACCCCCTCCGCGGCGCGACGCGACGGCGTCGGCGACGCCCGCCGCCACGGCCGTGGGCACGGGCGGCAGCGCGGCCGCGGCGTGCGCGTCGCCCTTGCGCGCGACTGCCGCCACGGCCGACGCGGCCGCGGGCCTGCCCTCGAGCATGCGCGCTTGCGCCCAGCGCGCGACCACCGCGGCCGCGGAGACCGCGCCGGCCACGTCGCCGCGCGCCGCGCAGAGGCGGCAGAGGGCCGCAGACGCGGCCACCGCCACCGCCGGCGGCGGCGGCGGCGGCGGCGTCGGCGGCGAGGAGGAGGACGAGGACGGCGGCGGCGGCGCGGGCCGGGCGGCGCGCGCGTACGCCGCGATGGCCTCCAGGGGCCGTCCGAGGCGCTCGGCCAGCATGCCGCGGCGCAGCCACCCGATCGCGCTCAGGGGGTTGGCTGAGGCCGCGAGCAGCGGCGGCGGCATCGGCGGCATCGGCGTAGGCGTCTGTGCGGCGTTGGCCGTATTCGCCGCCGCCGCCGCCGCTGCCGCCGCCGCCAGTGCCGCCGCCGCCTCGTCCTCCTCCAGCTCCCGCTCGAGGCCCCACACGACGTGCGCCTGCAGGTCGGCCCACAGCGCCATGATGAGCTCGTCGAGCCAGCGCGCGCACAGCCGCTTGGGCGGGGGTTGCGCAGACGAGGCGGCGGGCGCGGGTGCGGGCGGCAAAACGGCGGCGCGCTCGTCGGCGGCGCGCTCGTCGGCGGCGCCCTCGCCGGCGGCGCCCTCTTGGGCGTGGGGGCCGACTGTGAGGCGCGCGACGGCCGCCTCTGCGGCGTCGGCGTCCTCGCCCAGGAGCTCGCCCAGCACGGCCGAGGCGCGGTCGTCGTCAACCGTGCGCACGCCCAGGGCGTAGTCGGAGGCCGAGGCGGAGGGGAGGGTCGGGCGGTGGCGGCCGCCGGCGCTGGCCGTCGTGGGCGTGAGCGGGGGCGGGGGCGGAGGAAGGCCGTCGCCGCCGCCAGCGCCGCTCAGGCCGGCGGCGGCCGCCGCCGCTGCCGCCGAAGCTGCCGAAGCCGCCGCCGCCCGGATGTGCATGAGGCTGCCGTGGCGCTGCGCGGGCGGGGGCGGGCGCGGCGACGCAGACGCGCGCGCGGCCGGGACGCCCTGCACCTCGGGTTGGCCGGCGGGAGCCGGCGGAGCAGCAGCCGCGGGCCCCGTCCGGATCGTCCGGAGCGCCATCGCCTCTTCGCCTCCCCCCCCGCTGCCGCCGAACCCGCCCCCGCTGCCACCGCCGCTGCCGCCGGCGGCCGATGCTGCCGCCGCCGCCGTTGCCGCCGCCTCGGTCGCCCGCGGCGTCGTCACGCGTCGCGGGCTGCCTGGTATCGAGCCGCCGCCGCCGCCGCCGACCAGGCGCGCCTTGCGACGCGTGAGTATGTCGTCGTTCTCCGCGGGCGTCGCCGCCGACGAGGCTCCCTGCCCCTCTCGCGGGGTCGCCGCCTGCTGCTCGCGCTCCTGCTCCCGCTCCCGCTCCCGTTGGTCCTTCTGCTGCTGCTGCCGCTGCTGCTGCTGCTGCGTCCGCCGCCTCCGCGCGGCCACCTGCACCGCCTCGTCGTGCATCAGGAACACCCGCCCGCGCGCCGCGAGGAACCCGTCCCACCCGAGGGCGCCGGCCGAGGCGCGCAGCACCGAGTAGGCGCCCCCCCTCGCCGCCTTGGCCGCCAGCGCGGGCCCCTGCGCACAAAAGGGCGGCGGCACGCTCGAGAGCGCGACGTCGAACCCCGCGCACAGGTCGCCGTCCAGCAGGCGGGCGCCGGGGAGGGCCTCGAGGGCGGCGGCCGTGCCTGCTGACGCGGGAGGAGCGGCGGCGGCGGCGGGCTCGGCCGCGGCGGCAACGGGCAGCGGCGGCAGCAGGCTGTCGGCGCTCGCGCGCGCGTCCGCGTCGGGGTCGTGCTCTAAAGCCGCTGCTGCCGCTGCCGCTGCTGTTCCTGCCCCGGCGGACGAGGACACCGCGACCGTGCGGAGGCAGGGCGGGGGAGGCACGCCGGCGTGGACGTAGAGGCACAGAGGGGAGATGGTCGGCGGCTGGATTTGTTGCTGCGTGCCTGCGTCGGCGTCCGCGGCCGCGCTGCCGCCGCCGCCGCCGCCAAAGGAGGAGGAGGAGGGGGAAGAGGGCGACGGGGGGACGCCCCCCCACCAGCCGGCGAGCGACGGAGGCGCGGGCGAGGCGTTCAGCGTGGCCAGGGCCGCGCCGTGCGCGCCGCGCAGCGCCAGCGCGCGCGCCAGGACCAGCCATGCGGGCCGGAGCCGCGCGCCGCCCTCGGCGCGCAAAGCGCGGCGCGCCAGCCGCACGGCCGCCTCGCTGCGGCGACGGCGACGCGCGGCGGCGGCGGCGGCGGCGGCGGCGGCCTCGGGCGCCGAGCTCAAAGCGTCGGCCGCCGGCGCAGCATAAGCGGCGCCCTCCTCCGCGTGCTCCTCCACCGCGCGCGCCGCCAGGGCCTCCTCGAGCGCCGCCGCCGCGGCCGCCGCCAGCAGCACCGCGTCCCCCGGGTCGCGCTCGAGCCCCTCGTCGAGCGTGCGGAACGCCGCCGACAGATCGCCGCAGCTCCCGCCGCCGCTGCCGCCCCCGCCCCCGCCGCCCCCGCCCCCTGCCCTCAGCGCCGCGTGCGCGTAGGCGGCGGCGCTCGGGCAGACCGGCGCGATCTCCGAAAAAAAGGCCGCGGCGCGCGCCCAGCGGCCGCCCGTGCGGCGAAAGTGGTGCAGCACGCACAGGAGCACGGGGTCGGCGCCGACGGGGCTGGCGCCCGCGTAGGGGTCGGGCAGCCACCCGCCCACCCACGCGTGGTCGAGGCCTCGAGGGCGGCGAGATAGGCCGGTGGTGCCATCGGCGCAAGACGCTGCAGCAGCTGCTGCTGCCGCTGCTGCTGCTGCCGTCGCCGCCGCCCCTAACGCGTCGTCGCGCTCCGCGGCCGCCGCAACGACGACGGGCGTCGGCAGCGCGGCGCCCGGCAGCGTGCCGTCGCGGTACGCGGCCGCCACACGCGCAAACACCGCGCGCTCGGCGCGCCCCAGCGGCGGCGGCGCCACGTGCACCAGGGGCGGCCGCGGCGGCGGCGGCGCGGCGTCGGCCCCCGCGCCCGCAGCCACCGGCCCCGCAGCGGCCACCACCGCCACCGCCCCGCGCGCCGCCGGCTCGGCCAGCAGGACGCCCCGGCAGAAGCTGGCCACGGCCGCGTCGCGCCACATGGCGGCCGAGGGCGGCTCGGCGACGGCGGCGCCCGTGCGCGCGTCGAATGCGGCGGCGGCGACGCCTCCGGGCAGCGTCACCTCCACCCGCACGTCCACGCGCCGCACGGGGTCGTACGCGCAGTAGATGCCGCGGGCAGCGGCGGCGAGGGGCGGCGCGGCAACGGCGCCGCTGCCGCTGCTGCTGCCGCCGGGCGCTGCTGCTTGGGCTGCCGCTGCGGCCGGGAGCGCGTTGCTGCCGCCGCTGGTGGACCCGCCGTCGCCGCCGCCCCCTCCCCACCACCACCACGACGAGGAGGGGGAGGACGACGACGACGCGGCGCCTGCGGCCGCGGCCTCGTCGAGGAGCGACGAGGCCGCTGCCGCGGCCGAGGCGACGTACGCGGCGACGGCCGCGGCCGCGGACGTGTCGCGCCCGGCCACGTAGTGGTATACCCCAGGGGAGCCGGCGGCGGCGATGGTGGCAGCGGCATTGGCGGCGGCGGCGGCGGCGGGGGCGTTGGCGTCGGCGTGCGCAGCGCTCCGACCGGCGGCTGCGCGCTGCAGCCAGCACAGGTCGGGCGGTCCCAGGTGCCCGTGGGCGGCCGCGGACCGCACGGACGCGTCGCGCGCGTCCAGCGCCTCGCCCGCGCGCCGCTCCACGCGCATCTGCCACCCGTGGATCGCCTGATCCATCCTTTGAGAGCAGCCGTTGGGTTCTTGCGAGACTGAGGATTCCGTTTAGACGAGTCGTCGCGACCGATCCCGGCAATATGGGGTGTGTGATCGGTCGTTGGCGATGTTTAAGATCAAGGCGGCGACCACGAATGAGCGGGTGCCAGACGCGCGCGTCGCGTGCTTTGCAACGCGAAGGTCGCCGGTGTCGGTTGGGCGAGCGCGGCGTCGTCGCCCGCTTACGGCAAACGGCGGCCCGTGCCGGCCGCGCCCCCGTCCTCGCGCAATCGGCGACCTCGCGCGCTCCCTGTCCTCCTCGGTGTTATACTGCTGTACTGGTCTTGATTTTTTACACCCCCGTCCACTTTTAAGCGTCGGTGCACGATCTTTCGAAAAAGAAAGGGTGGGTGCTTTCATCTTAAAAAAAAAATCGTCGTGTGCCTGTCCCGAGCGAGCAGGTCGTTGCACTGTCAGCAGCCTCGTTATGACCCGTCGATGCTGGGGTGACTCGGGCCCACCGCGTTGGCGCGCGCAAGTGCGCGTGCAGTGCGGCGGCCGCCGCCGCCGCCGCGGCGATCGCGCGGCCTCGGCCGCGGCCCCCCCGCGCCCCCCCGCCCCCCCCGCATCCCCGGCCGCCGCCGCCGCTGCCTCCCGGGCGCCTCCCCGCCCACTTTCCGCACGCCCAGGGCTCAAAGTCCGTCCAAGACGCCCTCTGCTGAAACACCCAAAGACCCGATTTCGGACGGCTTCGGACGACTGTGAAGGGGTAATTTTACAATGGGGCGCGCACGACGGCAGCAGAGAGGGGTGGCGTCGGGGACGATGCAGTAGTACTGTGGAGAGAGAGAGAAGAGGGGTATGGGAGGCGCGGCGGAGAATGATGCACAAAGTGGCCGCCGACGCGCCGAGAACAGGGCGCGCGAACGGCGTCAAAGGCAACGCCGACGAAAAACAAAAACAACGAAACACATAGTGGCCTGATCGTACACGTGGGATGAGTAAAGCAACGAGCGACGCGCCCATGTTTTCAGCGCGTGCTGGGGCCCTTGGAGCCCTCGGCGTGCCACCAGGCAAACTCGTCGCCGGCCAGCGCCTGCGGCGGGGCAGGCGCGGCCTTGCTGCTGGCGGCGGCTGCGGCCGGGGGCGCCGCCGGGCGCAACACGCGAGCGGGCACGGGGCCGGGCCGGGCCTGCTTGGCGGCGGGCGCCTTGGCAAACCCGCGGCCGCGGCTGCCGCCGCCGCGCACGGCGCCGCGCACGCTCGACACGACCGCTTCCAGAAGCGGGTCGTCGTCGTCGCTCGCGCTGCCGGTCGCCTCTGCCGCGCCCGCGGCACCAACAGGCGCCGCCGCCGCGCCGACGGGCGCGCGCGCACTGCTGCGGGCGTCGCAGCGCCAGGCATGCGCGGGCGCGAGCGGGCGGAAGGAGGCCGGGGTCGCGCGCGGGTCGGCGTCCGGGCGCGCGGCGGCGCCGGACGTGTGCGCGAGCGACGAGGACAGGCGGCGGCCGCCGTCGGGGGCCGCCGTCGGGGGCTGTGGCTGCTGCTCCTTCTTGTCCGTCGGCGCCTGCGTCTGCGTGGCGGCCGCTGCCGCAAAAGCGCCCGCTCCGCCGCGCACGGGCGTCGCGGCCATCAGCGCGCGCGTCTCGTCCCGGCAGAAGCGGCACACCGCGTGCGGCGTGCGCAGCTCGAACCAGCCCTTGCCGGCCGCCGCGGCCGCCGGGTCGGCGCGGTAGATGTCGCCCGCGGGCAGCTGGCGGGCGGCGGCGGCGGCCTCGGCGATGGTCCCGAACAGGAAGGGGTTGGAGGCCAGAGGCGGGGAGCGGGGAGGAGCGGAGGCAGGCGCGGGGACGGGGCTGAGGGCAGAGAGGGGGGCGGCGGGAGCAGGAGGACGCGACGGGGGGGCGGCGGCGGCGGCGGCGGCGGCCCCCTGCACGGCAGCAGGGCCCCCCGCTGCGGGCGCGCGGCAGGGGACCACCTCGACGAGCGCGCGCGAGCAGCGGTCGAAGCGGCACGACAAGAGGAGGCGGGCGGCGGCAATGGAGGCGTCGCCGCCGGGCGCCAGCACCGCGAGGCGGAACGAGGCGCGCGTGGCGTGCGGGTCGGCTGCGGCGACGTCGTCGTCGGGCAGGAGGCGCGCGGCGGCGACGGCGGCCTCGACCGACGGGAACGGGGCGGCGGGCGGGGGCGGTGCGGCCGGGCAGGGGAAGGAGAGGAAAAGGGGGTAGCCGTCGTTTTTGACGTCGCGGCCGCGGGGGGTCGGGATCGGCAGGGCTCCCAAGGTCGGGCTCGGCAGGGGGCCCACGGAGGCGCCCGGCACCGCCAGAACCACCGCAGCAGCCGTAGACGTCGCCGCAGTCGCGGCCGCGGCCGCCGCGCCGGCGCCGTCAGCGGCCACGGCGCGGGACGCACCCCCGCCCTCCCACTCGCGCCCTGCCGCCCCGCGCCCGCCCGGGCACACCTCGAGCAGCGCCCGCGTCGCGCGGTCGAAGCGGCACACGGCGCCGCCGCGCGTGTAGACGCGGAACGACGCGCGCGTGGCGTGCGGGTCGAGCGCCCCCTGCAGCTGCGCGTCGCTCGCCCGGCGCGCGACGAGGATGGCGCCGCGGACCAACCAGGGCGAGGCGGCGCCCGCGGCGAGGGCCTCGGCCGAGAGGCCCGCGCCGTCGGCGTGGCGGTCGGCGTCGCTGATGGTGCGGCGGGCAGGCGGCTCGCGCGGCTGCTGCTGAGGCTGAGGCTGCGGCTGCGGCTGCGGCTGCGGCTGCGGCTGCGGCTGCGGCTGCGGCTGCAGCTGCGGCTGCGGCTGCTGCTGCGGCTGCGGCTGCTGCTGCGGCTGCGGCGGCGCTTTTGGGCTCGCAGCGACATTTGCCGCTGCCGCCCGCAGGGGCGCGAGGGGCCCCGCGAGCGCGCGCTCGACCGCCTCGACCGCCGCCTCGTCGGCCTGCGCGCGCTGCGCCGCCTCGAGCGCCTGGGCCAGCGTAAGCGTGGTCGCCTTCAAAGAGGGGGCGGGGGCAGGGGCGGCGGGGCGGGCGGCCCCCATCGTCGTCTCGCGCGTAGTCGTGGCCGCCGCCTGGTCCTGCTGCACGCGGCCGATCCGCTCGAGCAGCGCCGCGAGCGACGGGTCGGGAAGCACGGCGTCAGCGAGGTTGTCGACAGGAGCAGGAGAAGGAGGGAGCGGGCAGAAGGGCGGCGGCGAGGAGGGGCCGGCGGCCGCAGCCGCCGCCGCCGCCTCGGCGCCGCTGTCCCGCTGCTGCTGCTGCTGCTGCTGCTGCACGCAGCCGGCGGCCTGGATCCGCTCGCCCAGCGACGCGGCGGCGACCGGCTCCACGCCGCACGCCGCGCCGCTCACCAAGCGCCCGCCTGCGTCCAGCACCTCGGCCTCGGCCACCCCCGCCGGCAAAACCATTGCCGCCGCGCGCGCGCCCGCGGCGGGCGACGAGGACGAGGGGGCGGAGGTGGGGGCGGAGGCGGCGCCAGGGGCGGAGGCGGCGCCGGAGGCGGCGGGAAGGGCCATCGCCGCCGGCAGCGCCATCGCGCAGTGGAGGCCCGACGGCGCGGTATGGGGATCGGGGCGGGAGGCGCGCTCGGCGGCGCGGGCGACCGCGGCAGGCGAGGCGGACGAGGAGGCGGGCGCGGAGGCCGAGGCGAGCGACGCGGCGGCCCAGCAGGCGGCGGCGGCGGCGAGCGCGGCGGCGAGGCCCGCGGCCGCGAGCTCGGCGGCGGTGCGCTGCTCGGCGCTCAGGGCGGGCTTGGCGGCGGCGGCGGACGCCGCGAGCATGGCGCCGCGCTGCGTGAGGTTGGCCAGCGTGAAGCGAGCGTAGGCGAGGAAGCGCTCGAAAAAGCAGACGAGCTGGGCGATGAGGCCGGGGATGCCGCTGCTGCTGCTGCTGTCGCTCTTGGCGGCGGCGGCCACGAGCGCGGGGGTGGGAGCGGGCGCGGGCGCGGGCGCAGGGACGGCGGCGGCCGCCGCCGACAGCTCTTGCTGCTGCTGCTGCTGCTGCCGCTGGAAGCGCGCGGACGGCAGGTCGATCTCGTGGTCCCGCAGGGCCAGGTCCAGGACGCGCAGGGGCGCGCCGGCGACCGCCGACGCCGCGCGCGCGAGGCGGCGGCGCATGTAGCTGCTGCTGCTGCCGCCGCCGCCGCCCGCCGCCGCTTGCGAGGAGGACCCAAACGACGCCGCCGCCGCCGACGCCTGCGACGGAACGCTCGTCGCGACGGGAGGTTGGGCGGCGGTGGACGTCGCTGCCGCGGCGGGCGCGGCGCGCGCGCCGGACGGGTTGAGCATGGCGGCGGCCTGTCGTGTGTTTCGTTGCGATGATGGGGTGCGAGGAGGAGGATGATTCAGAGATGGTCGTGGGCGGGCGGAGGAAAAAAGCAAGAAGGAAAACAATGCTTCCGAAACTCAAATTCTCCCGGTATCACGGCTCACCAGCGCGCAGCCGACCGTCAGGGTCGCGAGGATCATCGACGTCGCCGAGCGTACGTGCGCGAAAGAAGCGGGCGACGGCGCAGGAGGGCCAAACGCCGTCGGCGGCGGCGCGTCTCCATCGCCCCGGCGCGCCCCTTGTTGCTGCTGCCCTGCGCGCGGCACAGCGCACGCGTGGGGGCCCCCTGTGAAGCAGGTCGAGGGGCGACGTGGTGCGCCTGCCGCGCGGGGGCGTGGGCGGAGCCGGCCGAGCAGCGGCGGAGGAAGATGGGCGGACGCGAGCAGCATTTTTTCGCTTGTTGTTTTTCTCGTGACGTTGGTGTTCTCGTGCTCCGCGAGAGGGACAGAGGCCTTCCGGCGAGCGAGCACAGGGAGCGGCGCGCCACGTCAATGCTCCTTGTCGCTGGTGGGGAGCCGATGTGAGATGAGAATGAGAGCCTTTGCTCCGAAAGGGGCGACTTTTTGCCACCTCGATTCGAAAAGAAATCGCGCGCGATCACCAAAGCCCGCGCTCAAACAACGCCGACGACGACGGCGACCGACCAGGACATGAAAAAAAAAAAAAAATCACCACGCGCCCCCGCGCTCCCACTCGCCCACGTCCCCCGTAGACTGCACGGCCGACTCGTACGCCGCGTCGATGTCCAGCAGCTCGTCCTCCGCCAACTCGAATGCGAACGCCCGCCGCAGGTCGCCCACGTGCCGGGCGTTGCGCGCCCCCACCACGAGCGCCGCCACGCCCTCCTGCTGCAGCGCCCAGCGCAGGGCGACGGCCGACGGCGTCGCGCCGCCGTGCGCGTTGCCGATGCGCGACAGGACCTCGAGCTGCTCCTGCAGGCGGTCCCAGCCGCCCACCGCGCGCACCACGCGGCCGTACTCCATCTTGGCGTCCGTGTCGAGGCGGGCGGCCGAGGCCGGCACGCCGAGGAACCGCGCCTGAAGAAAGCCGCCGAGCAGGCACCCCCGCGCCAGCAGCGCCACGCGCCGCTCCGCGCACAGCGCCGACAATCCCCGCTGCGAGACGGCGCGCCGGTCCACGACCGACAGCGGGACCAGGTTGGTCGCCACGTCGACGCCGGCGTCCAGGGCGCGCAGCAGGCGCGCCGACGAGAACCCCACCACGCCGACGCCGCCGACCAATCCCCCTCTCCGCTGCCGCAGGTCCTGCAGCGACAGCAGGGCGTCGAGCCACAAGGGGGTGGTGGCGTGGTGGTGGTTGTTGGTGTTGTTGTCGTCGTAAAGATCGCCGCCCCGCCGGCGGCCCAAGCCGAAAAAGCCGCGCCGCGTCGTCGTCGCCGCCGCCCCGCGCGCCGCCGCGCCCGACAGCGACGCCGGCAGCGGCGGCCCGGCGCCCGGCGCGTCGTTCCCTTGCCACGACAGCTGCACGTGGTCGAGCGACGCCACGCCCAGGCGCGCGCACGCCGCGCGCACGCGCAGCTCGAGCGCGGCCGGGCGCACGTCGGCGCGCGTCAGCGGCACCGTGGTGCTCCCGCCCCCGCCCGAACCAGAAGAAAACGACAGCGTCGCGATCACTCGTGCGGCGCCCGGCACCGCCGCCCTCGGCTCCAGCCGCAGAAACTGGCCCAGCAGCGCCTCGGCGGATCCAAAGGCGTCCGAGGTCTCGTACGACGCGATCCCCGCGCGCCAGAAGCGGCCGAGGTCGGCGATGGCCTCGCCCCCGCGCGTGCGGTCGGCGTCGGCGTCGCTGCCGCCGGCGATGATCTGCGCGCCGGCGCTGCCCGGGGCGCGGGCCGCGCCCGCGCCGCCGCCGCCGCCGCCGCCGCCGCCGCCGCCGCCAGCGCCCGCGCCCGCCCCCCGGTGCCGCCCGTCCAGCTGCCGCGTGCCCCGCACGATGGCCGACATGCCCTGCAGGGCCGGGGCGCGCGGGATGCTCGGGGCGCGCGGGATTCGCGGCAGGGGCGGCGAGGGGGTCGCCGACGCGGCGGCGGCGGCCTCCGGGAGGGGCGGGCGCATGATGGCCGAGGCCGCCGCGACCAAGGGGTCGAACGCGGGGCCGCGCTCGTTTGCGAGCGCGCGGCGCGGGGGCGCCGCCGCCGCTGCCAGCGACGACGCGGCGGCGGCGGCGCCGGCCGACAGGAGGGTCGTGCGCCGGCTCGCTGATGAGGGCGGCGGTGCTGGCGGTGATGCAGGCGCGTCGGTCTGCTGCCGCTTGGCATCGGGCGCTGCGTCGCTGGGAGAAGAGGAGGAGGAGGGGCATGCGCGCGGGAGGAGGAGGAGCAGGCGAGGCCGTTTCGGGGGGGGCGGGCAGCCGCCGGTGGCGCGCGCGCGCCCCGCCGCCTCTCGGTGCCTGAGGCCCATCGATGATGAGGAGGTCTGGGCGTGCATTGTGTTATTGGACGACGGCAGGACAATGAAGAAGTTGGGGGCGGGGCTTTGTCCAAAATCAACCTTGCTGCGAAGAAGAGAGGGGGTCGCGGCGGCAGCGACGCAGCGACGGCGGAGGGCGCCGGCGCCGAGGAGGAGGAGGGCGGCGGCGGCGAGAGCGAGGGCGAGAGCGACAGCGAGAGCGCCTGCTGGGCGCGCACCAGGGGCACCAGCGCCGCAAACACGGCGCCCG
>Ga0105055_10007090_pt1 | contig 15055 bp, 8 predicted proteins | sample BON03_FD_78090 | JGI IMG/M metagenome (GOLD analysis project Ga0105055, IMG submission 78090) | Freshwater microbial communities from Lake Bonney liftoff mats and glacier meltwater in Antarctica - BON-03 | ecosystem: Environmental > Aquatic > Freshwater > Ice > Glacier meltwater | place: Lake...
GAGCATAACGTGTAGGATTCGAACTACAACAAGCCAAATGTAAACCTCCTTCAAACAGAACCTTCTTGTCTTTTTTTTCACAAAATGGGCAAAACTCAATGTGTTTCAAACCGGGAATCGGTTTTTATTAATTTGAGGAATTTGAGTTAGTTCACTAATTTGCCAAGCTGAGACAGTTGAACTGTCGTTGTATACAGTACGAGTTCGAAATTGTTATTAGCTAACATAGTTTTCGAAGTTCAAGATAAAACATTTCTCCACATATTTTATCTTGAAGTGAAGAAACTTATTTAAGTTTGGTGATTACTGCAGAGGCGGGGACCCCATGGCCACCTACAGTTGGAACAACCTGGAAAAATGAAGGCGATTCAGACAGAAACTATCTATTTTACAGTTGTATGTACATTTAATTATAAAGTTTACAAACTCGTGGCATGGCTAAAGATTCATAGGATTAGAAAACGATTGCAAATGTGAATGGTTCCTCCTGAACAAAAACGAAACCTTCAGATATATTTCCTCGTCATTCAATAGTCTGAACAGATCTTGGTTGAAATTATGTTATATCGTCATCAGGACTCGAAGTAATCAGGAATTTATATTTAGGAAGGATGACTGACGTTTTTGCAATATGACAAACCATGATTGACGACGAACACCCTGAACAAAAGCCCAAGATCAATTAAGAACAGAAAACCCATTCTAACTCGGTAGTCAATACACAGCCGCCGGGAACTAGAGTTCCTTGCAACGACGCTAATTATATCCTTTCTTACTTTTATATAGCACCGGCATGAAGGTTATCAAGACGGGCTTGCATGATTGCTCATGCAGGTCGAGTAACTGATTAATGGTGCGTCTCGCTGTGATGTACTTACCCAAGTGCGAGTGGTTCATTCGAAACCAATCTTGTTCACTAATAAGAAGATTGACTCTCGACCATCTTGACAACGATATTTACAATATGGGTGGTTCCCAAATTTGAATTTGAAACGTAGTAGCGTCAATGTTTTTTAGAACCACATGGTTCCATACTAAAAATGCACTTCACTTTGTAAGTGTTTTGATACCTTTGTACACATTTGGTAGATTTGGTTTTAGTTAAGAGTAAAGCAACGAGGAATAAATTCGAATAATGTGTAAGATTTTCCTGTTCGAAAATTCTCATTGAGTGCCTCGACTACTGTGATTTATGGGAAAATCGATTAAAGAATTATTGGAAAAATTGAATTTTCTGGCTCAATTTCCAAACGGCATCAGGTTCACATGTACGAAAAGAACTGACGCATCCTGGTTCTACACATACCATATTATGATACTCGTCATCACCAAAATCGACCATACGTTTAGATTTGTCAACCCATGGGTTCCACAACACAACGTCGTGAGGCACTCTATGACCGTCCTCCATTAAAGAAATCTCCAGAGACACAATCCTTCCTTTCTTGGATCCAATAGTCAAAGGACAATGGCCGGGTGGAAAGTCTTTGTAGATGCGATCGACCTCATCTACTATTCTAACCTCGACTTTGTCGGATCCAGGAATAACTTCCCCGTTCTGAAGCTGGTCAATATGATCTACATTCAAGAAACCATCGAAAACACATTCCGTAATCTCTTCAATTTTGAAATAGGTGTGAAGCAGAGCCTGGAAGGCATACGCTGTGACGCCTGTGTTGTGAATATCCAATGAGGTCGTCAACGTATCACTAGAGAACTTAATAGTGTACGTCAGCTCAAAGGAATGCGCCCATGCAGCCAACGTGTCTGCTGTATCCGTAAGCGTCAGTGATAGCTCCATCCATTCTCCATCTACCAGTTGGGGTTTCTTGGATACTGTCCACATGGTCGTTCGCGCAAAGCCGTGATTGGTTAACGGTCCTATATCCTATTCTATTAAAACGAGTTCTAAATAGTTTCAAATACTCACCTGCACCAAACTGTGGAAATACGAGGGGAATCCCTCCTCTGATGGGTTTGGTACCGTCCCGAAGTGTTTTTTCGCTGAGGAATAATCTCTCTTCGCCATCAGCTGTCACGAATGAATACAATGAAGCTCCATATAATGCAACTTTAATTGTCGATCCCGAAGGATGAAATGCACTAACGACAAGGTCCATTCTGGTAAAAGAAACGAAAGAAACGAGAAATTAAGAAAATAGTATGGCTGAAGCACTACAAGTGAAGGGCAACAAATGCATGAAGGAAGGCAAATTCACGGAGGCTATCGATAACTACTCCAAGTACGTCTCCTATGTTTTATGGTATAGCGCTTTTGTTTGATTCTAAATTCACTTTTTAAAGAGCTATTAAATCAGATTCGAAAAACCACATTCTGTACTCAAATCGCTCAGCAGCTTTCATACGAACTCTTGAGTTTGGTAAGGCGCTGGTTGACGCTAACAAATGTGTTGAACTTGTAAGTTTGAATTTCATCTATCTCGCAATTCACTTAATTCCATAGGCACCAACGTGGGCAAAGGGCTTCAATCGTGTCGCTACAGGTAAGCTCTGGAATGATTTGAAAGTATTTGAGTAATTTCAATCAGTTTATGATTCAATGGGAGAATGTAAAAAAGCAGAAATGTTTTACAAGACCTGCCAGGAATTGGGAGGGAAGCCTACACGTAGCAGCAAGAGGCCTTTTTCCTATGTTACAGGGGCATTGCTGGCGCTTCGAATCTTGATGATTTTCAATGCATTAATGTATCCCTTGTTTGCAGCATCGTTTCAGCGTAGCTTGATATCGAGTTTGGGCGTTAATCTTCTCCAAATGTATCAGTCACATGGCCGCCCTTACTTTTCCAAGGAATATGCACAATCCATCGTTTTAGACCTCAGATTTCACGCTCTTGTAACGTCGCTTTTATTTATTTTCTCTGGACATTCTAGATTTCTCGTGATGGTACTGTTTGTTTGGCCTGAAATGGGTTACGTGGTAGAATATGCGATTCAAAACAAGTATCGCATCATGGATGCATTATCCCCGATTGCGCACCAGAAAGTACTGCCCGTACTTTCAGCAGTTTCTACTGAACAATGGCTCGCAATGGATGTTCACACTCGGTGGACGAAATACAATCTTGCCTCGCTAAACATTGTTGCTGCTTTATAGTAAGTAAACTTTCTCTTTTAGGTATTCCTATTTATGAACGCCAAAATCTATCAGTGTTGGGACTGGGTTTTCATTGCTGCTTGAAATCATTTTCCCTTATCGCAGTTTGATGCTGACGTTTCTGTATTGGCAACTTCTTCGGCTTCGTTTCATTGTCGATCTCAACACCAAAGAGGTTTTCAAACAACTAGATTCACAGGTGATTGAGAAAAGCAACAGAATTCCGTATTTGCAACCTGCTTACATTTACTTGCGGAACTTCCTGGCATGGATGAGCATGCCTTCTTCCACGAATGCTCAATAATTAAACGATATTATTTTTAATTAATTATACGATCGATACTAGCGGACTGTTTTTCACAGTTTGCAAAAGTCGGTCTCCGTTCAATAGATTCTCGATTCTCCCAGTAACAATACCTTCCCCTAAATAAGTGAATAGGAATGACAAACATTGACCGGCAGCAGCAGCAGCCAGTTGAGTCCCGTTGGACAGCGTGTCAATCATGAAAGGGAGGAACAGCTCGATGTACTTTTTAAAAGGCCTTTTACCAAGTCCCAAGGCAATAGGAATAAGTTGCTTCCACAGCGTCACCTGCAGGTCATTGGCATTTTCGAAGACAGTACAATTAAGTTTCTCTGCAACCTTTCCTAATGCTGGCATAAAAGCTTCCGCATCAGTTGGATACAATACCGACAGTTCTTTCAATAAGTAAATACCCCCATCGGTTTCTTCCCATAACTTCTTCGCTCTGCTGAATCCGTGATCCATGCATCCTACGCCTCTGCGTTTCAATTTAGGAGCAAGTGAACCACATGAATACATTTGCTGATTGGTTTGCTTCTCGCTATAGGCTTGTTCCTGCTCCTGTCGTAGTTCACTTAGCTTACCTTGAACAACACCTCGTGGCTCTGATTCTGCTCCAGCAACAGACCTAGGAGAGGAGGGAGCCGGCTTTTCTTCAGCGATGTCATCTTGTTGCAACAAAATTTTCGATAGCAGCTCTGGTATCCATTCAAGAATTTTATTTTTCGCTATACCCGGATAAGCTTTCATCACATGCCCCAGAGATACAGCTGAATCTTCGCGGACTGACCATATATTGTCCGACAAATGAGAATACCACAGTTGAAACAACTCTTCTAATCGAGATTCACTTTCAACAGGAAACCCACACACAAACTTCCCACTTGCAATACATGCAGCGTCGCGTACAGGCCAACTATCGTCGTGAAATGCGTCGATTAGCGATTGCAATAACTGGCTTACGTATTCACAGACAACATTCGAATCGATTTTGGTAGCTAGTTCTGCTATGCAATAACAAGCAGCTTCTCTAACAGCGTGATTATTGGCATTAGACTGCATGGAGTAGTAGTCAACAACGCTTTTGATTTCGGATGCTACGAACACAGGGCCTTGGTCATTGAACACGAGACGCCATGTCTCTTGGGAGTACAATTTCACGCCTTCTGCAAGATAGTAGCGGTTCAAGCACATCCTAGGGAGCAATGAACTCAGTAAAGACTGTCGTTCTTCGGCAACTAAGCCCAATAATAGATTACGAGTAGCTACCGAAGCAGCAAATCGTACTTGACTCCAGTTGTCCTCTAGACCTCTACAAACTGCACACGATATCGCATCCACGTCACTCGATCGATATCCTTTATTCTGAACGCATATTGCTGAAACTAAGGCCGCGCATAAATCATAGCCTACTTCCCGAACATATCGATTCTCATGAAGTAACGACCGTTCAGTGACTAACAAGATCAGATAACGATGGTTCCAGGAAACAATATCCACCTCTTCCACTGAAAAACTATCAGAAAGACCCCGAATAAGGCTCTCTAATCCTCTCATAGACGTTTCAAGGGCTTTCCAACCAACAGTTTCATGAATAAGCAGTTTATCATTGATGCTGTCTTGCGTCGATAACTCTTTCTGGGTCTTAGCCCTTTCATTCTGATCAAGCGTGAAACTTTTATCCACAATATCGCATAATAAATCGCCAAAGGATTTCCAAGTGTCACTAGGGTTTAATTTGCAAAGTTTTTCCAACGTTTTAACGACACATGTTCTCACTCTTGGTTCTTTGTGTTCAAGATTTTGGATGCAAAATTGTGACGCGGTTCCCCTAAAAGAGGCTGATGATGGTTGAAATTGTTCCTCTCCTCGATCCAGTAGTTCAGCGAAAACACAGAGAGCAGCAGCACAACACTCCCATTTTGGAATAGATGCGAGTTGTCGGAGTAGATCCTCATCCGATTCATCCACAATCGATGTTACATCGTGTACCTTTCCTTGTAATTGAATTGCTATTGAACCAGCTAGTTCGCCAGTATTGCGTCTACTAAGTGACTTCAACGCAAGTGACGCACTCGTCAGATCCATCACTTTTTTAAACCTGTCAAAAAAAACTTAAGTGACCACTAGGAGGTCGGACTGATGGTGATTGCGAGTGTGGATGTTGGAGGCACACTAGCGAAAATCGTTATATACATTCCTCACACGGAAATTTTCACTGATGAAAAGTCCCACGAGTTGTTGAAGCGAGTAATGAGAGAAGGCTCGGGGTTATTGGACGAAGAACTCACCATGCATCTTTGTGATGGCATTTTGTATTTTATGAAGATACTTAGTGACAGGGTTCCTAGTGTGATGAGGGCTCTTGCGAAACGCAATGTTCGAACTTCTTCTAAAGATGTTCTAGGCGAGAAATTCTTACCAAAGAATATAAGTCTTTTTTCAACAGGAGGAGGCTCTCATAAGTATCAAGAACTATTTGATAACTCGTTTCAAGATGTTTATAGACACGACGAATTAGAATGTTTGGTGAGAGGGATTAGAAAAATGTTTAGTCGAAGAGGAGAGTGCTTTTCATTGGCTAACATTCATTTTGGAGGCGCCAAAGGCATTGAAAGGGAGATTATTGAATCGAGCCCAGAGGATATAACGGCGCAAGACGAGTGTTTGGTGGTGAATATTGGCAGCGGAGTTTCGTTTTTGCATTGCTCCAAAGGTGCTACGTCTTTTGTTCGCGTGGGGGGGTCGTCTTTGGGTGGCAGTACTTTCTTGGGGTTGACTTCGTTGCTTACCGGCGTTGACAACTTCGATCAAGCGATTGATATGGCCTCTAAAGGAGATTCTGCTAAAGTAGATATGCTTGTTCGGGATATATATGGAGAAAAAAAAGAAATATACGGCCTTAAAGAGACCACACTCGCCTCATCGTTTGGTAAAATGATTAGTCGGAAGAGTCGCCTTGCAGCTAAAAAACAAGATTTAGCATTGAGTACTTTGATCATGTGCTCAATGAACGTTGCAGCACTTGCTCATCTCCATGCTAAGAATACTGGTGCCAAACATATTGTTTTCACTGGCAGTTTTCTAGCACGCTCCACAGTAAGTTCTTATCATAAACATCACAAGCTAGCGAACCACCTGCATAAGCGTAACACCATTGCCATGCGTACTTTGGCATATGCGGTTTCTTTCTGGACAAAAGGGAGTCGAAAGGCCGTGTTCTTCCAGCACGACGGGTTTCTAGGAGCGATTGGTGCATTATCATTTGATACCCAGGTGGAAGAAAATTTTCAAAAACGGGAAAGTCGATTATAGCCATTAAAAATAATATCCGAACCGGGTGGATAGATGTAATCGCTCCTCAAGAAGGTCGTCACAAGAACACATATCATAAAATCTGAAAAATTATTTATTTTGAAGGATTTTGAATTACTTAGGGTCTACATATTATTAGTAGTTCACCACTCATTCCAGTGTTGTCAACTTGGATATGGCACGCAGGGTTCGGGGTTTTGTATTAACCATTGACAGCGACGATGATGAAGCCAATATAGAAATTCAAGTTCCGGATACGAAGTCTAAACTTGCGGTGAAGAATAGTCTTGTTTGGAAAGAGGATGCAATTGTTGCGAAAGAAGATGCAATTGTTTCGAAAGTTGAAGACACCGTGGACCAGCAACTGGTTGCGCCTCAGTTTAGTGAAAATTTTCTTTTTGAAGATCCTGACCAAGTAGAATCAGTTGGAGGTGATGATCATACTGTAATAGAGTCGTGGGATTTCACAAAGACAATTGCTGACATGAAATCAAAGGAGCATCCAGCTCAAAAGTTGACGACTTCGCTTGACCACAAAATTCAATTGACGCTTCAGAAACGAGCTGAAGAACGTCTTAATGATGAACCTGTCAAAGAGGAAGATTCAGAAAGTGACTCCGAAGATGAGGCAGATGAAGTTGTAAATGGTGGTCGTAAAGTATTAACTACAAAAACACCAGAAGAGTCTAAAGACGAATCTCGGGAAATGGGTATCAATTCCACCACGTTGCAAAAACAGAAATTGTTGCTCAAAGCTCAAGAAGATGCTCAGGCCAAAATTCCTCTTGCAACTTTTGTAGAGTTGAATCTTTCTCGATCACTCATGAGGGCAGTGACCACGTTAGGTTTTGAGCGACCTACTCCGATTCAAGCCAAGGCGATTCCATTTGCAATGGCTGGACGAGATATATGTGGCAGTGCAGTCACCGGATCTGGTAAGACAGCAGCCTATTTACTTCCCATATTGGAGCGCCTGCTGTTTCGACCTAAGCGTGTCCTTGCAACGAGAGTACTGATTGTGACTCCCACCCGTGAGTTAGCCCAACAGGTTCAGAGCATGCTTGAGAAACTCGGCCAATTCACGGATATCAAGTCGATATCTATCGTGGGAGGTCTTTCACTCAGAGACCAAGCCAATGAATTAAGAGCGCGTCCTGATGTTGTGGTTGCGACTCCAGGAAGACTGATCGATCACGTTCGTAACAGTCAGTCAGTGGACCTCGACAACGTTGAAATTCTCGTGCTGGATGAGGCTGATCGGTTACTTGAACTTGGATTCCAAGAGGAAGTCATGGAATTGGTCAAATTTTGCCCTCGAGGAAGACAGACAATGCTTTTCTCTGCTACAATGACCACATCTGTGAATCAGTTGGTTGACCTCAGTTTAAATCGACCTGTTAGAATTGAAGCTGATCCTCTTTATGACATGGCGAACCGTTTAACTCAGGAATTCGTGCGCATTAGACCCAACCGAGAAGATGATAGAGAAGCAATGCTCATGTCCTTAGTGACTCGTTCGTTGAAGAACCACGCGATTATATTTTTTAGGCGAAAGTTTGAAACACATCGTATGGGTATCATATTCGGGTTGATGGGTTTAAAGGCCGCTGAACTTCATGGAAATTTAACCCAAACACAGCGTCTAGAGTCTCTTCAGAAATTCCGCGACAATAAAGTTGATTTCCTTCTGTGTACAGATTTAGCGTCAAGAGGAATTGACATTGTAGGCGTTGAAAATGTGATAAACTTTGAGATGCCTAAGGATCTTTCTACCTACGTGCATCGAGTTGGAAGAACTGCGCGTGCAGGACGAGGAGGACGAGCAGTCACCCTTACGAGTGAAAAACAACGCATGTTAACCAAGGAGGTTCTTAAAAAGTCCAAGCATAACGTGAAAAGCAGAACGATTCCTGAAAAGGTCATCGAAGATATGAAAGATCGCATTCTTGATTTGGAGCAAGATATAGAACACGTCATTCAACAAGAAAAGGCAGAGAAAGCCATGAGACTTGCGGAGATGGAAGTTAACAAGGCGTCAAATCTAATCGAGCATCATTCTGAAATCATGGCCAAACCGGCAAGAACCTGGTTTCAATCAGCTAAAGAAAAGGAAGCCACGAAACAGGCATCCAAAAACGCAGCGGATGGAATTGTTGTAGCTCCTAAAAAGGAAAAAGAGGCAAAAGATCCGAATGATAAAAAACATCGTTTAACTAGGAAAAAGCGACGTCGATTAGAAGCAGAAAAATCCGAGTTGCAATTCAAACGAGAGCGAGAAGAGCAATTACGAAGTGAAGCTGAGGAACGTGGTGAAAATCTTAATGAATCTACTCTCAAACATCTTAAAGTACCATTGACAACGAAGAATGCCATCGCTAGTAGACTGAGCAAAAAGAAATCAAGAGAATCGAAGGACGCCGAAGATCGAGTTGCAATCAGCGGAGAGGCTCCTGTAAAGAAAAACCGTCGTAATGCAGCTGCATCGGTGGCTGATATTAGGGCAAGCGCTGACTTACAGACGACTACATTGAATAAACGTGCTCGATTCGGGGGCATGGAGCTGGCTGGTTTCGAAGCAGAAGTGGTCAGTGGCCAAGGATTGTCCATGCTTGATAAAAGGGCTAAAACTAGAAAAGGTGATACAGAGGAACTTGTATTTAAAGAACGAGATCTCAGCAAAGGAGGTTTGCGGAAGGGAGGAAAACTTGGCAGCGGTGCTTTCAAATCTAAAGCCAAGTACAAGCGACGATAATAAATTCAAAAATAAAAAAGGTTTTTGTAACCAACCCAAGAAAACTGTTTTTGGCGAGTTCCAAACAAAAAGCATTCAATGATAAACAAGTTTATTTTACGCCTTGATTCCCACTACTCCCCACGCAATGGGAGCCCCAGCGTTGCCGTTCATCAAAGATTGTTCGTGACCTCCAACTCCGAGATCATCTGCTTGTGCAGTGACACAGATGGATCTCCCGATGATAGATTGAGGCCCGATGAGCTTGACTAGATTGTCTTCTTTATGAAATTCAGCTTTCCCGTCTTTATCTGCTTCAATATTTCCTAAGCTACCAACATGTCGTTCATCATTATCTGGAGACCCATGGTTCTTTCCATGGGGGTTGAAATGCTCACCAACAGAAGTAGGTGCATTGCTAAGATCACCAAAAACGTGAATAGAAAATCCATGTTTTCCCTAGGACAAAGAATCAACTGACATTCGTATCTATGGTGAAACAGTACTTACTTCGGAAAGACCTTTGACAACCCCCTTGATAACAGTAGGGGCGGATTCCGCAATCTGTTCAAGTTCAATATTACCAATGATGGATCCATCCTGGCTCGTCAATTTTGCGAAGCACTTTGCCATGTCTTCTGTTTGATACTAGTTAAATCTTATCCAATGGTTCACTTCTAGGAGTAGACAATAAAAAGAAAAAAATGTGTTTCTACTACAAGTGTCAGTCTAAACTATAAGAGTAGATTTTTGTTTAGATACATCCATAAAAGGTGAAGACGTTGGTGTGGTGGCTCCAAGTGCGAGATGAATTTTGGTTTCAACGGAAACAATAGAGGAGGATTTCAATCAGGTGGAGGATTTAATTCTCGTGGAGGTTTTAATAACAACAGCAACCCGAATCAGCAAGGAGGATATAATAGTAGTAACAGAGGTGTGAGCAGTAATTACCGTGGTAGCAATCCAAGAGGAAGCAGGGGAAGAGGGGGTAGAGGTAGAGGTAGAAACGGGTAAGTGAGCGTCGATATTCTATCCCACTATTGTGCTTACGTCGACTGTGACAGAGGCGGTCCTTCTGGCGGTGGTATCAAATTTGCAATTGACGTAGCTAAATTTGATCGAGCCGTAGATGCTCATATCCTACCCAACAGGAAAGGTATATTATGCACGGCTGTATGGCCTGAAGGCAACATGGTGTTTTCTGGCGGAGCAGATGGTATTGTGAAGATGTTCGATGTTGTACAAGGATCATCCAACGAGCAAGCTGAAGGAACGCAGGTATCTTCCTTGTGTTCATTCGGTTCGTGGCTTTTTTGCGGCTTTGTCAATCAACCAGTTCCAGGACAAGATGTAGGTTTTGTCAAAGGTTACAACTTTGGTACTGGCTCGGCACCAGAGCAATTCAACTTTGAAATGAGTAAGGAGTATCCAGCCGCACACACTATTCGTGTCAACACTATATGCGTAGGAGCCGATATGGTTTTTACAGGAGGTGCCGATGGGTGCGTGCGCGCATGGAGTCTCCAAGGTGCCCAAGGATGGGGATTAGTAGGTTCGCTAGGAGGTACTATCGCTCATCCATGCCCTGTGACTCGGATGACCGTTTTCAATAATATCCTTTTCACTGGGGCTCAAAATGGAGAAGTTAAGGTTTGGTCGATGCAAGGTCAGCTTCAATCACAATTTCAAGCTCACGAAGGGGCGATTACGGATATGTTAGGGTGGACTAATGGTACACAAGTGGTACTTTTCACTTGTTCTGATGATTGCACCATTCGTGTTTGGGATTTGCAGCAAAATAGCGGTGTTATTCCTACTGGCACACAACCCATATTCACATACCCACCGGACCTCAGTAAGCAGCGCAAACCAAAGCAGATTACATCTATGGTCACTCACGTAATGAGTAATCAGAATCATGTCTTGCTTGTTGGTTTTGGCGAAGGAACTATTCAAGCTCTGGATATTCCTGACTTTACTGATTTGGGTTATCTCTCTGGTCATGCTCGAAATAACGCCATTACATCTCTAACGACAATACCTGGTCAGTCATTGCTATTCGCCGGTTCAATGGATGGAAAATTAAACTGTTTCACTTTACTCTAGTTCCCTTCAACTAATAGAACATTCACTAAATTTTAAGTAATCAATTTGCTAGATATTGTAATATTCTATCTCCTGCAAGTTGGATGGCTGTGTTCCCCTCTTCGTCTTCTAATTCCTGTTTTGCGCCGCATTCCATGAGCCATTTAGCGGTTTTCAATTCGTCATTCGCACATGCATAATGCAATGCCGTTCTCTGTTTATCATTTTGTTTATCCAAAACATCTGGATGATGTTGAAAAATCCATTTACAGCAGTTAATGTTGCCACTACCAGCTGCAGTTCCAAAGATCATTGCTGGATCTATTTCATAATCGTGTTTAAACACTTGCATAACATCTTCAAGCATTTCAACACTATCCGCTGTAGTAGACTTGGCCACAGACAGTGCTATGACCTCCATATCCAGTTGAAAAGACAACTCATGCTTGCTGCAATGGTCCACCAACTTCTTCAGAATATTCCTATTCCCGGAACTAGCAGCTATTTCAATCAATTGATGGTCGTTTACAGCATCCATTGGGGCAATTTCTAGAACTGCGTTGAGCATATCAATGCGAGAGTACTGGACGATAGCTTTCATGATTGATCCCAAACTCGACAATTTTCCAACGGCCTCCTCTGTAAATATTTCAATAAAGCACTCTGAATGGCCTAGAGTTGCACTTAATATAAGCAGCTCTCCAAGCATCAGTTCATCGACTTTCGTTTGGGCAATGAAGTAACGAAGGCATTCGAAGTTGTTTCGTTTCACTGCGTAGTGAAGTGGTGTTTCCGAGTTATCATCCTGCGTTAACATCGCTCCCGGCATAGCACTTGCGAGTACCTCTACTAACTCATAGCATCCTGATAGTGAAGCTGCATGAAGAGGGAGAGCTCCGTGGCCGTCCGTTGCATCATAGAGGTCCTTTAATCTTTCAACGCAACGTTTACCACGGATATTGTTTTCTGGATTACTCACAAGGTAATGTAACGCAGATGCCCCATTAGCATCATTGGCGTATAATAAATACGGCTCATAGTCTAGCAACTCGTCTAAGACAGATAATGAACACTCATAGGCCGCATAGTGCAATACGGTTTTGTTTTCAAAATCACAGTAATCTCTCAAATTGATCTTGGCTGCGTCCATCATTCGACGTAGGTTTTTAGGAAATACAGACATATTCTTGCAAGCAAGATGCAACGGTGTCACTTTGTTGTTATCACCAGCTGTTAACAAGGACAGGTTCCCATAGTGATTAAAAATTTGCTCAAAGCAGCCAGGTGTAGCGAAGTGAAATACATTTCGATTTTGATTGTCAACGTTCTCTAACGCTTGCTTCTTAAACAATCCAACAACACAACTTGCACCAGCAGATGCTGCTACCATTGGCAGCGTCATACCGTTCTTGATTTCATGGTAATTCACATCAAAGCCTTGCGATATGGCTTCAGCCACAAGATCAGCAGCTTCATCGCCAATTCCTGCACACAAACCCATCAGTGTTTCGGGAGCCTCTACAAACATGTTGGTCGACGTGGTAATGCTCTGCCACCCGCCTCGCAACATAACGACGCAGTTCTTTTGGCTATGGTTTAATGCACATCGCCATGGACTGTACCCTTCAGAATTGGCGCATTCGATGCCAGCTCCATCGTCGATTAACATACGTACTGCATCATCGTGTCCATTGGAAGCAGCGATGTGGAGCGCGGTGTTCCCGAGGTCATCTTGACAATGAACGTCAACAAGATTCTGTTTTAAAAGTAGCTTTAATACTTCCACGTTGAATCGCTTACTCACAGCAAAGTGGAGTGGTAGACGATTACTTTGACTGGCACACGGTTCTATTACTGACATTCCTCTGTGGACAAGTGCCATTGTGACACCTTCCATGCCCATTTCACAAGCCCAATGAAGCAAATTTTTATTATTGACAACGATGCTGACGTCGGCTTTGTTGGTAACCAAAAACTCAGCCATCTCTGCATGGCCCTGCATGGTTGCTAACATCACTCCTGTTTGTCCCTCATCATTCTTATAATTCATATCCAAGCCCCATTTCAAACATTTACGGACGATCTTCTTGTGGCCAAATTTGCATGCTATTGTAAATACGCTATCTCCACGGATGTCAAATCGTTTATTGCACGATGACACAGCGTGGAGATCTTCAACCATAACTTTGTTACCAACCATTGTATAAAAGAATATATCGGTCACTCTGTCGGCAAGAAGATGGGTTCTTCGTTTCCTGGCGAAAAAACCTCGAGCGACCCGTTGCAAATGAATAGCCCCAAAAACTCTTTCTTTTCTTTGCTTCATCCATCTGATTGCGCTTACCCTGCATTTACCATGCAGCCATCGTCGGATAATTCTTTGAATAAACAAACTGTTCTTTTCTCGTAATTCTCGAGTGTGAGTGTCTCGAATCCACTGAAATTGTTTTCTACATAAGGCACCCCTCGCAAGCCGCTGAATATTAGAAGCAGATTGATTATGACGAAGATTATCGAATCGCGTTTGTTCTAATGTTCTATATATTGTGGCTACCACCTTTCGCCAAAAACACTGCAAGAGTATCGAACTTTGTCTCTCACGACGCACCATAACTTTGTACACAACTCGTTTCCCATAATACCACATACGGAAAGTAGATTGTAAATGAATGGCTGCTCGAAGAAGCCCTTCAGAATCCAATCGGGTCCACAAGCAAATCTTGGCGGCTTTACTAAGATAGATTTTGGCCTGAATGCCAATTTTAGTGGCTGCTTCGTTTAACCTTTCAAACTTTCTAACCATTTTGGCTTTTCGAAAGGCACGACGAGCTAATCTACCTCTTAAACAAGCCTGCATCTTGATGATAGCACACTCGCGCTTTTCCTCTTCCTTCTTCGCAAATTCGTCCATGTCTAATTTGACTTTTATTTGCTGCGAGATTACCTGATAGGATCGTTTGAGCTTTCTCCGCAGTCTTAGTCTACCAGAATTTCGCTTTAACCATCGACGAAGTAACCATCCCCTCGCTAAACGTTGAATCACGCCTGCAGCTTGGACTTCCTCTTCCGTTCGTTTTTGACGTTTCGCACCCAAGTTACTCATGAATGTAGATTCTTCCAACCGCAGATCTTCAACATCTGGTCGATTTCCTAGCGGTTTAATACTGTTGCGAGTTGACTCCAAGGGAGACCTGAATGCTCCCAATTTGTTGAATACAGGGATGACCTCGGTGGGTTCTTTAGGACATCGCCCTGAAGTTGGGATCGAAGTATTTATAGAACAAACTATTGACACTACATCACTATGTGTTGATCTCTTAGCATTAAAGTATCTAAACATCCCATCAGGTTTCTAATTTCTCCACTCATCGGAATAAAAGTACTTACAATTGCCTGCTAGACCTCAAAGGCCGACGAAAAGAAATAACCTTGTCTCGTTCAAGAAACGCCTAAGCAATTGATAATGAAACAAATTCATGTAGTTCGTATCCAGCTACTCACCTGC
>Ga0105055_10007097_pt1 | contig 15049 bp, 8 predicted proteins | sample BON03_FD_78090 | JGI IMG/M metagenome (GOLD analysis project Ga0105055, IMG submission 78090) | Freshwater microbial communities from Lake Bonney liftoff mats and glacier meltwater in Antarctica - BON-03 | ecosystem: Environmental > Aquatic > Freshwater > Ice > Glacier meltwater | place: Lake...
CGAGCAGGAAGAGGAGCTGTGGTTGGACGAAGAGTGAGTGAAGTGGGATTGCGTGCTTGTGTGGTGTAATTAATTATTCTTTTTATTATTCTTGCAAAGAACGAAGAAAAAAGGCGATCATAATTGGCAGAACGACACAGCTGCCCCAACCGCTCCTTGGGCCCCAGCCATTCAGTCCATGCTCATATTGCCATTTTCGATCCACCACACGCGGTCTGCTCCTTCTGGGGCCCTTGAACGCCCTGGAAAATGCTCATATAGATCGAACTTTATTCGAACTTTTTTCGAACTCGGGGTCCCTGAACTCGAGTTCAGAAGTGAACTCGGGTTTTGCGAGTTCAACCATTCCCTGACGTAGGACGCTTTTTTCTTCCGGGCCTGCCTGTGGTGTGTGGTAGGCGTTGGGGAAAAGACTTGAGAAGTCATGCATATGGCCCGTGAGTGTCATACACATACATGTCAAAGCAGACAGTGTGGTCTGGTCGCAAAGCGGCCAACACCACCTGGCACGGCTTGGCCAAACTCCGTGACGGTCCAGTCGGGAGAAGAAGGAGGAACCATGCTTGCTTTCCTGTTGCGAGGCGCGGCTTGGGGGAGAGGACGTTGTTATTCTCAAGGAAGTTACTACGTTTGGTAGCATCCTTACGACACAAGCCAACGCACGGCTCATTGTCTGCAGCTTGTACGCTTTGTGTTAATGCACTCACTTTTGCCCCCTTTTGTCCAACCCTCACAACCAGCGTATTGCCCCATTCCGACTGCTGTTCCTCTTTTGGCCATGGATGCCCCTCCTGTCCTCCCCTTGGCCCTGATTGGTGCCGCCATTACCCTGCCTGCCAACATCAAGACTCGTGAGGAGTTCTACGAGGTCATCCGGGACAAGCGCCATTTGAAAACATTAAGTGGGGCGTCCAATCAGGGTAGAAAGATCTCCCGCGGCATGCTAAGCGGGCGGCGAAAAGCCGTCCGGCGCGCGCGCCCTTAAAATCAGGGTTGTGGCCGCACCCCTGCGGCAATGTGGAGAGGAGTGAGACGAGTGCGTGTAGAATGTGGGGGTGTGGTTGGCACCTTTTTTTGGTTTTGGTTTTTGTCAAAATCGGGGCAGAGAAAAGCCAGCTCCGATCTTTCGCGCTTCGCGCGGCGCCGCCTCATTTTCCTGCGTGCATGTCCCGTGTATATATCCTCTTTCTCACCCACATTTACCCTTCATTCCTTACTACACATTTCACACACACAGACAGCGTCGTTTCCTCTTCGCATTTGTGAAGTCGGGACCGAGAAAGGGCACAGGTCCTACTACGCCGATGACCCTACACTATCTAAAGGCGCTTTGCCCTCGTACACGCAAACTCCATCTTACCTCCATCTCACCTACTTCCAAACCCCCTCCTTTCCCCACACAACAACACAGCTCTCGGTGGACACGGTGGCCGGCGGCCGGTACCATGCCTCGGACGTGGACGAGGACGATGATCACCCTTGGAAGCTCAAGTCCAAGGAGGCCATGGCCTTCACGATGGAGGAAGTGCTTGCGTACGACGCTCACATGTTCAACGTGCAAGGCAAACTCACCAAGACCATGCACGTGCATCAGCTGGCTGCCCTCCAAGTACGTATTTTGTAATTAGGGAGGGAAGGGGAGTGGGGGTTAGGCGTGTTTTGGAAAGGCGGGGGGCTCGGGGGAGGGGAGGAACGGGGGGCTCCACTAACGACCACCTCTCTCATTCCTTTCTTTGCCTCCCTTTTTCTCGCGGGGAGGCTGGAAGGCAGGGCTTTTGCGCAGCACCCAGCGCCGACACGATTTGAAGAAAAGAAAAAATCATCTCTTCCCCTCTTTCTCCTTCATCTCTCCGCACCACCCATCCCATCCAGGCTGCGTACGAAGGTCTCGAGGACGCCGGGATCCCCCTGCACGAGATTTTCAAGACCCGCACGGTTGTGTTCGTGGCCGGGTACTGCCCTTTTTTGCCATCAGTCGATGCCCCCGACGAGACATTCTTGCGCACTTCTGCCATGAGCTCCATTGCTGATCACGGTACATTTTTATTGTTGTGCCAGCATGCTGCCCTGCCCTCCCTCCCTCTCCTCCTTTTTAATCCTTTCCTTCTCGCACGGCCGCAGATACGGCACGTACATCCCCTCCTTTCTTAATCTCTCTATCTTCCGTTTCTCTTTCTGCCTATCTCCCACTCACCACTACAACCTCAGTCACTCACATGCCTCCCCTCCCTCCTCCCTCCCTCCCTCCCTTCAGTGTCGTATTTCCTCGGTACACATGGCCCCAGTGTCACCTTGGAAACGGCCTGCTCCTCCTCTTTGGTCGCCACCGCCCTGGCCGCCAATGCGCTCTCTGTTGGTGACTGTGACACGGCCATCGTCGTTGGCATCAACTACCTGTCCGAGAAGGACTTCCATCTCTCCCTCCAAGCCTGCGGTGTGCTGGTGCAAGGCCCTGCTTGCCACCCTTTCGACGAGGACGGGGCCAAGGGTTTCTTCCGCGCGGAAGGGATGGGCTGCATTGTCTTGCGGCGCATGGCCGACGCTGAGTAGCTCGGGAATCGGATTTTGGTCAAGCTAGCCCGTGCTGTTGCCGCCAGTGCGGGTGCTGCTGATAGTTCGATGGATGGCGCTTGACGTGTGTATGAGCAGCCCTGCCCCAATGGGATGCGACAGATGTACATGCGGGCGTTTTCGTCGGCGGGGATTCCGTTTAAGCGGTTGAATTATATGGAGGTATGTTTTGAGGAGGAGGAGGAGGGTGGGTGGGTGGGCTTTGGGAGGGAGGGAGGGAGGGTGCGGTTTGAGGGTTTTTGTTTGTTGGTGTGTGCGTGTGTGTGTATGTTTTTGTCTTATTCTTGGTGTGTGTGTGTTTTGGTCCGTGTTTCTCCCGTCCTGCTTTTTGTGCCGGCGTGTGCGAGGGTGTGTATGAGTGAATGTGTGATTAATTAATTTATTCATGTTAATTTATTCTATTTAATTAATTAATTATATATTATCAAATTATATCAAATCCACTCACACATCCCTCCCTCCATTCTCCCCCTCCCCACACAGTGCCACGCCACGGGCACGGCCGTCGGCGACGTGATCGAGGTGGACGCGGTGGGCTCCGTCTTTGGGGAATCGCACGACCTGGAGACCAACCCCATCCGAATTGCTTCCGTCAAGTCCAACATTGGCCACGCCGAGGTCGCTGCTGGGATTTTCTCCGTGATCAAGATCGTGCAGATGATGAAGCACCGGGTGTTTTTGCCCACGGCCGGTGTGACTACGCCTCGCACGGACTATGATTGGGCCGTCAACAACGTGCGCGTGCAGCAGGAGATCGAGCCCTTCCCCGAGAACGGCGAGCCTGTGGTGGTCGGCCTCTCTTCCTTCGGCATTGGTGGGTCCTCCGGCCACGTCGTTTTGGAAGAGTACCGTGCCCCTGCCCACCTCCAGCTTGCCAAGGCGGCTGCCGCGATGCCCCCCGCGGTTGCTGCTGATGCCAACGCTGAGCCCACCAGTTACCTTCTGCCCCTTTCTGCCGTGAGCATGGCGCACCTGAAGCTTTTTGCCGAGCGGATGGCGGCCTACCTGGACGAGAAGAAGGATGCCCTTGCCCTCAAGGATTTGCGTGGCACCATGTGGGTGAACCGCTCCCGCTTCAAGTTCCGCAAGGCTTTTATTGCCTCGTCCGTGGAGGGAATGCAGCAAGCCCTGGCTGCCTTTGCCGCCACGGGCAACGTCCAGCCTTCGGGGGAGGGACGCAAGATGCAGGTGGCGTATGTGTTTACGGGCCAGGGCTCGCAGTGGCCGGGCGTGGGCAAGTCGCTGATGGCTTTCGCTGTCTATCGGGAGGCGGTCAAGGCGGCGGACAAGATCTTCAAGGACCTGTCTGGCTGGTCCATTTTGGAGAAGAACGAGAGCTTGTCGGCGGATGAGATGCGGGACACGATTTACGCGCAGCCGATTTCATTTTTGGTGCAGGTGGGGCTGTTTGAGCTGCTCAAGTTCTTCCGTGTCTTTCCTGATGTGGTGACTGGCCACTCGGCGGGGGAGGTGGCGGCGGCGTATGCTGCAGGCCTGCTCACACTGGAGGAGGCAGTCAAGGTTGTGTATCACCGCTCGCAGGAGCAGCAGAAGATGGCGGGTTGCGGCCGGCTGTTGGTGGTCGGCATGTCGCATGAGCGGGTGGTGGAGTGCATTCGGGGGCAGGAGGACATTGAGGTGGCCTGTGTGAACTCGCCTGAATCGGTGGTGCTGGCGTCGAGCGAGGCGCGGCTGAACGAAATCAAAGGCTTTTGAAGCTGTCGCAGGCCTTGCTCAAATGCGCGGAGAAGCCCAAGAGCCTGTGGTTGGTGACGAATGGGGTGTACGTGGGGGAGATCAAGCCTGCCCATGGTGTGGTGCAGGGTTTTTCCACGGTGCTGAAGTCGGAGCTCAACGGCGTGGCGACCAAGCATGTGGATCTGGCGGCGTTGGGGACGGGCATGGGGCCTTTGGCCCAGCTGGTGGTGGCCAATGCGCATGAGACGACCTATGCCGTGTCGGAGGCGGGGCAGATCTTGGTGCCGCGCTTCAATGCCGTGGACAAGGTGGCGGCCCGCTCCCAGTCGGTGCTGGCCAACGACAGCAAGGTCTCCTTCTTTGCTGATGTGGAGTGCCAGAACACGCCGGGCAAGATCGGGGCCAACTTCCGCCTACAGGAGCTGCCGGCGCCCGCGGCGGACGAGGTGACGGTGGACGTGTACGCCGCTGCGCTCAACTTCCGCGATGTCATGATTGCCTTGTCCTTGCTGCCCGAAAAGTCGTACGAAACCTCATTCTATGGGAAGAAGCTGGGGTTGGAGGCCTCGGGGGTGGTGACGGCCGTGGGCGCGGACGTGAAGAACTTGAAGGTGGGCGACAAGGTGCTGTTGAACGAGCCGCGCTGCTTGACCAACCGCCTGAATGCGCCTGCGTATCGGGTGGTGCCGTTTGGGGCGCTGACGATGAGCTTTGAGGACGCGGCGTCGATCCAGTCTGTGTTCAACACCTCTCACCATGCCTTGATCAACCTGGCCCGCATCCGCAAGGGCGAGACGGTGCTCATCCACTCGGCGGCGGGCGGAATTGGGCATGCAGCCATCTCGATTGCCAAGCACGTGGGCGCTGTGATATTTGCTACGGCGGGCTCGGAGGAGAAGCGGCAGCTGGTGCGGGACATGGGGGTGACGCACGTTTACAACTCTCGTAATACGGATTGGTTCGATGACCTGATGCGTGACACGGACGGGAAGGGCGTGGACGTGATTCTCAATTCCTTGGCGGGCAAGCACCAGCGGCTGGGCATCCAGGCGTTGCGTTCCTCAGGCCGGTTTTTGGAGATTGGCAAGATGGATATTTTCGATAACAACGGCTTGGACTTGCTGGCCATCCGCAAGAACATCTCTTTCTTTGCCATTGACATGGACCGGATGGTGCTGGATAACCCGGCGCTGGCCACGGAGGTGGCGATGGAGGTGGGGGAGTACTTCGAGGCGGGCAACTATGATTTGATTCCTACGCAGGTTTTCCCCATGGATAAGATGAAGGAGGCCTTGGACCTGATGAAGACGGGGAAGCACGTCGGCAAGATCGTCCTGACCAACTACACCAAGGTGGGGGAGGGGGCAGCGGCGCGTTATGAGCCTTTGCCGGTGGTGGTAGAGAAGCCGCAGAACGTCTTTCACGAACACGCCACTTACCTGATTACGGGCGGGGCTGGCGGGTTTGGGTCGGCCATGGTGCGGTATGCCTTTGACCACGGCGCGAAGCATTTCCTTATCACCACCCGCGCGGCCAACACGGACATGGTCAAGGCGGCGTTCTCGGATACTACTAAGCATGCGGGCGTGACGGTTGAGGTGCTGACCATCGACACGGGCAACGAGGCGGATTTCAAGAAGCTGTGTGCCTATGCCAAGGCCATGTCTCCCCTGGTCAAGTCGGTGTGGCACGTGGCGGGTGTGAGCGTGGACGTGCTGCTGCCCGAGATGAAGCCGGAGAATTACGTGGAGGTGGCTGATTGCAAGGCCCGCGGGGCCTGGTTCCTGCACGAGAATACCTTGGAAATGGGGCTGGTGGGGCTGGATCACTTTGTGTGTGTGTCGTCGATTGCTGCTTTGATAAGTGGGCCTGGCATGGCGTCCTACTCCTCGGCCAACGCTTATCTGGACGCGCTCATGCGCTTCCGCCGCCAGCAGAGCTTGCCGGGCACAACGTTCAACATGGCTTCGCTTTCGGACGTAGGCATTTTGAAGAATAATTTGTCGGCGCGCAAGTTCCAGCTGAAGGTAGTGCATAGCAAGGCGGAGATGAAGAGCATGATTTCCTCCCGCTTTGAGGCACGCACGGAGAGTGGCCGGATCGTGTCGCAGCCCAAGTTGATGCGTCTGTCGACCAGCAGCCTGAAGGGCAGCAAGGTGTTGGTGTTTGGCGCCGAGTTTTTGAACGGCGCGCACATGGTTCGGTATTTGATTAAGGGAGGGGCCTCGGCTGTGTATTGCGTGGGGCCTTGGAATACGAACGAGGGCGGGCTGATGATGATTGAGAGGAGCATGCGGGAGGTGTCTCTGTGGAAGGACTCGTTTGCTAAGTACATCAAGCCGGTGCCGGGGGACGTGGCCAAGAAGGACTTTGGGATGAAGGGGCCGGCTTACGAGGAGCTGGCGGCGGAGGTGGACACGATCGTGCAGACAGGCGGCTCGCTCAAGTGGGCCATGGACGCTGATTTGGTGCCTGTCAACATCTCGGGGCTGATGAACATTATTGCGATGGCGAGGAAGAACGGGGCCTCCATCCATTACCTCTCCTCCTCCTCCCTCACGGCCATGGACTCCGCCGACCCCGAGGATCGGGATTCGCTCAAGACGGTGCCGTACTTCGACGTGAAGCGCAAGGCCGAGGACATCCTGCAGTTCGCCGCTCGGCACTACAACCTCCGCTGTGTCATCTACCGCCTGCCCTACATCACGCCCAACAGCAAGGGCCGCTTCGGCACGGGCTACGCCAAGGACCTGGTCCTCATCCGTCTCATGCAGTGCATCCACGACTCGGGCCTCTTCCCTGCTAAGGAGCTGGGGGACCACAAGCTCTTCCTCATGTCTGCGGACGCCGCGGCCAAGTTTGTGGTGGGGCACATGAAGCACACCCCTTCCTCGGCGCGCGGGGCGGCCATGCGTCACTATGTGACTACTGAGTCCAACTACGTGCAGATTTCGGCCTTGGCGGACTGGGCGGAGGAGTACAAGGGCCGGCCTATCGATCGCACGGCCTCGATGGAGGACATGAAGGCGTACATGGGCAAGCGCTTTAAGACTGAGATCAACTTTGTGTATCAGTCGATTTTCTTTGATATCATCCCGGCCCTGTGCCGTGGTGGTGCCAAGTCGGACGAGAAGAACAGGCAGGAGGTGACGGCGTTGGAGTATTTGAAGCGGCGGGCCAACAAGCCCCGCACCAAGGTGGGGAATGTGGAGGCGCTCAAGACTTATGTGCAGCATGAGCCGGCGGTGTTTGAGATTGAGGAGAATTACCTCCGAGGCGAGGGGGAGGGGGAGGAGGAGGAGACGAAGAAGGAGGAGGTGCCTGTGCCTGTTGAGACGGCGGCAGCTGGCTCGCCTTAGGATGGGGGAGGTGGGGGTGGTGGGATGGGGAGGGCGGGGTTTGTGTGTGAGAGACAGAATGTGAATGATGTGTGTGTAAGACAAAGGGAGAGTGTGCGTGTGATTTGCGTGAGAGAGGAAACGGAAAAGAGAGAGAAAGAGAGGTATGTGCATGTTTTGGGTGCTAGTTTGTGTGTGTGAGAATGAGAAAGCGAGAATTTTGGCGTGCGACTTCATGTGTGTGTGTTTTTCGAGAAGAAGAAGGGGTGCTTGCGTGCAAACTGCACTATTTCACTTCCATTTTGGCCTGCGCAGTGTCAAACTGTTGCTTAATTAAGTTCAAAAAAGAGGGTTACTGACTATTCCCTCCTGCATTCTTGAAGGAGCTGGGAGAAGGATGAAAAGTACGCCTGCCTTTGTCTGCGTGTGTGTGTTTTCAATAGAGTGACCACAGCATGATGCGGCCTAACATATATTTTTTGGGAGAGAGAGAGAGAGATTGAGAGGCAGGGAGGTGCCTTTCGTGAAGAAAAGCCGTCGTCAATTTTTATCTTATAGTATGCGCCCCGCGAGCCTTCGCCTGGCGAGAGCTGGCATTGTGACAACAACATGGCTGATTATACCAAAGCACATTTGAGAATTTGAAAGGGAAACGTTTGGAAGACAGATGAAAGAACAGTGTCGCATTTTGAGAGAGGAAACATTTATCAGTATTATCATCAGCATCATCGCAAGGAAGGGAAGACGTTTAATGAGACCGACAAAGAAGAAGAAGCAGTAAGAACAACAGCAAAAATGAATGCAGAATCAAATAAATGTCCGACGACAGAGAGAGATAATTATCCATTTGCCATTGAATAAATATCCATTTGCCATTGACAACTGATCAAAAAGGCGATAGAAGAGTGAGAGTGAGAGTATTATCATGTTCTAGAAACATGTGTGAGTGTGTGTGGGGCAGAATCCGCGACACGAATTTGTGAGTGGCTTGTGCGTCTGTAATGGTCTTATTGAGAGAGTAAAATGAAGGAGGCTGCGCGTCATGACGTTTGTTGCCATTCACGCAAACAACAAGAAGAGTCTGACCGAGAAAAAAAAGGGAAGATGGGGGCATCATTGTCTTTTTTATCGCGGAAGGGCCTCGAGATATTTGTGTGTGTGTGCAAAGCGTCGTGACGCGAGTGTAGGACGGGAGGAGGGTTCTGGCGGAGAGAAATAATTGGGGGCAAACGGGGGGAGAAGCTAGAAAGATGGAGTAGATCGTAGAGAGATTAAACATATGGGATGGCTTTTGTCAGCCGCTGCAGAGCAGAACAAGCGCTAGAGTAGGCATTGCAAAAAGGGGAGGAAGAGTGTGGGGGCACGCTTTTCTTCTTTTCACGCATGCCTTTTTGGTGTATGTGTTGTGTGGTGGATGATGAAAGGGGCAACCTTTTCTCGTGGTAAATTCTTATAATCCCGTGTGCTTGTCTTTTCTCCCCGTCCATGGTTTACCGACAGGGCTTGGAGCCTATGTCCTTCTATGTGTGTGTGTGTGCGTGTACTGGAATGTGAATGTAGCGAGAAGGGATTTCTCCACAACAAAGCAATGTGTGTGATGTGCTGGTAGGCGGGTCGCGCTTCCCTCAATGGGAGGGGACGTGCCGTTCGAAAAGGATCATTTTAGCGAGCAGGGTCAAACGAACGAGAGTGGTTGAGTGAGCTCCGGAAAGTCACAAGGAAAACTAAAGAGGCGGCAGGGGTAAGGGTTGGAAGTAGCGAAAAAGACAAGTGGGGGCACGCGTCGCTTTCAAAGCGACTATCACCCCTTGTGTCAGGCAGATGATTCTGGTCCACCTTGTGAAACAGGAAGCAGAGAGGAGAAGACGACTATTTATTCGATTATTTATCATGCCTTTCTTGTCGATTTGATGATAGTGAAAAAAGAACCAAATGATCAGCTCTAGTTGAATTTCGTCTAATTTGTTTCTGTTTTCGCTTCCTTTCATCTCTGCCTTCTGTTGCTCTTGTCGCGTGCATACAGGGCGAGTGGGCTTGGTCTAGTTGGCGGTGGACTGACCTTGCGAGTGCCCGGTATACCGAGAAAGACACTGGTAAGACATGACCCGGTCCAATCAAAACTTTGTATCTGAGCACAAGGTACTGTTTTTATTTCTTTTCATTGTCTTCCCCATCACATTTACTACCCACGGGGCCGTCTGCACTAAAGCAGGCCCGCTTGGCCGCCTCCAGGCCTTGCCTTTCTTTTTCAACCCCGCGTTCACTTGGTTTTACAAATACACAAGCCGATTTCCAATTTTTAGGTAGTTAAGGATCACCACGAGCTATTTCGGTCCATCCGCGGCGCTACATCGAGCTGGAACGCACGTGGTGTGCCATTCAGGAGGCGCTTTTTTTAACCTCCCCTGTCTGGAGGTCGACGAGACTAGCTAGGACACAAGAACGCGGCACCTGAAACCCGACTGATTGCAGCTTTTCGTGCACGCCAATTCCTTCAAGTTGGGAGTGGTGGCTGTACTTTCCACACAGCCACTCTTTCTACAAAGGGGGTTTCTGACGCTCTGCCAGACCACCTTCTTTTTTTTTTCGACGAACGACCGTTTCATCGTCATCGTCGCCATCGTCTCCCCCCGCGTCTCTGTCTACAAGTGTACAACCCCCTGCCCCTGACACCAAACCCTTGCCTTGACCACCTTCCACTGACTCACGATAAGCTTGTTCTCATGTGCCTGCCCCTTCACCCTCTCCATGACCACACAGGCAGCCAGCAGGCAAAGCGCAAGCGCAGACACGCAAGGCCCATAGCCCCCGATCATCATCACAAGGAGCAATCAAGCGACCAGGAAATGAACTTCGACCTCTTCAAAGGCGCGTTGAACGAGACGCTCCAGCATGCCAAGCAGCACATGGGCTCGGCGTTGGAACAGGCCGAGCAGTTGTTGGATGGTGTAGACGCCCGCCTTGGAGATGACGAATATGAAGAGTTCGAGGCGATGGTACCACCGTCTGGCTTTGAAGATGGGGTGGGTGGTTACCTGGACAACAAGGAAAGCAGCAGCAGCTACGAGTACTACGCCAGCACCAGCAGCACGATCAACGACGCCAGCGGTAGCAGGGCGACGTCGCAGTCTTTTGAGTCCCGAAAGCGCACGTTCTCGCCCTTGTCTTTTTCTTCCTTCTCCTCGGCGGCGAGCAGCCTGGCCAAAGTGGGGGGCGGGCTCATGGCCGCCGGTGCTTCGATGGTGAACGACGACGACGATGAGAACGACGAGGAGGAGAATGAGGACGAAGTGGCGGCTTTGCACGCAGACCACGGTGGCAAAGGCAAAGATAAGAGCAACAGCAAGCGTCAGGTCGAACAGGAGCGAGATCAACTGCGTGCCGAAGCTGATAACTTGCGTCATGCTTTGAGCGAGCTGGAAGAATTGGCCGAGGTCCAACAAGCGGAAAGAAATGCGTTAGGGGCTTTAGTCCGTGAGGCAGAAGAGAAAATGAAGGAGATGCAAGAGCAGATTGATCAGGCCGAGGGGAAGGCCGCGGGGAGGGTGACGGCAATGGCGGCGCTCAAGGCCGAAGTAGAACGTATGTCGACTGCGATGAGGACGCAGGGAGGTGAAGTGAGCGAGTGGATGGCACGTGTGGCTCAGTTGGAGGGGGGGGAGAAGAGTGAGGTGCAGCAGCTGACCGTGGCGCTGGAGAAGGCTCGGGGGGAGCAACAGCGGATGCAGGAGGAGGTCACGGTGCAAGTACGAGAGGCAAAGGAGAAGATGTTGATGGCCGAGAAGGAGTTGTTGAACATGCCTGCTTTGCGTGCGGCCTCGGCGGCATTAGAGGAGAAAGTGACTTCTCTTGAGAAGGAGGGGGAGGAGCTCCGTCTTGCGCTGGCGGCCAAAGCACAGGAGGGAGAGAAAGATCACCAGCAGCAGCAGCAGCAGCTGGCGCGGCTTCAGGCGATGGAGGAGGAGATGCAGTTGCTGTTGGTGGGACAGGAGGAAGCGGTTAAGAACCACCAGCTGGCCTTAGCAGCAGCGCAGGCCTATTCCCAGGGGTTGGAGGAGGAGCTGATCCGAGTTAGGGAGCAGGAGGAGCAGCAGCAGCAGCAACAACTGCAGCAGAAGGCGGAGGAACATGCTGCGGTGTTGCTGGAGCAGGAGGGGTTGTTGGCGTCTTTGAGGGAGGAGATGGAGAAGCAGCAGCAACAGCATGAGGAAGAACGTCTGGCAGCAGAAGCACGCATTGTTGCATTGGAAGGAGAAGCGGCTCGTGCGTTGGACGAGGCCACGAATCAGGTCAACAAGGCGATGGAAGAACAGAGAACGCGTGTGGCAGCTCTGGAGAAGGAACTGGCCGACGCAAATGCTGCTGCTGCTGCTGCTGTTGCTGCGGGTGGTGGGGAGGGAGGAGGAGGAGGGGGTGGGAAAGGAGGGAAGAATAAGAAGGGGCTGATGCGTATTCGTGTACAGGAGTTGGAGGAGCAATTAAGGCAGGCGGCCAAGGAGACAGCGGCGCAAAGGCTGGCGACCGAGGCGGAGATGGAACGGTTGAAGGGCGAGTTAGTGGACACGAAAGAAGCAGCAGCAGCAGCAGCAGCAGCAGCAGCAGCAGCAGCAGCGATTGAGGCGGGGAGCGAGAAGGAGGGGGAGGATTTCCAGGCTCGCATTGACGTGTTGGAAGGTCAACTGGCTGAGGCCAAGGAGGCTATGGAGGCAGCAGCAGCAGCAGAAGCAGCAGCAGTAGTAGTAGCGGAGAAGGAAGCGGTAGAGAGTGCTTTGAATGCGGAGCGCGAGGAGATGGAGGGTTTGAAAGCACGTTCGCAGGAGCTCGAGGCGCAGCTGACCCAGGCACAGGCAGAGGCGGAAGCAGCAACAGCGACGGGTAGTGGTGGAAAGGAGGAGGAGGAAGGGAGGGAGGAAGAGGTCAAGCGTTTGAATGCAGAGCTCGCTGCTGTGGTGAGAGAAAAGGAGGCGATGGAGAAGGAGAAGGAGGGGATGCAAGCACGCTTGGAGGAGCTGCAGGGGGGAGCAACAGCAGCTGCAGCAGCAACAGCAGCTGCAGCGGCAAGGACCATGGCGGAGGAGGAGGTGGAGCGTTTGGAAGCTGAGCTGTCGGCGGCGTTGGGGGGGAGGGAAGAGGCAGAGAGGGAGAGGGAGGGGTTGAAGGCATTGGTTCAGGAGTTGGAGGAGGAGCACAGGGCGGTGGTGCGAGAGATGGCGGACACCGCGGAAATTGCGGATGCGGAGATGGGGAGGGTGGAGAAGGACTTAGAGGAGGCCTTGGCTGCGCTTACTGCTGCTGCTGCTGAGCGCGAAGAGGCTGCAGAAGCAGCAGCAACAGCAGCAGCAGCAGCAGCAGCGGTGAAGGAAGAGTTACAGGCTCGTGTGGTGGAGTTGGAAGGGATGGTGGAGGGAGGGAGGGAGGAGGGAGGGAGGGTTGTAGCGGCGCTTGAGGAGGTGAAAAAGCTGGAAGAGGAATTGAGGAAGGCCAAGGAGGGGTATGAGGAGCGAGCGAAGGGAGAAGCGGTCAGGTGGGAGGAGAAGCTGCAGGAGGCGATGGTGGCGCTGGAGCAGGCGCAGCTCTTCATTCAGGGATTGGAGGAGGAGAAGAAAGGGTGGAGGGAGAGTAATGGTCGACAGGAGGAGGAGGTGGAGGGGCTTCGAGCTCAGGTAGAGGAGGCGAGGAAGAGCGCGGGCAAGGCGGCGGTGGCGCTTGAGCATGAGAAGGGCCGGCAGGAGGAGGAGGTGGAGGGACTACGTGTTCAATTGGAAGAGACGAGGAAGAGTATGGGCGAGGCGGCTGTGGCGCATGAGATGGCTTTGTTTCGAATGAAGAGGGAGTTGGACGCTGTGATGGACAGGGGGGAGAGGGTTGAGGCTGCTGAGAAGGAGGTGGAACGGTTGGTGGAGAAGAGGAAGAGGGACATGGAGGAATTTAAGAGGTTGAACAGTTATATTCGGGAGATGCAAGCGGATCGTGCGAATGAGGCAGAGGCCTTGGGGGAGGAAAGTGAGGAGTTAAGGGGGGTGGTGGCGCAGGCCCAGGAGGAACAAGCAAGGTTGGAAGTGGCGATGGAAGGGCTGCGAGCTAGGCTGCAGGAGAAGGAGGCAGAGTTGGCGGGGTATGAGGCAGGGAAGGAGGAGAGGATGCTGGCGTTGCGCGTGGCTGTGGAGGAGCTGCAAGGGGAGTTGGAGAGTAAGACGCAGGAGGTCGAGTTGTTAACCACGTCGCTGGCGGAGAAAGAGGTGGCGCTGGTAACAGCGGCAGCAGCAGCTGTGGAGCAGCAAGCCGGAAACAATGATCAGGAGAAGGAGGAAGAGCTCGCACAAGTCCAGCAGCTCCTTCGAAGCAAGGAAGAGGAGACGATTGCCCTACGTGCGAGCATCACAGAGCTTGAGATTCGTTTGGTGGAGGGAGAGCGTTTGGCTACAGCTGCTGCTGCAGCGGCTGCAGCGGCCGCGCAGAAGCAGGAGCAGACCGTGGTGGATTTGGGGCGTCGGCTGGAGATGGCTGAAGCGGCCCGAGAGCAGGTGAGACAAGAGCTGGTGCATGCTTCGTCTAGCTTGCAGCCCGCTATGGTTCAGCGGGGGAGTAGTAGCATGAAGGCTGGAGGGAAGGACGGTGGTGGCGGGGAGTTTGATTTGGAGAGTCAGCAGTTTTTGCTGTTGCAGAAAGATGAGGAGGCGAGGGAGGAGTCGTTTACGGCGCCGCTTTATAGGAGGTATCCGATGCTGGCGAGGCTGCCGCCTGTGATTGATAATGTTTTAAGTCAGGTTCGAAGGCGCTTCCCGGAGCAGACGACGTGGGTAGAGGAGAATGTGGTGAGGCACGTGAATGAGAAGAGGATGAGGGTGGCATATCTTGTGTTGGTGCATGTGTGGTTGTTGTGGAGGTTGCTGTTTTAGGTGTGTTGAGGGGTGGGGATATGGAGAGGGAATGCGAGGGACAAGGAGTAGTAGTTGTAGTAGGAAGGAAGGCGGGCGGGGTGACAACAACAAGGGGAGAAATCAGACATATTTATAAAGGCGAAGACTGAATTCATTACAGAAAAAGAAAGTATCGTGTAGACCACCACCAAGGTGTCACTCATATCTTTAGCTCTTTCGTGTTTCTATTCTTTATTTGAGTTGGTTGTTGCGTCATTCCTCAGGTAGTACTTTCTTTGTCTCTCTCCCCGTCTCCTTCTCCTGTTCGGCCCGCGTCGACTGGCAAGCATCAGCGCCCATCACAGCTTCCTCCCCTCCCCTTTTAAATAAGCATCTTCCACCTGCCCCCTCCCTGACCTTTTGCTCTCTAAATTTTCCAGGGGGGAAAGGAAGGCACTTATACACCAGCAGACAACGATGCCGTTCCTGCTGCTCCTGCGGCTCCTGCTGCTCCTGCAAGCAGGGCTTGGGGCTTCAAGCGGCCGACGCCCGTGACGAATGCGAAGATATTGTTATAGATCC
>Ga0105055_10007105_pt1 | contig 15027 bp, 12 predicted proteins | sample BON03_FD_78090 | JGI IMG/M metagenome (GOLD analysis project Ga0105055, IMG submission 78090) | Freshwater microbial communities from Lake Bonney liftoff mats and glacier meltwater in Antarctica - BON-03 | ecosystem: Environmental > Aquatic > Freshwater > Ice > Glacier meltwater | place: Lake...
AGGTCGCACAGGTCGAGGAGAAGACGAAATCGTGGCATCCCGAAGCCACCGTTGCCTCGATCAGGTTCAATGAGCCCGAGACGTTGTTGCGCCAGTACTTGCCGGGGTCGCGCATGGATTCGCCCACATCGGACGCCGCCGCGAAATGCAAGACTGCGACCGGCGCATGTTCTGCAAACACCCGGTCCAGACAGGCTCTGTCCAGCAGATCGCCGTTTTCGACAGGGCCGAACTTGGCGGCCATTTTCCAGCCGGTCGACAGGTTGTCGAAACAGACCGGAACATATCCTGCCTTCGCCAGCGCCTTGCAGGCATGGGCACCGATATATCCCGCCCCGCCCGTGACCAGTATCCGTGGCTTCACGTTGCCCCGGCCCTATTGGGCGGCTTTCTGGCTTGAGACCATCTCGTGCAGGTAGGTCGACAACTCATCGCGCAGATCGGGCCGCGACAGGCCGAACGATACGGTGGCCTGTAGGAACCCGGCCTTCGACCCGCAGTCGAACCGCTGGCCCCGGAACCGCAGGCCAAAGACTCCCTCATCGCCGTCGATTTCCTTGGCGATGGCATCGGTCAACTGGATTTCGCCGCCAGCACCCGATTTCATCTTGTTCAGGCTGTTCAGCACACTGGGCGTCAGGATGTAGCGCCCGATCACGGCCAGATTGCTGGGCGAATCCTCGGCGTTGGGCTTTTCCACCATGCCCTTGATTCGCACCAGAGACCCCATGTCCTCCTCCACATCGAGCATGCCATAGGACGACGACTTCTCTGGCGGAACCTCCATCGTGGCGACCATGTTGCCGCCGGTTTCCTGATAGGCCTCGACCATCTGTTGCAGACAGGGTTTTTCTGCGGCGATCACATCGTCCGGCAGCATCACGGCAAAGGGTTCGTTGCCGATCAGACGGCGCGCGCACCACACCGCATGGCCCAGGCCCAGGGCCTTGTGCTGGCGGATATAGGCGATGGCGCCACTGTCCATGTTGGTGTCTTTCAGCACCTCAAGCAATTCGGTCTTGCCCTTCTTGCGCAGGGCCGACTCAAGCTCGGGGGCGTGGTCGAAATAATCCTCAAGCGCGGATTTCCCGCGCGAGGTGACGAAGATGAATTCCTTGATGCCTGCGGCGCGCGCCTCGTCGATGGCGTACTGGATCAGCGGGCGGTCGACCAGGGTCATGATTTCCTTGGGAATGGACTTGGTCGCGGGCAGAAACCGCGTGCCCAGTCCTGCCACGGGAAAAACGGCCTTTGTCACTTTGCGTCGCATCTCGGCTCCTTGCATGCTTGATTTTACCTGCATCATGATATCGCACAAATGACTCCGTTGCCGGTGTCACGGCGTGTTTTTCTTGATTTACAACCTTTCATACCAAGGTCGCGTTCCCAAATCACGGAAAATAATCCTCGAACGGGAAGTTTCGGCCCTATCTTGCCTTCTGGCCGCGCTGCTCAGTTGGCAAGCACAACCTTGAGGCCGGTTTCGGCCGACCGATAGATCGCCTGCTCAACCTCCATGACCGCAAGATAGTTTTCGGCCCGGTTCTCGAAAGGCGCCTCATCCAGCACACCCGCCACGACGTGGCTTTGCAACCGGTGCACGCAGTCACCGCCGAAACCGGGCGACGAATCGGGCGCAAGCAGTGTCTGCACGCTCGGATCGCCAAAGGCGCGCAGCGTGACCGCCCCACCGCCCCCAAGGGAAAGTGTGCCCTGCGTGCCTTCGATCAGGGCCTCGCCCATCGTGCGGCGGGTGTTGTCGGCAGCGTGGTCGAGATGCCGGTTGCCGTCAAACAGCGCCCGCACCCCACCCGGATGGTCGAACAGGACATATCCCGCGTCCTCGCCCGCGATTGCCGGGTTGATGCGGCGCAGGTCGGCATAGACCGCAACGGGCATGCCGAACAGGAACCGGAACGTGTCGATCCAGTGCACCCCGGTTTCGTGGATCAGCAGTCGCGGCATCTGCCGGAAATAGGGCTGGCGGTCGAGATAGGCGCGCGGCCCTTGCCCGTCGCCGGGGCGCAGGCGGAACGTGGCCTGCAAAGGGGAGCCGATGCGCCCCTCGCCCATTGCCTGTGCGATCCTGCGATACCACGGCTGAAAGCGGAAATTCTCATGCACGATCAGCGGAATTCCCGCCGCCCTGGCGCGCGCCGTCATCTCACGGGCCTGGGACAGATCGGCGCAGAACGGTTTCTGGCAGATGATCGCCCGCACCCCGAAGGCAAGCGCTGTCTTTATGGCGTCGCCATGGCCCGCCGGGGGAATCACTATATCCACAATGTCAGGGCGGGTGCGTTCCAGCATCTGTTCAAGGCTGCCAAAGGCCGGATGGCCGGTCTGCGCCGCCCGCTCAAGCCTGTGATCCGCCACGCCGACCAGTTCGGCCCGGCCCATCCGCGCCCACGACTCGTGATGGAACCGGCTGAAATACCCGGCGCCCAGAACGGCCACCCGCAAGGACGACCCGGTCATGGCCGAAGTGCGGCGCGCACCGCCTCGGCAACCGCCGCAGTGCCTGCCTGCCCGCCCATGTCGCGGGTCAGGCTGTCGCCCCGGGCGATCACCCCTTCCACTGCCCCGCGCAGCCGGTGCGCATCCTTCGCCATCACCGGAATGTCGTGACGGATCGCCAGCCAGTCCAGCATCATCGCCGCCGACAGGATCATCGCCATGGGGTTGGCAACCCCCTGCCCGGCAATGTCTGGGGCGGATCCGTGGCAAGGCTGGAACACCGCATTGTCCAATCCGATGTCGGCGGATGGCGCCAGGCCCAGGCCGCCCATCAGCCCCGCCCCCAGATCGGACAGGATGTCGCCGAACATGTTCTCCGTGACCATCACATCGAATTCCCAGGGCTTTTCCACCATCCAAAGCGCCGTCGCATCGACATAGGCATGGTCGGCCGTCAGATCGGGGTGGCGCGCCGCCTCTTCATCAAAGATCGCGCGGAAAAACGCGAAGGCGCGGAACACGTTTGCCTTGTCCACGCATGTCACATGCCCCTTGCCGCGCCCCTGCGCCTTGCGATCATGGGCCAGCTGGAAGGCAAAGCGGAACAGTTTCTCGGATATGTCGCGGGTGATCAGCAGGGTTTCGCGTGCCTCGGTCGCCGTGACCTCGCCGCGCCCCTGGGTGTGGAACAGCCCCTCGGTGCTTTCGCGGATCAGCACGAAATCCACCTCGCGCCCTTCGGGCAGGTTCAGCGGCGTGCGCTGACCCGCCCTGATGCTGACCGGGCGCACCCCGGCAAACAGGGTCAGCGCCTTGCGCAGGTCGATCTGTGGCGCGATCTCGGTACCGTCGGGATAGCGGATGCTGGGCAGACCCATGGCCGACAGCAGGATGGCATCGGCGGCGCGGGCCGCATCCATCGAGGCGGCGGGCAGCGCTTCGCCGGTTCTGGCATAATGCGCCGCACCGGCGGGCAGGCTCTGGAAGGCAAAGGCATAGGCGTTGGAATGGGCCGCGATCTGGCTCAGGATCGCGACGGTCGGCGCCATGATCTCGGGGCCGATCCCATCCCCCTCGAAAACCGCAATGTTCAGGGTCTGGGTCATGGGGAGCGGCCTTTGCAGGGCTGGGAATCGGGGATTGCCGGAGCGTCAATTAACGTATACATTAATTCCATCGCAGGCCAAGCACTTTACCGGCGCTGCGCCCCGATCAAAGGACCACAGGCATGATTGCCGTCACAGCGATTTTCACAATCAAACCCGAACCCTTGCCGGACGTCCTGCCGTTGATGCGCAGAAGCGCCGATGCGTCGCGCGACGAACCGGCTTGCCAGCGGTTCGACATGGTGCCGGAGGAGGGCTACAATCCGAACGAGACGTTGCCCTCTGACCTCGGAACCCGACGTGCGGGGCTCGATGCGCAACGATCCATCGACCACTTCCGCACCGTTCACTCATGAGCACCTGGCAGGTTCACGCCCTGAAATACGGCGACCGCTCCGGGCGTACCAGGGCCGACAGCTTCGTCTTCGACGACAACCACGACGCCCCCCACGACATCGACTATTTCATCTGGGTGCTGCGCCGGGGCGACGATGTGATCCTTGTCGACACCGGATACGATCAGGCCGAGGCAGCGGCGCGCGGCCGCCCGATCCGTGCCGATCCGACGGCCGTACTGGCGCCCCTGGGGCTGCGTGCCGCCGACATCACGACCGTCATCGTCACCCACCTGCACTATGATCACGCCGGCGGGCTGCACCTGTTTCCCAACGCCAGTTTGCATATGCAGGTGGCGGAAATGGCCTATGCCACCGGCCCCTGCATGTGCCACGACACGTTGAAGATGCCATTCACCGCGGGCCATGTCTGCGAGGCCGTGCGCCGCCTGTTCGCTGGTCAGGTGGTGTTTCACGACGGCGACGGCGAGGTGGCCGAGGGGGTGACGGTGCACCGCATCGGGGGCCATTCGCGGGGGTTGCAATCGGTGCGGGTGCGCACCGAGGCGGGTTGGCTGGTTCTGGCCTCGGACGCGACGCATTTCTATGAGAACATCTGGCGCGGCAAACCCTTTCCCATCGTCGTCGACCTTGAGGATATGCTGAACGGCTTCAAGACGCTGGAACGGCTTGCCTCGCGCCGCGACCTGGTGATCCCGGGGCACGATCCGCTGGTGATGCAGCTGTTCCCCCGCGACCATGCCGATCATATCGTCCGGCTGGACCGGGGGCCGTCGGGACAGATTCCGTTCCAGAGCGTTTCTGGGAACGCCTGAACCATGGTTGAACGGCAACGTGCCGGGAAACGCAAGGCGCCGCGGGGTATCGGCGATTCAGGTCTTGGCCGAAACGCCCTGATCCTCGGCGCCCCCGGCCCCGGCCATGCGGCTTTCGTCGGTCGCCGGGGCAAAGGTGCGTTCGGCCAGGGCGCGCAGGATCGTGGCCGCCGGGGGCGCGATCGCATAGCGCTGGCGCGTGTCCCAAACCGGGGCATCGGGCAGGCCCGGCGACAGTTCGATCCCGTCGCACCCGTCGCAAAGCAGCTCCGCCCGCCGCCCCGCCACCCACAGCCGCCGCCCGTCGACCCCGATGCCGATCCGCGACCAGCGCAGGGTGACGGGCCGGTCAAGCGACGCCACGAAGGGCAACAGCAGCACCGGGCACAGGATCGGGCCAATCCTGACCGGGTCCGGCCCCAATGTACCGTCGCTCAACACTGTGCCGGTCAGGATGGGGCACAGGGCCACACCCCCATTGGCGTGCAATGCATCGGCGGAAACCGGAGCCATTCGACGATGGTTGTCAGGATCGATCCGGCTGAGCACAGTGGCCACGCAGCGCGCACCGGGCAGGCCCTGTTCAGACAGCCAGCGCGCCGCGCGCCCCGCCTCTTCGGCGATCCCCCAGGACAGGCCAAGCCCGCGCGCTGCATTGCGGCAGTTCGCCTCGACCTCGTTCAGCGACCAGTAAAGCGCGCTCATGGCAGCGGCGGATAGGACCAGCCCGAGGCATCCCTGCCAGGTTCGTCGGGGAACGGGGCGTTGCGGAACATGTTGATGCGCACCCATCGGTCAGACCTCGGATCGAAATGGCCCGCCCCAAAGAACGACAGCTTGGCGCGCAGCATGTCGATGGGTCGCATTTCGGCGGCGATGGTGTTGTCGTTGATCTCGCCATAGGGATAGCGGGCGACGATCTGCACCCGTCGCAGGATGTGGCGGTGTTCAGGCTGGGCCAGCAACAGTTTCGCGACTGGTTCGGTATTATCGTACCTTTCAAGATCGCTGAACAGCCGCACCACATCGCGCGCGGGCGACAGGGGTTGTTCATACGCGGCGATGGGTTCGTCGAACCGTTCGCCCAGCCTCGGCTCCTGCTTTTCGGCCGAGGTGTACCAGACCCGCGCCTGGGCCTCTCGGGTCGACCAGTCGATGCCCAGCGCCCAGTCGTAATGGGCGAGGATCAAGGCGCGCAACTGCGCAACCGTCATCGCGCCGTCGATCCGAAAAGCCATTGCTTCATCAGCGCTCATCGCGGTTTCCAGATCGTCGATCAAGGCGCCATGGGGCTCCAGCACAAGAGACAGCAGCAGTTCCTGACCTTCTTCGCCCAGATTGGCCTCGCCCCAACGCCACAAGGCATCCCAGGGGTGAAAGACGGTCAGATCGCATTGGGCAAGGTGCCGCTCCAGCAACAGCAGATCGGTATCGAGCCGGGCCAGTTGCGCCCGTTGCCCGGGGTGATCGCTGCGCCATTCACGCCAGTTCTGGCGGGCACGATGGGCGCGGTCGCGCAAGACGGCGATGGCGGCGGGATCGGCCAGTGGAATCCCGCGCACCCGCGACAGCGCGGTTTCACGCGCGGCGATCCAGTTGTTCAGCAACATGGGGTGGTTGAGCAGAAACGGCGCCATCCCCAGCCCGGTGGAATTGCCGATGCCGAACCGGTGGCGCAGTTCGGGCGCCAGTTTCACCGCACCGGGGCCACGCAGGGCAGCCATGTGTTCGACCAGGTCCATCACGAAGCTGCGGATCAGATAGACGGTCAGCATCTCGACCTGAAACGGTGCCGCACATTCGGGCCGCTGCGCCAGATCCTCGCGATCCGCCGCGCCCAGCTTGCCCGAACCGTAAACGGCGGTGGTGCGCATCAGATAACCCACGCTGTCGACCTGCGTGCGATCGGGTTGCCGACCGCCGGCCAGACAATCGACCACATGATCGAACAACCGCACCGAGCGGTTGGCCCGCGCCACCGTCAGTTCGCTGGGCGTGACGCGCCCGGCCTCCTGCAAGGGCACATTGCGGGCCAGCCGCGCCAGATCGGCGGCCCCCGGCACACCGTCGAACAGGGTGAACGTGGCATCCCAGGCCGTGGCGATCACCCGATCGCTGCGCTGTTCCGGGGGCAGATCGTGGCCAAAGGCAACAAGGGAATAGGCGCGCTCGGGCCCCTGAAAGGTATAGACCGCACGCCCGACGCCGCGAACGTCGATGTCGAACAGCGGGCGCGACATCTGCCAACCCTCGCGCAGCAGACGGCGCAGCAGGATACGCATGAACGACAGCCGGGTCTGGTGAAACGCGCCCAGCCGCGACAGACGCATCACCTGCGAGGGCGGGCGCAGCGCGATGGCGGGCGTCGGGTCGGAGTTTGCAAACATGCCGAACCAAAGCCGACGCGGGGGCAACTTGTAAAGCCCGATCAGCCCGGTCCAAAGGATTGAGCGAAAAACCGATGCCAGTTGCCACCCATGATCGCCGCCACGTCGTCCGCGCCAAACCCCACAGTGGCAAGGCCCTGTTGGATGGTGCCGAAATCGCGGTTATCCCCGAACCAGGGGGGCATCGGCGGAAAGCCGGGGGAATCGGCGCTGCCCTCGCCGTATTGCCTGGCCTTGCTCCACCGCCCCGTGCGCATCCACTGTACGATACTGTCGGGCTGATCCTGACACAGATCGCTGCCGAACCCCAGCGCCCCGACCCCCACCTTCTCGGCCAGGCGCGCAACCATCTCGCAGAACGCGTGCAGCGTGCAGTCGCCGCCGCCCCTCAGATGATGGGGATAAAGCGAAAATCCCAGCATCCCGCCGCTGTCCGCCAGCGCGCGGATCACATCGTCGCTCTTGTTGCGCAGAACCGGGTGCCAACTGTGGGGGTTGGCATGGGTGATGGCGATGGGCCTTGTGGAATGGTCGATCGCCTCAAGGGTCGAACGGTCGGCGGAATGGCTCATGTCCACCACCATGCCGACGCGGTTCATCTCGGCGATCACCTGTCGGCCCATATTGGTCAGGCCCGGGTCTTCGGCCTCGTAACACCCGGTCGCCAGCAGCGACTGGTTGTTATAGCTCAGTTGCATGAACCGCACGCCCAGCCGGTGCCACACCTCGACAAGCCCGATGTCGTCCTCGATGGGGCTGGGGTTCTGGAAGCCGAAGAAGATCGCGGTGCGCCCGGTGTCTCGGGCGTGCTGCACATCATCGGCGGTGAACCCCTGAAAGATCAGATCGGGGAACCGTTCGAACCAGCGGTTCCATGCCTCGACGTTCAACACCGTTTCACGGAACCCCTCGTGATAGGCGATGGTGACATGCACCGCATCGACACCCCCTTCGCGCATCTGGCGGAACACCTTTTCGGACCAGTTGGCGTATTGCAGGGCGTCGATGCGCACGTTTCAGAAATCCAGATTCTCGACGTTCAGCGCATTGGCGCGGATGAAATCGCGCCGCGGTTCCACCACGTCGCCCATCAGCTTGGTGAAGATGTCGTCGGCCTCGGCCACATCCTCGACCCGGACCTGCAACAATGTGCGCGCCTCGGGGTCCAGCGTGGTTTCCCACAACTGGCCGGGGTTCATTTCGCCCAGACCCTTGTAGCGTTGCAGCGTCAGCCCCTTTTCGCCCTCGCGCAGGATGGCATCCAGCAGGTCGAGCGGCCCATAGATCGGCGTCTCGCGGTCTTTCCTGACCAACCGCGCGGGTTGACGATAGACCTCTTTCAGCCCGTCGGTATGCCCGCCCAGCCGCCGCGCCTCGCCCGAGCGCAGGACGGCGCCGTCCAGCGTGCGCACTTCCTCGACGCCGCGCAGGGCGCGCGCCAGACGAATGCCGTGGTCCTGGGTGATGCGGCCCGACCAGCCCTTTTCGTATTCCTCGGCGATCAGGTCCAGCCGCTTTGCCACCTGATCGGCAACGCCCTGCAGGTCGGCATCGGCGGCCCCGGGCAGGAATGCCCCGGCGATGGCCGCCTGTTCCAGAATCTTGTGTGGATAGTGGGTCGGAAATGCCTCGATGATCCGGCGCACGCTGCGCGCCCCCGCGACCACGCGGGCCAGATCGGCACCGACAAGTTCCTCGCCCGACTTCAGCCGCAGGATCGCCCCCTCGACCCCCTGGTCGATCAGCTAATCCTCAAGCGCGGCCTGATCCTTCAGCTACCCCTCGGATTTGCCGCGCGCCACCTTGTAGCGCGGCGGCTGGGCGATATACAGGTATCCCCGCTCGATCAGCTCGGGCATGTGGCGGAAGAAGAACGTCAACAGAAGCGTGCGGATATGCGCGCCGTCGACATCGGCATCGGTCATGATGATGACCTTGTGATACCGCAGCTTTTCGATGTCGAACTCGTCGCGCCCGATGCCGGTGCCGAAGGCGGTGATCATCATGCCGATCTGGTCAGACCCCAGCATCCGGTCGAACCGTGCCCGCTCGACATTCAGGATCTTGCCGCGCAGGGGCAACACCGCCTGATTGTACCGCGAACGCCCCTGTTTGGCCGACCCCCCGGCGCTGTCGCCCTCGACAAGGAACACCTCGCGCAGGGCCGGATCCTTAACCTGACAATCGGCCAGCTTTCCGGGCAGGTTGGCGATGTCCAGCGAGGATTTCTTGCGCGTCATCTCGCGCGCCTTCCGCGCCGCCTCACGCGCCAAAGCGGCCTCGACAACCTTGCCAATGATCTGTCTGGCCAGGATCGGGTTTTCCTCGAACCACTCGGCCAGCTTTTCGTTCACCAATCCCTCGACTGCCGGGCGCACCTCGGACGACACCAGCTTGTCCTTGGTCTGGCTGGAGAATTTCGGATCGGGCACCTTGATCGACAACACACAGGTCAGCCCCTCACGGGCATCGTCGCCGGTAAAGTTGATCTTTTCCTTCTTCGCGATCCCCGACGACCCGGCATAGAGGTTCATCGTCCGCGTCAGGGCACCGCGAAAGCCCGCCAAATGCGTACCGCCATCGCGCTGGGGAATGTTGTTAGTGAACGGCAGCACCATTTCATTATAGCTGTCGTTCCACCACATGGCGATTTCCACAGAAATGCCATCCTTTTCGCCGGTTATATAGATCGGTTCGGCAAGGATCGACGCCTTGGATCGATCAAGGTATCGCACATATTCCTTGACGCCGCCTTCATAGAACAGCTCGGTGCGCAGGGGTTCGACGGGCCGCTCATCCTCCAGCACGATGCGCACGCCCGAGTTCAGGAAGGCCAGTTCGCGCAGTCGGTTCTCCAGCGTCTTGTAGACATAATCAAGGTTGGAAAAGGTCGTCGTGCTGGCCAGAAACCGCACTTCAGTGCCCTTGCGCCCATTGGCGGGGCCGACGACTTCCAGATGCTTCACCGTGTCGCCACGCTCGAACCGGGCGAAATGTTCTTTGCCCTCGCGCCAGATCCGCAGGTCCAGCCAGTCGGACAGCGCGTTCACCACCGAAACGCCAACGCCGTGCAGACCGCCCGAAACCTTGTAGGAATTCTGGTCGAATTTGCCCCCGGCATGCAGATGGGTCATGATCACCTCGGCCGCCGAAACGCCCTCTTCCTCGTGGATGCCCACCGGAATGCCGCGGCCGTTATCGCTCACCGAAACCGAGCCATCGGCGTGAATCTTCACGTTCACCGCATCGGCATGGCCTGCCAGCGCCTCGTCGATCCCGTTGTCGACGACCTCGTAGACCATATGGTGCAAACCCGAACCGTCGTCGGTGTCCCCGATATACATTCCGGGACGTTTGCGCACCGCATCCAGCCCCTTGAGAACCTTGATGGAATCAGCGCCATATTCTTCGCGTGCCGTGGGGATGTCGTTCATGGGGGCCTGTGCTTTTTGTTGCCCCCGAGTTATAGGGGTATCGGGCGGGCTTGTCACGCAATTGGCACAAGATTTGGGGTCAAACCCACCCCGAACCTCCATGTTTCTTCCTTGCAAAAATACTCTCGCCGAAGGCGTCGCCACCTGCCCCATTTCCGGCTCTCACGTCAGCGGTAGGATGCACCCCACCCCGATCAGCATCCACCCCGCCACCACATTGATGCGGCGCAGCGCGCTGGGTGAATTCAGCACCCGCCGCGCCCGATCGACCCCGAGGGCAAAGCAAAGGTTGCCGATCAGCGGCACCGCCATGGAAGTCGCCACGACTGCGGCGATGTCGGGCGCCGTCACCTGCGTCAGATCGAAGAAACCCGGCAGCACACCCATGTAGAACAGGATCGCCTTGGGATTGCCCAGGATGACCGCCACCCCGGCGGCGAACCCCGCCCAAACGCCCGGGCGCGTCAACCGGGTTTCGCGGTCCAGCCGTCGGTCGGCATGACGGATCAGCAGCGCGCCCATCAGCACGAACACCCCTGCCGCGACCCATTTCAGCACCACCATGAACCCGGCAAAGGCCGAAACGACCCAACTGACCCCCAGGATCGCCAGCAGCGGCCACAGCGCATCGCCCAGCATGACGCCAGCGGCCAGGGGCCAGGCCGCCGCCATGCCCCCCGACAAGGCCCGCGCGGTCAGCGCCACCCAGACCGGCCCCGGTGTGAAGAACAAGATAACCAAGGCCCCGGCATACAACGCCAGATCACCCAATCCGATGGTCATCCCACCTGCTCCACCACCGATTGCCCCGCCTCATCGCGCACCGAGAGGTATTGCGCCCGCCTGCCCAGATCGGCGAACAACTCGGGCCCGGTGCCGGTCATCCAGGCCTGGGCGCCCAGCGCACATATCTCATCGAACAGCGCCGCCCGCCGCCCCGCGTCCAGATGCGCCGCCACCTCGTCCAAAAGCAGGATCGGCGGCGCGCCTTCCTCCTCGGCCAGGGCCCGCGCATTGGCGAGGATCAGCGAGATCAGCATCGCCTTCTGCTCACCGGTCGAACATTGCGCCGCAACCACGCCCTTGGCCGCGTACAACGCCCCAAGGTCGGCCCGGTGCGGCCCCGTCAAGGTGCGTCCCGCCGCCAGATCGCGTCGCCGACCCTCGACAAACGCGGCCGACAATGCCTCGACAGTGCCCGCCTCATCCCCCTCGGCCGCCAGGACGTGCAACTCGGAAATCGGAAAATCGGTCGGCGCCCGGTGCTGCGCGGCCATCACCCGCACCAGCGCCGCCGCCCGGTTGGCGATGATCTGCGCCCCGTTCTCGGCCATCTGCACCTCAAGCGCGCCATACCAGGCGGCATCGCGCACCTGATCCTTCAACAGCCGGTTGCGTTCGCGCATTGCCTTTTCATAGCCCATAACCGCCTCGCCGTGCCCCGGCTCGAAGCTCAGGGTCATGCGGTCCCAGAACCGCCGCCGCCCCTCGGCCCCCTCGATCCACAGCCGGTCCATGGATGGCACCAGCCACAGCATCCGCACGACCCGGCCCAGCGCCACCTGCGGCACCAACTTGCCATCGATCCGCGTCACCCGCGCCTGTCCAGCCTCGGCGCGGGTGTCGATCTCGTGCCCCGCCACCCCGGCCCCGATCCGCCAGCCCAGCGCCTCGGGGCGGCGCACCAGTTCTTCGGCCCCTGCCCGGCGCAATCCGCGCCCGGGTGACAACAGCGATACAGCCTCGATCAGATTGGTTTTCCCGGCGCCATTGGGCCCATGAATCGCCACCGGCCCCGGCGTCAGGTCCAGCGCCACGCGCCGGTGCGATCTGAAATGCGACAGGGAAAGCTGCGTCACCGCAAAAGGCATCGCAACCAGATCCGGCTTCTTCTTTGCAAAAATACTCCCGCCGGAGGCATCCGACAGAAATCAGACGCGCATCGGCATGACGACATAGACCGCCGAGGTGTCATTGCCCTCCTGCATCAACGTCGGATCGCCGGACGAGTTGAACAGGAACACCGCATTCTCGCGGTCGACCTGGCTGGCGATCTCCAGCAGATATTTGGCGTTGAACCCGATTTCCAGCTTCGTATCGCCATAGGCCACCGCCAGTTCCTCTTCGGCGTTGCCGCTGTCGGGGGCATTGACCGACAGGATCAGACGATCCTCTTCGATCTGCAACTTCACGGCGCGCGAGCGTTCGCTGCTGACCGTCGCCACCCGGTCGACGGCGCGGGCGAATTCGTTGGCATCGACCTCCAGCCGCTTGGTGTTGCCCTTGGGGATGACGCGGGAATAGTCGGGGAAGGTGCCGTCGATCACCTTGGACGTCAGGGTGATGGCGGGGGTGGCGAAGCGCACCTTGGTTTCCGACACCGACACGGCAATGGTTGCATCGTCGTCATCCAGCAGCTTGCGCATCTCGCCCACGGTCTTCCTCGGCACGATCACACCGGGCATGCCTTCGGCGCCCATGGGCAGGGGGGCATCGATGCGGGCCAGACGGTGGCCATCGGTGGCCACACAGCGCAGCACCATCGCGCCGCCCTCTTCGGCGATGTGCATGTACACACCGTTGAGATAATAGCGTGTTTCCTCGGTCGAGATGGCAAATTTGCTCTTGTCGAACAGCCGCCGCAGCACCGGGGCGGCCACCGAAAAGTTGGTGGTGTATTCCGATGTGGCCATCACCGGGAAATCCTCGCGAGGCAGGGTGGCCAACTGGAAGTTCGACCGCCCCGCATGCACCGTCAACCGCCCCGAGGCGCCATCGTCGCTCAACGACACCAGCGCGCCATCAGGCAGCTTGCGCACGATTTCATGCAACGTCACGGCGCCCACGGTGGTGGAACCGGGTCGCTCCACCTGGGCCGAGGCCTTGTCCACGACTTCGATATCCAGATCGGTGGCGCGCAGGCTGACCGTGCTGCCTTCGGCCTCGATCAGCACGTTGGCGAGGATCGGAATGGTATTGCGCCGCTCGACCACCGATTGCGCATGTGCGACCGCCTTGAGCAAAGTGCCGCGTTCGATGCTGAGCTTCATGTCCCACTCCACGAGTTGCCGGGGAGTGAAACCTAGCGGTTTCAGGGCCCGGCGCAATGGTTTTTTCAGACTGTCAAAGGGTTTGTCGGAGCCGTCAAGGCCCAGAACCGGCTTGGTCCGGCGTTGTGGCCGCGAAACCTACTGCTCTTCCAGCGAGCGGCGCAACAATTCGAGGTCTTCGGCGATCTGGCTGTCCTTGCCGCGCAATTCCTCGATCCGCTTGACTCCGTGCATGATCGTCGTGTGATCGCGCCCGCCGAACCGCCGCCCGATCTCGGGCAGCGACCGCTGGGTCAACTGCTTGCACAGGTACATCGCCACCTGACGGGGCCGCGCAAAGGTGCGCACCCGCTTGGGCCCGATCAGATCGGACAGGCGGATGTTGTAGTGGTCGGACACCTTGCGCTGGATTTCCTCGACCGTCGTCTTGCGGTCGGACTGGCGCAGGATGTCGACGAGGCATTCCTGGGTCAGCGCCAGATCCATCTCGCGCCCCACCAGGCTGCCAAAGGCGAACAGACGCATCAACGCCCCCTCAAGGACCCGCACATTGGCCGTCACACGGTGGGCGAGGAATTCGAGAACACCATCGGCCAGCACGACACCCTTGAACTGCGGGCGGAACTGTTCGACCTTCTTTTGCAGGATGCCCAGCCGCAATTCATAGCTGGTCGGGTGCAGATCGACGACCAGCCCCGACTGCATGCGCGACACGATCCGGCTTTCCAGCCCCTCGATTTCACCCGGCGCGCAGTCGGCCGAGATGATGATCTGCTTCCTCTGATCGACCAGGGCATTGAACGTGTGGAAGAATTCTTCCTGGGTCGAATCCTTGCCGGCGATGAATTGCACATCATCCACCATCAGCACGTCGACCGAGCGGAACAGCTGCTTGAAATCCATCATCTGCTTGTCGCGCAGGGCCTGCACGAAACGGTACATGAACTGTTCGGCCGAAAGGTAGACGACACGGATGCCCGGATCACGGTCCTGAAGCTCCCAAGCAATGGCGTGCATCAGGTGCGTCTTGCCCAGCCCAACGCCGCTGTACAGGAACAGCGGGTTGAAGGTGACCGGCCCGCCCTCGGCCACACGGCGCGCGGCGGCATGGGCCAACTCGTTGGGCTTGCCCACCACGAAGCTGTCGAAGGTGAACCTGTCGTCCAGGGCCGCGCCCGGCAGATCGCCCTCGGGTTGCGGGGCGCGGGTCGGGGCGTTCGCCCTTTTCTGCGCAGCCGGGCGCGGGGATTTGACCGAGGACACGCGGAACTCGATCCGGTTCACCCTGTCGTCGGCCTTGCCGATCTGGCTCAGGATCTGGTCGCCGAAGTTGCGCTGTACCCAGTCGCCCATGAACAGGCTGGGCACATGAAACAGGGCCACCCCATCATCAATATGAGCGAACTCCAGCGGTTCGATCCA
>Ga0105055_10007114_pt1 | contig 15008 bp, 17 predicted proteins | sample BON03_FD_78090 | JGI IMG/M metagenome (GOLD analysis project Ga0105055, IMG submission 78090) | Freshwater microbial communities from Lake Bonney liftoff mats and glacier meltwater in Antarctica - BON-03 | ecosystem: Environmental > Aquatic > Freshwater > Ice > Glacier meltwater | place: Lake...
GGCCACCCGCTCTAACTCAACCTTCTCTCTAGTAAGGGCTTCGGCTTTGCGGCGCTCGTCATGACGGCCATGGGTCAACTCTTTAAGGCGTTTTTGAACCTTAGCACTATAGTCGTTTAGCTCGTCCTCAGTAGGCTCTTCGATCTCTTTATCTAGCGGTTTACGCCCACGGTCCTTCTCAGGCGTGTCGTCTACGATCTCGATTTCAGTCTTGTCCTCTGCGCCTTCTAGCTCAAGCTCGATCTCGGACGGTTTTTGGTTTTTCTCATCGGGAAATTGATATTCTTGCATGGTTTACTCCTTATTTGCGTCTAATGCCGCGAGGGTCTTCAACAACAGCCTCAACAGAATCATCGTTTATCAGGCGGAACTCTTTGCCGTGAATAATTAGCCTAGAGCCCGAGTTCGGACGTACTAAAACAAAATCGCCTTCCTTGCACCACGGGCCTGAACTGAATCGCTCTGGGTCTGCGTAACAATCAGGGCCAATTGCAACCACAAACAACACCGTGGTTAGCACTTCTTCATAACGCACGGTCTCATCGGCTTTGGCAATACCGCTCTCGAACTCCTTTTCGACATCAGGAATGGCACATAACATACGGTACCCAGAAGGTTTGGGGAGTTGGGAAGCCTTAGCCTCTGTGTTAATTGCTCCGATAATCTGAGGATTATCTGGGTTTGTCGCGATAAGTATCTCACTCATCGTTGTTCTCCATCGTTTCTTTGAGGTCCAAAAGGTCGCGTTCTGCATGGGCTAGGCCCTCAATTACTCCACACAGACGTTGGTACTCTTCGTAGCTACGGCATGTGCCCGTAGAAACAGCGTCAGCAATATCATTCATACGTTCCCGATATTTGCCGCGTAGTAGATCAATAATGTCCATTCATTACTCTCCTTTCGTTTGTTGCGTTTGTTGCGTTTGCACTGATACCTGTGCTTTGGTCTTGGCGACGTCAATACCCATTCGCATTCCCTCTGCTTGGTTTCGAGCCTGCATCTCTTCGGCTTTAAGCCCTGCCTTTAGCATATCTAGCTGTTGTTGCGACTCCAGCTTTGCCCTAACCTGAGCAGTCTGCGAACCGATACGTAAACCTTCTTTCTCCATATCAGCCTGCAATTTTTCGCGCTCTAATGCCAATTTATCAGCGTCTGCCGCAACGTCAGCCATCATCTTTTTCTCTTTGATCTCGACTTCTTTCATCTTGATCTGCATTTCTTGCTGCTGCATTTGAATGATCGGATCTTGTTGCGCTTCGGCGTTTTTCTTAGCTTGGGCTTCTGCTTGATGTTTACCAAGCAACTGACCTGCTGCTTCCGCTGCCAAACGCGACATTTGTGCTTCTACTTCTTCGGTCATCTCAGTGTCTGGGTGAGGTAATGTGACACCCATCTGGCGTTGGATTTGATCTCTGTAAGCAAAAGCAACGTGCTCGGTAATATGCGCATTTGCTGCTTGCATTAAGACCTGCGCCTGTGGGTTCTGACCCATGACTTGCATCAACACAGGATCCTGCATTGCTGCCATATGGACTTGGATATGCGCCTCGTGGTCTTGGTACATAAAGGCTTTAACAGGTTTACCGTTAAGAATGTCCATGTTCTCACTGATAGGATCAACCGGCTTCTGGTCTTCATCTAACGGCACTAACTCGGCTGCGTCCTTAATATTTAAGACATCCAACATCTGCCGATGCAGCTTAGGCAGGTTGTAAATCTGTGGCGCCATCTGAGCCAACTGAATCACCGCTTGATACTGCACTACCCGCTGAGCCAATGTACTGGCGTTAGGATCACTGACAGGGATAATCTCTACGTGGCTGTAGTCCTCGCGCCGAGCGTGGATGTGTCCGTCTTCTGGCTCGTAGTCATAACTTTCAGAGGCGTGGTCTCGGATCATTACCGCAAGGAGTTTGAGTTCCTGCTTCATGGCGAAGTGCATACGTGCCTGAACAGCCGACATCACCTTTAAGTTACGCTCGATTAACGCAAGTGTTGTACCCACTGGGGCCTGTGCCGACATATCCGACACTTTCATATCTGGGCTAGCTGCGAACCGTCGCGCTTCTTCCGAGATAATACCCAGTAGTGATAGCAGCGCTTGTGACGGCTCCTTGTATGGCAACGGCATGATATTGTCACGCAACGCACCAGAGGACACATCCACATCACGGAACTCGCCCGGAGAAATCGGTGTGTCATCTCCCTTAATACGTAGGCCCCGAGTCTTTAAACCACCCGGTAAGTTAGATAGCGTACCTGCATCAACCAACTGACGTGTAATAGCCGTCGCTGACTTGGCTGAGTTACCAATTAAGTGCACCAAACCAAATCCGTATGACCCAAAACCCGGCACGTACTGGTAATGCACGAAATACTGGTTAGGGCGCTTGTATACTATTTGCGCTGCGCGGTTGCCCTCAGTCTTTTTAGGTACTGGGTCCCAGTTACGGCGAACAGCCAGCACATCACCCGTGTCTTTTAGGATGGTTACGACATAAGGCAAGGGAATACCCGTGGGTTCGCCATCGCTATCAACATCCTCAAAGCCCGGAATATCCAGCTCGACGTGCATCTCTAGCAGCAGGGGGCGGTCGTCATAGGTTGCGCTAAACCCGCTTTCTCGGTCTTTGGCTTTCTGAACAGGGTCAGTCTGTATGGTGGGCGTGTCGTCGATATCTATGTCTGCACGGTAAAACCCAGACTCTTGTAACTTTAATATGTCATTTTTAGTCTTACGCATACGATGTGTGATACGCTCACACATGGATATATCTGATACCCCGTAAGGGATAACTACGTCCTCTGCTGGGATAAACAGGGAGACTTGCCGTCCAATAGTGGGATCGTAGTACACTTTTTTGAACGCGCTACCCGCGATCGGTAGGTTCCACAGCATCTTCTCGTGCTCAGACCGGTACTCACGCATAACTTCCGTAAGCTGGTAATTTAAGTCCGCCTTCACTCTTTCTGCGGCCTCTTGCTTTTTACGGTCACTCTGACCGATAATCTTTGTGCGTACGGGACCGCTGGCTGGGAATGTCTCCATAATAGCTTCTGCTTGGAACCGCACTGCGGCCTCAGCAATCATCGGGTGGTGTACACCGCAGGCTCCTTCCCACGGCTCAGTACGCTCTTCATACTTTAAGCCCAGCAGCTTGATGCCTTCGGTATAGGTTTCTTCCCAGTCTTTGCGTGAAGCGATGTCGTTATCATAGGCAAGGATCAAATCCCCCGACAACTCCGCAAGCACCCCATTATCCAAACTTTCCGCCAAGTTAGCATCGAAATCCTCATCCCCTGTCTCATCGCCCGGAATGATTGTGATCTCAACTGACCCATCATCTAGCGTTACCATCTCAGGGTCAATAATCTCGATCTCCAACTCAGGAGTATCCTCGCCCAACATATTTTCCATCCCTTGCGGGGCTGCGTACAAACCTTTTTCAATAGCCATGACATATCCTTAAGTTAATAGTACGCCGCTTTTCTCGGGTACGTGATTTCATCTAGTTCGTCGGTACTTAACCGTATAAACCCACCATTTCGGAACCTTGCCAGCGCCATACTCGTGCAGTCAACCATATCATCGTGTGCACTAGCGGGGAACGACGCCACTTGCTCAATCACCTCTTCGGCCCACTTTCTACCTGCGGGATACCAAACCATGCCGGACCTAACAATGTCTGAAACTGCATTAATTCGCGCTATTTTATCCCCAGTACCCCTGTGTGGCACAAACTCTTGCACCGGAATACCCATCCTACGTAGTTCTTGGAAGAGCGGGGTACCACTGGATTTCTTCTCGACAATGAACGAGTCCGGGCTCCACTCTTGCCACTCCCGTAGGGCTAACTCCTTTAGCTCATGGAACTCTACCCGGACGTTAATCGCATTTAGCAGGATAATGTGGTTGTTACCCTCAGTTAACCGGTCATCAGAGAACACACCCCACGTCAAAAGCGCAGTAAAGTCAGCTCGGTTGTTCTTTTCGGCGGCGGCATCAAGCGTCATAATGATGTATTCGCAGGTTGGAGGGTCGTCTTTCTCCCATTTCTGCCACCATTCACGCCTAATTATGGCACCTTCCTCGGCAGTGGGGTTTTGTTGGTACTGCGCGTTCCACTGGAACACTGGCATAGACGCTTTTGTGCGGTGCAATGCCTCTAAATCAAAGAATTCAGGCCATAAAGCCTTCTCATCGTCCGTATTTTCGTTAAATATGGCTGGAAATTCAAAGAAGTTGTACTGATCTGTGCCCGTGATACGGGTCATGTCCTTGGCTAGTCGCCCTAACAGATCATTCGGGTGCCACCTTGTGTGTACAATAGCCACTTTACCCTGTGGCATCAGTCGAGTTCGCGCACCGTAAGAAAACCACTCATAGGCTTTCTCGAATACCTCGTAGTTACCATTAAGTACGTCTTGTTCTGAGAATGGGTCATCCACGATCAGGAAGTGCGCACCCCGACCAGCCAACGCTGCACCAACACCACAAGCGAAATACTCTCCACCGGCATTGGTGTTCCACCGCCCAGCACTTTTAGAGTCAGAAGACAACGTGACCGTGGGAAAGATGTTTCTATATAAGTCGCTATTGACGATGTTACGCACCTTACGCCCAAAGTCCACCGCCAAGTCAGCCGTGTGGGACACCATCAGCACCTTCTTATCGGGGTTGCGCCCCAGATACCACGCCGGAAAATATATAGACACCATCTGGCTTTTGCCGTGACGTGGTGGCACAGACACACCAATACGATCCTCGTCGCCTCGCTCCATAGCCATCAGGAGGTTAGCAAGCCTACGGTGGTGTTTCCCAACTGTATAGTTAGGATCCATGTGTTTACAGAACTCAATTAAGTCATCGTAGCATCGTTGGGCAGCTTGTCGGCTCTCAAGCTCTTCTAGCGACAACAATACTTCGGCAAGCTCATGCTCACTGAGATCATTCAGATTCGATTGCAGAAACTCAATTTCGCTAGACTGTAGCATTTTTCGGTGGGGTTATTAATATATCTGTTAACTCATCCACGCGGTCTTCTAACGCCGCAGTGTTGCTTTCGCGGGGTTCGATGTCTTGGGCTGTGGTCTTCTTACTAATTAACGAGGCGATCTTGTCCCGCACTTTCTGCTCGAGCTCTATTGTGGTTTGGTGCTTGACGGTAATCTCCGAACGCTCTGTGAACAGCCCCACCTCACTAATCTTACCTAGCAGCTCAAGCGCTCGAATTCTGTTTCGGTTACCGGGGGCGGCTTCCTCGATCAAGCTGTTAGTTACGAAAGTTCGTATCTGTGCGGCGGTCTGCGCAATTTGCACATCGTACTCAGTTAATAGGGCTCGCAGGTGCACTGCAGTGGCAGAGTTTTGCACTGATGATATTGGCGTTTGTTCTAAGAGTACTTTGCGAGCGGTAGCGTTGGTGTACCCGGTAGCCCCTTGGGGGGTCCCAAAGGTTTCGATAAACTCGGTGGAGTTAAACATGGCTTCAGCCGCATCACGCATTTGCGCATGGGCAAGCACCCCAAAACCAATAGGGGCGGCGAGTACTTCGGGTTTTAGTTCAATTTTCATGCGCGATACCTGATGGTACGTTTGCGGATATTGTATATTATTTTTTTGTATAGGGGGTACTATTTTTGGTGACGGGGGGTCTTCCCATATTGAGGGGGTGGGGGTCGGACTTTGGGGATTTAGGAATTCTTAGGGAAATTGAAAATATTTGAGCAGATTACACTGTATATGGTGCCATGGCGCGCTCGCGCTCACAGGGGGACGGGGGGCGGTACTATCACTCGATGCCCAAAACTATCACTCGATGCCCATACAAATTCCTCATACCGGTATGAGATTTAACCAATAGTTGACATCGTGACCGATATCGTTTATAATGTAGTTATAGTCACCTAACGACTATATCAACTAACTAATCAAAGGGTTACATCATGAAAAACGTTACAACTAACATATCCGCCGCTAAACTCTCGGCATCGTTCAAAGTACACGCAGAAAACCTGCTAATCGAAGTACAGACAATGATTGACACCAAAGCCAACATCGCCCGGTCTCTCGACCTAATGCGTAAAAGCAAGGTATCATTAGGAAAATCCCGTGCTACTTGTGCAATGTTGGCATTCATATACGATGGACTAACCCAATTGAAAGACGCAAAGGGTAAACCCCTAAGTGCTAACACCTGCCAAAATTACCTGAGTGAGATCAAGCGATCAGTGACAAAAGGCACCGATTTTAATCTCAATAGTTCACGCAAAGCCAAACCAGCGGGACAATCACAAACGCCCAAGGCCAAAGATAAGGCCGCACTGACCGAAGGGAACGCCCTAGATATCCCTGATGACGGAATGGCCGTTAAGACGGGCGCCTATAAATCAAACGATGATGGAATGGCAAGTGAGGAAAAGCCAGCAGTCGTTAAGGTAGGCGCGTATAAATCAAACGATGACGCAATCGCGGCGATCAAGCAAGCGATCCGAATGGTTAAAACACAATGCACCATCGCCCAATGGAAATCCATTGCAACCTTGTATGGCGCCACTGCAAAGCTTGCCGACTGAAACCTAATACCCGTATGAGTTTTATGCCCCGCCTCGGCGGGGTTTTTTATTGCCCTGCCTCGGCGGGGTTTTTTATTGCCCTGCCTCGGCGGGGTTTTTTATTGCCCAAAACTATCACTACTATCACTTTTGGGGGTTGTGTGTGTCATCGGGGGTTGTGTGTGTGTCATCGGGGTTTTTTATTGCCCAAAACTATCACTACTATCACTTTTAGGGGTTGTGTGTGTCATCGGGGGTTGTGTGTGCCAGCAATCCCTCATACCTGTATGAGATTTATAATGTATAATATATATTCTATTTAACGGAGATTTATAATGGCTCGAGAAAACTTCAAAGACATACAGGTAACCGTGGAGGGTGAAACCAAGACCTTACAGCAGTGGGCAGCAGACTTAGGGCTTAACTACATGACGGTGTGTGCGCGATACCGAAATGGCAAACGAGGTGGTGAGTTACTACGTCAGACTAACCCAGCAACCACCCAACCAGCAGACCTGCGAGGACTACTTGGTGACGATGTGTTTGGTATGCTCGTGGAGCGTGCGCAGGAAGTGGGCTTGCAGCCTTTGAGCCTAGCAAGGTATCTAATACAGCAAGGATTGTTGGAGAAAACGACATAGATGGCACCGAAACCCTCCGCTTCGGCGGAGTTCCGTTTGAAGTTCCAAGTTCCAAATTATATCGTTATGTTCCGGAACCACATCATAACTACCACAATTGATATTGGAGATACTAACAGCCATGAGTTGCAGTGAACAGCGCTAAATATATTATAATTATAGGGTCTTTTACTTACTTATATATATATATATTATATTATTATATATATACCAAAGAAGTTCCAGTACGCGAATCTAAGTTGACCGGCACGCTCCGCTAGGGTTTTCGGGACTTCTGTATAATTGGACTTTTTTAAACTCCGTTTTGGTGGTTCCGGCAAAATACCCCTTTCGTAGGTCTCTCCCCCCGGAACTTCGGAACTTTTGAACCCTCGCTCCCCCAAAACCCGCGTCTTTCCTACTCCTGCGAGTTCCAGCACCCAACCCCAAATCGGAACTTCATTAGGAACATCGGAACTTCCAAATCCCATTTATCCCCAAACCCTCCACCATATCCCCCACAACTATCACACTTGACACACTTGACATCACCACTTAAACAGGCTATAATAACAATAGTGGCTGGGAAATCCCGTGTCCACCAAGTTCCAAAACCTCATACACGTATGAGAAACCAACCAACAAACGAGGAGCACCAAATGCCTGCCAACCAAACCACTGCCACCATGAGTCCTGAGTTGTTCAAAGTACTCTACGTCAACGACTGGATCAGCCCCAAGCGGCCCACGCAAGAAGACCTAGACACTATGGGTGCCATATTCAAACGCCACCGCCCATGGTTTGCTGAACAAACCCGCACCCGCAAGTGCCACCCCGCAGTAGTCGAACTGCTACAGACGAACCCCAATGACCTATTGCAGTATGTCAAAGACTGGCGCGAACTGATGCTTGAGTGGCCACACCGTAGCCAAGAGGAACCTGATAAGGTCGCATACACACAGTCCGAAGATAAAGGTGTGCGAGACCTACAAACCCGCACCACATTGGGTAAGTACCTGCGCCGACATATGCCTGACTGCCCTGACCACACATTGCGAGATTTCGTGGCTAAATTTGTCATCACACAAGGCACCTGCCGTATCACCACCGACATGCCCGAGATGATCGACATTATTAATAACGGCCCCGTGTCTTGCATGGCAGGTGAACACTTCCCAGACCGAGACGAGACCAACCACCCATATAGTGTCTACCAACCGAAGTATGGTTGGGGTTTGGCCTATCGTAAGTGCGACGGGGTGTATACCGCACGGGCACTGGTGCACGAGATGGACGGGGTTAAGACCTTTGTGCGATCATATATGCGCCGTGAACATGACCACCAGTACTCACAAGCGGACAATATACTAGAGGCATGGCTGACAAGCCAAGGGTATGAGCACTGCTCAGAGTGGGCACATGGTGCGAAGTTGGCTGCCATACCCACAGGCGAGGCTGAGACGTATATCATGCCGTACCTAGATGGGCGCGATAAGGGTGTGACGTTGCGCCAGTGTGCCACGCATGGTGAGTATTTTAAGATTAGCGAGGACGGGGAATTTGAGGCGGACTCCACCAGTGGTGAGTTGAGAATGTCCGAGGGGGTGCAGTGTGGCTGTTGCGGGGATAGGTATCATGAGGAGGACTTGCACACAGTAGAGTATTACCAAGATTTGGACGTGTGCGAGTACTGCCTGTCGAGCCAATACACCTACGCCACGGGCCGCCAAGGTGACGAGTACCACACAAGGGACAATGTGGTGCACTGCGAGAGCGATGATAACTACTACGTCGCAGAGTACGCAGGAGACAACAATATTTATGAGTGCGCCGAGACTGGTGACTATTACCACGTGAATGATATGTGGCGGTGCACAGGGTCGGGGAATATGTACCACGAGGCCATTACGAGCCACGAGATTAACGGCGACTACTATTACCACCTGCCTGATGGGTGGGAGTTAAACTCAAACGGTGAGCTTGTAGACACGACCGAGACAGAAGAAGTAGAAACCGTAGAACCAACCGCAGTAGCTGTATAAACCTCATACACGTATGAGAAACCAACCAACAAAGGACTTACCATGACCACAAGTAACACAACCAAAACAACCAAGCTGACCAACAAGTTCATCAAGGACTACTTTAGCTACAAGCGCCCACACACAAGTGACACCGAGCGCGAGTGGATTAACAACCACATACTGCCGCGCATCAGTACCGCAGAACCCCACTTCGTTGACAGCGTTGGCAACATCCACGTAGACCTGCGCACAGACCTGACACATCGCACGTTATTCGTAGGCCACACTGACACCGTACACCGAGAGTCTGGGCGGCAAGTAGTCACCGTGGGTAAAGATGGCGTATTGCGGGTAGCTGACCCACTGGCTACTAACTGCCTTGGTGCTGACGATGGTGCGGGTGTGTTGGTGCTGTTGGCGCTGATCGAGGCGGTTGTCCCTGCGTACTACATATTTACTCGGGGTGAGGAGCGTGGTGGCATCGGGGCAACATACTTAGCAGAGCATCACTCAGAGTTACTGAGTCAGTTCGACCGCGCCATTGCCTTTGATCGCAAGGGTACCAGTAGTGTTATCAGTCATCAGGGGTACGGGCGGTGTTGCTCGGATGCGTTTGCTGATGCGCTTAGTGATGCGTTGACTGATGACGTACTGATGTATGCACCTGATGATACAGGTGTCTATACCGACACCGCAGAGTTTGTATCGTTCATACCCGAGTGCACCAACATCAGTGTGGGGTATATGAACGAGCACACAACCAAAGAGATACTAGACCTCAAGCACTTAAAGGCATTGATCGCCCAAGTACTGACTATCGACTGGGATGCCTTACCTACTGAGCGTGACCACAAGGTCAAGGATAAAGCTGTGCATGAGTACGGCATGTGGAACGACAACTACAACTACAACTACAACTACAACTACAACGTAACTCCCGACTCAGCGTTTGCCATCACTGACTACAACAGCGAAGCATACGGCGCTTGCGAGGCAGCTTTGCACCATAACCCTGACGACCTGATCTATATGATGTGTTGCGTGGTTAACCCTGCTGACCCTGATGAGTTGTACGAGATGCTGTGGGATGTACCTTGTGGCGAGGTCAACGTCAAGAACTGCATGAGAGCATTGGACTATGCCGAGGACGATGAGCAAACCGATCGGGCACTACTAGATTTGTACCAAGCCGTGGTGTGCGACGCCACATATAACTAAGGAGAAGTGAGATGAGTAAGTGGATTGATGCTGCTGTATGGGTAGTGCTGTGGACTATCCTGCTCGGTTTCTTTTGGTTCCTGTTGGACTTTGATTTAATCGTGAGATAAGGAGAGATGTAATGCTAGTCAGTGCTTATATGCAACTAACCAATGAGGACAGGCTCTACGTGTTCAACCCATACAACGTACTGTACATAGACCCTGATGGTGTGCTGTTTGCCAAGGATGTGTATCGTAGGTTTGTTGCCGGTGAGTACGAGAACGTCATGATTCAACTAAACGGTGACATTGACAATGTCAATAGGTAATGCTATAATGTAGTTATGGTGTTGGAGAGCACCATGTATCAACCAACCTTACAAACCTCATACACGTATGAGAAATTATTGGAGAGAGTTATGTACATGCATGAAATTGACGCAGGCACAATCCCTGTGATCGACACCCCTACCCTACAATCCTCAGCCATGTTGCTGTCTATACATATCAGTATGTACACGGGTCGCAAGTCAGACAAGAAAACCCGTGAGCAAGTCATCAGTGCTTCAGGTGCAGGTTCCAAGGCCGCTGCCAGTGTGTACAAGTCATTGTTTGCAGGTGACGCAGATTTAGACGCTATCAATACTTTTCAGGCTAAGGCACGGCGAGACATTGCCGCGATGACCCTACCATGGTCGGATGCGGGTGTGCGCTTGGTATCAACCAAGAACTTCTTTGAAGTGTCAGCACTTCTATCATCACTGCGCCACGAGTTCTCAGCGCTTGTCAGCAACTTTGTTACCGGCTACTCCATCAAGGTGAGCAACGCGGCCTTCGCACTAGGGGATTTGTTTGACCGCAACGAGTACCCCGACCCCGTGGACATTGCCCATAAGTTTTCGTTCTCATATTCGTTTGAGCCAGTACCATCGGTCAATGACTTTCGGGTAGACCTGCACAACGAAGCCATTGATATGCTCAAGACCCACTACACCAACACGACCGAGCAACGACTACAAACGGCTATGCAGGATGTATGGGAGCGAGTCATCGATGAGGCCACACGCTTGCGCGACAAGATGATTGTGCCAGAAGAGGGTAAGCGCCCACGTATCTTTGCGTCTACGTTCTCAGGGTTCCAAGACCTGATTGGTTCGCTTGAGGCACTTAACATCACCAACGACCCCAATCTAGAAGATGCCCGGGTACAGTTAAAGAACGCCCTAGACCCTGTGGACCTAGACTCTATCCGTGAGAGTCCCGAGGTGCGCGGTGCAGTCAAAGAGCAGATGCAACGGGTACTGGATAAGTTCGCGTACTAAGCCCCCTACCACAAACCAACCAAAACCTCATACGTGTATGAGAAACCAACTGGAGAGTACCATGCAAGACTTATACAGAAACATCAAACGTGCAGACTTGGTTAACGCCATTGCCACATTGGGTAACGAGATTAGTTTCTTGGTCGAAGGGCACATCGGCAGTTCCAAGTCATCACTGATACATGACCTGACCGATATGCTACCCACGCATACCCCCGTGTACATAGACATGACATGTATCGCAGACTCAGGTGACTTCCAACTACCGGCGCTGGACCACGAGAACCAAGTCAGTAAGTTTTATCCCAACGAGTCACTGGGACTACACACCGGCAAGCCCATGATTATCATGTTCGATGAGTTGGGTAAGAGTTCGCAGAGTGTGATTAATGCGGTGTTACCTGCGCTTAATGAGAGACGGTGGGGCAACGTGTACTTTCACCCCGATACGATTGTGTTCGCCACGACCAACTTAGGTGCTGAGCGTGTTGATGATGTTATCAAGCCCCATGTGTTTAACCGCATCACCCGTGTACGCATGGCCAAGCCCACGGCTCAGGACTACCTCATCTATAGTCAACAGCACAATGCTCACCCTATTGTGTCGGCGTGGGTAGACCGTAACCCGCAGTGTTTTGCATCATTCGAGGACGTGAGCGACCCTGCCGAGAACGAGTATATATACCACCCCAAGATGCCTAGGGCGGCGTTTGTCACGCATCGTTCAATGACCCGTGCCAGTGTGATTATGCACAAGCGTGAGGTGTTGGGTGATGATGCAACGACCCATATGTTGTGTGGCACGATCGGGGCACCGGCAGCACTTAGCTTGATGACGTTCGCAACACTAGCCGATCAGTTGCCTACCCGCCAAGAGATTATTGCTAACCCTGATGCCGCTCAAGTGCCCGATAGCCCCACGGCCATGGTGTTGTTGGTGTGCCAAGCACTGCATTGGGTGGAGCGCGACACGTTACCTAGCTGGATGAAGTACCTCAATCGTTTTCCAATCAATGAGCCCAAGGCGTTGTTCGCCCTACAGTTAACTCACAGCAAGAAGAAGATTGGTTGGGCGAGCAAAGTGCAGTCATTCACCGACTTTAACCGCCAGTACGCGCACCTTTACGGAGCCTGATATGGATCCCTTATACACACCACAGCAACGTATCGAGCAGGCTAAGGTATCGCTGTTCCGCCATGCCAACTTCGCGCACATGGCGGGGCTGTTTATGATCGGCAAGACCGAGGTTACTCGAGACACCCCCACCGCACAGACTGATGGTCGCAATGTGCTGTTTAACCCTGAGTTTATACAGGGGCTTACTGATGCAGAGTTGCGGGGGCTTATCTACCATGAGTACGGTGGGCACATACTGTACCAGCACTTAACAGCGTTTCGTTATATGCATGATATTGACGCGCCTTTAGCCAATGCAGCGTGTGACTACGTTATCAATCAGTCGATCAAAGACTTTGGCATACCAGACTTTATTAAGTTACCCTCGGGGGGCTTACAAGATGATCGGTTTCAGGGTATGGACAGTAAGCAAGTGTTCGACATACTACGCGCCGAAGGTACGAAACTACCTGATGGGTTTGACAATCATGATTGGGAAGGAGCACAAGCGGCAACCCCCGCTGAGCAAGATGCGTTAGGTAAAGAGATAGCCAATGTAATGCGTCAAGGTGTTATGGCCTCTACGCTGTTGGGTAACCCCGTGGATCGTAGTTTGTGCGAGTGGCTTAACCCACAGGTAGATTGGCGTGAGTCGTTGCGAGATTTTCTTACAACGTGGTGTGTGGGCAATGAGCACTCGACCTACCGCAAGCCCCGCCGCCGTATGATGGCAAGCGACATATATCTACCCACGGCGTACTCCAACTCGTTGGGCTCAGTGGTAGTGGCTATAGATACTTCATGGTCTATATCGGATGAGGTGATCGGGGCGTTTTTGTCGGAGGTGGTGGACTTGTGCGAGACGGTAAACCCTGAGCAACTACACCTACTATATTGGGGCACACAGGTAGCAGGGCATGAGACCTACACACGCGACAATCTATCTACTATGCGTGAATCCACTAGCCCTCAGTCTGGTGGTGGAACAGATGTAAATTGTGTAGCAGAGTATTTGCAGGAACAACAACTATCACCCAACTGCGTTGTGGTGTTGACCGATGGTCATTTGGCAGGAGATTGGGGGCAGTGGTCGTGTCCAGTAGTTTGGGTGATTACGTCGTCTACTGTGGCAGAGGTAGGGACAACCATTAGATTGACAATGTAAATATAGGAGGTTATATTAATGCAAAGGGAGAGCGCACATGCAAGATGTCACATCGTTATGGGTGCGGGTAGAGTTAACCCCAGACACGAGGGTATCCAGCTATCAATTGTTTGCTAACTCTAGGTTAGAGCATGGAGAACTGACGTCGACCAGTATCGGTACGGTGTATGTTTCACCACCTAAACGTGCTACAGAACTACCACGGGTTATCGCTGATCCATTGACCATTGTGATTATGCATGGTGGTGAGGTCGAAGATGTTGGGGCGATGCTCACTGGAGGGCGTTGGCGTTCCTTAGGTACCGCCGCATGGTTGTACGATGTGTCAATGAATTACACAACACTATATGAAATCGCAAAGGAGCAGTCATGGGTAAAGAGCACAGCAACAATACAGTCACGGGCCATGAACGAATTGTTAGACCGCCTGAGGGGGTCCGAGATAGAACGTATGTGGGGTTCAGTTTAGAGTCAGTTGTGTACAGGGAAGGGGCGTTGGATATACTACGCGCACCCAGTCGATACGGTAGTTTATTAGTAGCTTCACCACTAGCAATCAAGGAGAGCAGTAATGGCTAAAACCAAAACGAAGTCGGACAGAATAATAACCTTATTGGATCATGGAAAATCAGTCGCAGAGATTGTTAAGATTACTAAATACAGCCCATCAACGGTGTACGGTGTACGGTGTGCGTGGAAAGCATCGAGCCAACCAGAAGGTGGCGTCAGGGATCACCACAATCACCCCCAAGAGTCCGTTGCATCAAACAGGTATTGCGGGGCTACGAGTGCCAAGAGCTAATGTGGTTGCGGCGGTGGCACCACCCCCTACACCCAAAACGTTCTGGCAGAAAGTTGGCGATTGGTTTAAAAATCTATGAAGGAGAGCAACATGGCATCAAGCCTAATGGAAGTAAACAGCACGTTTAAGTACACGTCCGGCGGCAACGTGCAGTCGGTGTGGAAGAAGTACGGATGGGTTCCCCCAACCGAGTACCGAGATGA
>Ga0105055_10007120_pt1 | contig 15004 bp, 9 predicted proteins | sample BON03_FD_78090 | JGI IMG/M metagenome (GOLD analysis project Ga0105055, IMG submission 78090) | Freshwater microbial communities from Lake Bonney liftoff mats and glacier meltwater in Antarctica - BON-03 | ecosystem: Environmental > Aquatic > Freshwater > Ice > Glacier meltwater | place: Lake...
ACTCATCTGAGTTATCACGTTTACGGCCAAGAAGCATTATTATAAACAAAACCGGGACCACTAACATAAAGCTAATGACTCCCCAATAAGGCCGCTCCTTATTGTAATGTATCTGTCTATTTCCCATCATTTCGAATGGATAAACAACCCAATACATTTTTCTTTCTAAGGCAAATTTATTGAAAAACTTATTTGGCAAGCTTCGGAAACTTTCATTCAAATCATTTCCAATAGCGGTGTTTCGAATACCGTCTAGCTGCAAAAAGTCTGAAGAATAGCGAAGTATATTAAATTGAAAGTTTTTAATCTTATCTACTTTACTGTAGTTTTCAATTCCATGCCATTTCATTACCTCTTCTGGGGCCGACAATGCACCTAAGCTAAACTTACCCACCTCTTTTACATTGCCTACATAGCCATTGGGTAAAACATAAACCGAGAAACCCACTAAAATTAAAACAATCGTTGGCAAAGCACGTTTACGAATCTCAGGTTTCTTCTTGAAAAAATAAAGTGATATAACCGCTACTGCCGGCCCTATTAAAAGAAACGTAACCTTATGTGACACCCAAACAGAAACCGAAAGTGCAAAAAGTAGGATATTCCTATATGAAGTCTCTTTATAGACCTTTAAAAGAAAATAGACCACTAAACCTAAATAAGCAGACTGTACAATGTCTGTTTCTGTGGTTACGGCCTGTATTAATGCCGGTGGCAAAAGACCCGCCAGAAGTCCAACAAAAATGGCTCCTTTTTTAGTGCCGAATGCTTCCTTTGTAATGCCGTAGCTGGTTAAAACAAAAATCCAATAAGAAAGATAATGAATGAGCTTAAAGCCTTTTTCACCAAAAATATGATAGCCTAAAATCTGTAATGAAGGAAGCGAATTTGGATAAAAATCAACTGACCATGTGGTGGCACTAACTCTATCCATATTTCCATTTTGGAGATAGTAAGCACATTTAACCAGGTGTCCTGTCATACTATCCCATTCATTCGGATAGGTATAAAATAATACGAAGATATTTATTAATGAACAAACTAAAAGCCCTAAAGCAAGAATTCCGAATAGCCCTTTTTCTACAAAGGGCATATCCTTATAAATCGAAAGTAGATAATTTTTGGAATTTCCAAAGAGATACCCTAGGCTTTTACTTTGCTTTAAACCTCTTTTAGTCAAAAGCCAAAAGAGCATGGCCGCTAAAATAGACAGCACAGAGCCCCAAACCCATGGCTTTCCTATAGCATTGAATTCAGACAGTACATAACCGCAAGGAATGGTTAAGACTACCAACCCCAGGAATAAATAAATAAAATAAGTACAAATACTATCTGCCAGAAGAAGACTACTCTTATGCAAAAGCCACAGAAACAGTGCAAAAATCAAATAACTGAATATAATCACTTTTTTGACTTTTAAGCACCCAAACGATGACGCAATTCTTCTAATATAATTTCTTTCATTAGAAGCTTTCTTTTCTGAGTTTTCAGGTTGTTAAACATCATCCTACCCATGTCTTCACTTTCCCCAGAACCTATATTGGTGGTTTGCTCTAAAGTATCCAAATCTTGACGAGCTCGACGGACAATGCTTTCCATCTCTCTATATTTCGTTTGATTCTTTTGGCTTTTATCTAAAAAATTAAAAGTGGGATGCTTACGCCCTACTACTTTCATTAGATAACTTAATTCAAAAATCTTATCGCAAGCCGATCTAAATCGCTCGGCCACGTTTCTATCCGCCACATGTGAAGGCACTCTCACATTTTTCCACTCATTCAAAAGGTACTTGGCCTTATTGGTCGCATCAAAAATGGCGTCGTTCTCGGCTTCCGAAAGATTCTCAGCTTCCTTCATCATTCTTATCTGAGCTTCTACCCTAGGGTCTACTCTACGTTGAACCTGAATTCCTTTTACTTTACAATATTTCTCGTAATACCCCGTATTTGATTTTTTGAAATTTCTATACAGATACTTCATCATCTTAGCTGGTAGCTCACCCACATCTTTCCATTCTCTCTGATACTTTTTCATATCTTCAAAAGCATCTTCCCAGTCTTTTCTCCTATGCAGGTCATAAGACAATTCAATCAAAGCCTCATATTTCGCTTTACGCTCGTCTATGATTCTATTTTGCTCATCAAAGAAGATCTTTCTTCTTTGGTAAAATGAATCTAAAAGCAGCTTGAATTCCACTTCTTTCTCTGCGTTGATTTCGTTTTCAACAGGACCCGTTCTTATCCACTTCGTTCTAATATCCTGTAATTCGTCTGAAACTGGCCCCCAATCATCACTCTCAAAAATGGCCTTTATTTCTTTCAGAAGCCCCTCTTTAACTTTTAAGTTGTTTTTTTGATTGATTTCAATAAGCCCATTGAGATAGGCTTCTTTCACATCTAACTTCGTAAGTAGAGGAATGAAATTTCCTATCCCATCAAAGTTTTCTAACCTTTTTCTTAGCTGGAGTAGTTTGGTAAGATAAGAACCTTTGTTGTCAGCAGCGTCTATTTCATTCTCCAGATCGTCTACCTTTTTAACGGCAATAGCATAACGATTTATAAAGTATTGAAATGCTTCTTCCTCTGTTCTTTTAACTTCTCCAATTTGTCTTTCGGGTAAATTTAAATACCCTTTTAAAAATACCTTACTTTCCTTGATGTAAGCATATTCATTTTCTAAAATAGCACCTTTCATGGTTCTTTTTTTTTGTTCCTAGCTGGTTGTCGGCAGTGTAAAATTCGTGGTTTTTACCTACAAACCAAAACAAGGGTTAGATTATACGAAAATATTCGTCTATAAATAAAACGACATATCTCATTGTTTATTTAAAGAATTTTTTCACTTCAATAGCTTCCAAATAACGATTAAGTTCCTTTTTCACCTTAGGGAATAACAAAAATAACCCTACAAAATTAGGAAACACCAAGGCTAAAATCATTGCATCGGAGAAACCCCAAACGGCAGACATATTGGCTGCGGCACCAATGACTATAAAAAGCAGAAACAAAACTTTGTAAGAGATATCTGCTAATTTACTTTTTCCAAAAAGGTACATCCATGCTTGCAAACCGTAATAAGACCATGAAATCATGGTGGAGACTGCGAACAAAACAATGGCAACCGTTAGTACATACGGAAACCAAGAAATGGATGCTTCAAAAGCCATAGAAGTAAGAACGGCCCCTTCTACTTGTACCCCATCAATCATTACACTTGCCCCTCCATATTCAAAAAGTCCTGCATTATTATAAATAATGATAACAAGTGCGGTCATTGTACATATAACTACGGTATCAATAAACGGTTCTAATAGAGCCACAAGCCCTTCAGAAGCCGGATACTTTGTTTTAACCGCAGAGTGTGCTATGGAAGCGGAGCCAGCACCTGCTTCATTTGAAAAGGCAGCTCTTTGGAAACCCACCATCATGACTCCAAAAAACCCTCCCCAGCCAGCTTCCATGGTGAAAGCACTATTGTATATTTGACTGAAAGCATCATCAATTAGGGTGAAGTTTGAAAGTATGATGTATAAACAGGCCAAAATGTATATTCCTGCCATAAAAGGAACTACTTTCTCCGTCACTTTAGCAATCCTCTTTATACCCCCAATAATCACAATACCTACAAAAATAGCCAAAATGATTCCGATGATTGTTCCTGAACTTCCGCCCGTCATACCTGTAAGTGAGGCTAATTGCGAAGCCGCTTGATTAGATTGGGCGGCATTACCGCCTCCAAATGAAGCACCTACGCATAAAACTGCAAAAAGAACAGCCATAACTTTACCTAAACGTGATTGGCCAATTTCTGCAAGACCCTTTTTAAGGTAATACATAGGACCGCCGTATACCGTGCCATCTTCGCCAATATCTCTATACATCACACCCAACGTACATTCTACAAATTTGGTAGACATTCCTAAAACACCACAAACAATCATCCAAAATGTGGCTCCCGGGCCTCCTAATCCTACGGCCAAGGCAACACCCGCTATATTTCCCAAACCTACAGTACCTGACACCGCTGTGGCCAAGGCCTGAAAATGACTTACTTCTCCATCTTTTCCCTCTATCCGTATGGTATCTACAATATCACCGTCTACAATATTCAAATTAGGCGTAGTAACCGGATCCGCACCTTGCTCTATAGCGTCGTACTTTCCGCGAACAATATTTATAGCAAGCGGAAACCGTCTAATGTTTATAAAAGTAAAATAAAGGGTGAACATTAAAGCACCACCTACCAAGAGAACTAAAATAAAAGGAACTCCAAAAACTTTAAATAAGACAATATTTCCCCAAGCATTAGCAACCGGAGTAAACCAATCGTTAATTATTTCATCTATTCCTTTTTCTGGTGCAAGTAGAGCGAATATTTTTAGTAACATCATTTAAATTAGGGTTGGTTTAACTTACAAAACTATTTTCAAATACAAGGATAACGATTAAATGCTTATTTCAAGTTATTTAGCTTATTCATCCTTATTTATTACGCTATTCTTCCTACCGTATGCAAAATAAATAATAAAACCCAAACCTAACCAAACTGCCAGACGATACCAAGCTTCAATTGGTAAAGATGTCATTAAGTAAACACATACTATAATTCCCATAAGGGGTACAAAAGGAACCCAAGGCGTCTTAAAAGACCTTTTCAATTCCGGTCTTTTGATTCGCAAAATCCAAACACCCGCACATACCAAACTAAAGGCGAATAAAGTACCTATACTTACCATATGCCCTAATTCACTTACAGGTACAAAACCCGCAAAAAGACTGACAAAAACCATAAAGAATACATTCGTTTTCCAAGGCGAATAGAATTTCTTATGAACTACGCTAAAAAATTGAGGTAAAAGACCATCCTTACTCATCGTATAAAAAACACGGCTTTGTCCCAAAAGCATAACGAGCATAACAGATGTATAACCCGCTAAAATGGCAATAATAAGACCATTTTGAAGAAAACCATAGCCTGTTTTAGCAAAAGCCGTGGCAGCAGGTTTAGCATCATTGGTAAATTCTGTATAATGAACCAGCCCAGTCATCACATAAGAAAATAAGACATACAAAATGGTACAAATCACCAATGAACCTAAAATACCTATTGGCATATCTCTTTGTGGATTTTTTGCTTCTTGGGCTGCTGTAGAAACCGCATCAAATCCAATGAAAGCGAAAAAAACGACGGCTGCTGCTGTGGCAATTCCACTCCAACCAAACTGACCACGTACGCCTGTATTTTCAGGGATATAAGGCACATAATTTTGAGGATCGATATGACTCCATCCAAGTGTAATGAAAAGTAAAACGACTGTTAACTTTAATACAACTAAAATATTATTCATCCTAGCCGACTCATGCGTTCCTCTTATCAGCAATAAAGACAAAAGAACCACGATTATTATGGCTGGTAAATTGACATAGCCACCATTCACCATTGTTCCATCTGCCAATTGAAGTGTTTCAAATGGACTAACCACATAATTTGCGGGCAAATGTATTCCCCACGAACTTAGCAATTCCAATAGATATCTTGACCAACTCACAGCTACGGTGGCAGCCCCAAGAGCGTATTCCAAAACTAAATCCCATCCAATTATCCAAGCCACGAATTCGCCCATGGTGGCATAAGAATAGGTATAGGCACTTCCCGCTACAGGAATCATAGACGCAAACTCTGCATAGCATAAGCCCGCAAATGCACAACCAAGTGCTGCCAAAACAAACGAAATAGTAATGGCTGGACCCGCATGATTAGCGGCCGCAATACCGGTTAATGAAAATAAACCCGCACCTATGATCGCTCCTATTCCTAGAGCTACAAGACTCGTTGAACTCAAGGAACGTTTTAATTGATTAGCTTCACCAGTGGCATCATTCACCAGTTTGTCAATCGATTTTTTAGCCCATAGATTCGATGCCATAATCCCCTTAGTTTATTTATAATTGGCAATATAATTCAAAAAAAAGAGCTTAGACAAATCCAAGCTCTATTTAAAACTATTTACTTTCGTCGTACCGCCTAAAATTTGGGGCACGACAATGACTTTTTTCTCCTTTTCGCACTTGGACTACGCACAGATTCGAATGGGTCAAATTGATAAGCAACGGAAATTTCATGTGACCCACCGGATGATGAGCCTAATCCACTAATCGTTAAATCATAACTGTAACCGAACGAAAAGTTGTCAAACCTAAATCCCGCTAGAGCTACAATAGCATCATGGTTTAAGGAATTTGCTTGATTCTTTTTTAAAGGAATTCCTCTATACCACAAACCTACCGTTAATGGACTATAGGTAACATAGGCTCCCAAATCTAATTGATTAAACTTGCCTTGTTGTTTAAATAAAAATGTTGGAATAAGTACAAATTCTCTATTGGTAGAAGAAAATTCCGACAATTCAATGTTTAAACCTCCATTTACCATATATTTTCTAGGCAAAAAATCTGTTGAAGCAGAAAAGGAAACATCTGGCTGTGTCAAATGATGTACAGAAACCCCTAAATAGGCTTTGGGGTTATAATACAATACGCCAGTACTAAAATCGACAAAGCGTACACTACTCCCTGAATTGGCTAGCGGGTCTCCTGATGGATTTCCTGTAAAACCGTTATTGTTAAATTGATCTGGAAAAGTCAAGCCATTTGAATCAAAAGACCTATTTGAACTCGTAGCCTGAACACCCATTCGAAGGAAATGATCATCTATCAAATTCAATTGATAAGAGTAAAACCCTGAAATTTCTGTGTTTTTTAATCGTCCTGCACCTTGTTGATCGTTTAATACCATAAGCCCTACCCCACTATTAAACTTATCAATATAATGATCAACAGAAACGGCAGATGTGGTATAATTAGCCGCTAAAGATGGCCATTGATTCCTAAAATTAAATATCAATCGAGGAGCATAACCACTTCCTGTAAAAGCTGGATTATGATACATAGGGGCAGCATAAAACTGCGAAAACTGTGGATCCTGAGCAAATGACTGCATGGCTGCAGCCAGTAGTAATAATGTTATGTATAAGCTTCTTTTCATTACTTAATTCTATCTTGACCTTGACTGTCTCTTTATAATCAAATATGCATTAATGCAGGTTACGTGCTTTAAAGATACTTTAGTTGGAATTGCAATTTTCGATCCAATATAAAGAATGTGAATTAGAGCTTTATAAAACGCTGCTTAAGAAATTACTGAACTTAAATAAGAACGTTAATACTATAACATCGGGGGCTCCATTTTATTTCTAAAAGAACCTCAAATAGTTAAAAATAATAATAGCGGTTGTAAGGAATTTATTTTTATATTTTATGCCAGTACAATTAAATTATCCATTCAAGATTCGGAGTTGATAAAAGCTGATTGCAAATTTTTATCATATTTATAAAAATGACTATTTACAGCAAATTTATCCGCAAACCCGTATTCTTCGCTGCCCTTGCCAGACGGCACTGGGCGTGCCCGCATTCTTTTGCGAACCGTCGCACCGTTTCAAAAAAATTAATCTCAGCGGCAAACCGTCAAAAAAACATTGCCAAAATAAACTTGCACATTCAAAATTTTTAAAATCTATCTTTAAATGGAATGGGATTAGAAAATTTTAACTGTGCCGCGAACAGCCCTTCGATGGACACAGGACAAGGATTTTGGCTCAATGGATTTCATTTTATTTATTCTGAAGCAATAAATTTAATCTCACGAAGCTTTTGTTTGATCTGAAACTATCGTCATTAGTTAAAAAGAACAAGAGCTAACAAAAAGTTAATTACAATGGCAATCCCGCCTTGTTAACAGCACTTCTGTTTTCGAAAAGGTTTAAATCGGCTGCTACCATTTCTTTTACCAGCATAGGTAAATCGTATTTTGGCTTCCAGCCCAATTTCGTTTTAGACTTGGTAGGGTCGCCAATTAACAAATCTACTTCGGTAGGACGATAATATGTAGGATCGACTGAGACTACAACTTTTCCTGTTTCCAATTGATATTTCGGATTAGAGCAAGAAACTACTTTCCCTACTTCCTTTTCATCGCTTCCTTCAAAAGCTAAGGTGATGCCTACTTCTTCAAAAGCCATTTTAACAAAATCACGAACTTTGGTCGTAATACCCGTAGCTATCACAAAATCCTCTGCTTTTTCTTGCTGCAAAATCAGCCACATGGCTTCAATATAATCTTTCGCATGGCCCCAATCTCTCTTAGCGTCCATATTCCCCAAATAAAGACAGTCTTTCGTATTTAATGCTATTTGAGCCACCGCCCTCGTAATTTTCCTTGTTACAAATGTTTCGCCACGAAGAGGCGACTCATGATTAAACAAAATCCCATTACAAGCGTACATGTCGTAGGCTTCCCTATAGTTCACCGTTATCCAATACGCGTAAATTTTTGCTACGGCATATGGCGAGCGTGGATAAAAAGGCGTTGTCTCAGACTGCGGTACTTCTTGCACCAAACCATAAAGCTCAGAGGTAGACGCTTGGTAGATCCTTGTTTTCTTGATTAAACCTAGAATTCGCACCGCCTCTAAAATCCTAAGCGTACCAATACCATCCACATTTGCCGTGTATTCTGGTGAATCAAAACTCACCTGAACGTGCGACATTGCTCCTAAATTATAAATCTCATCGGGCTTTACTTCTTGAATAATTCTTATCAGATTCGTAGAATCACTCAAATCGCCATAATGTAAGATAAACCGAACATCGGCTTCGTGAAGATCTCTATAGATATGATCTATTCTATCCGTATTAAAAAGAGAAGCACGGCGTTTGATGCCATGTACCTCATAACCTTTTTCTAATAAAAACTCTGCCAAATAGGCTCCATCTTGCCCTGTTACGCCGGTAATAAGTGCTTTTTTCAATATGTACTAATTAATTTTAAAACTTTTTTGAACATTTACCTCATCCATTAAAACCTTAGCCGATGAAAAGCGACTAACTAAGGAAGAATAATACCGCTCGGCATCCATTTTCTTTAAAAAATCACCCACTATTATCTTGTACGTTGGCTGACTATACGATTCATAGATTTCTAGCTCTGGGAAATTCTGCAATATGTACAATTTTGCACGCTCGAAACTCCCTCGACTATTGCCTGCAAAAATTTGTAATCGATAACCAGGCATAACAGTAATCGTACTATTGTACTTAGAAATTTTACTCAATGCGGTGTCCATTGCCTTATTCTCGTTTTTGGGAGCATCAAGAGTTACTTTTGTTTCATCGGCCATAGCTCCTCCATCACTTTCTGGTTTTTCCCAAACTACTCGAGGTCTTACATTTGTTAAATCTTCCTCATACTCAAGTATCTGATCTTGATCATTAGACCCACCGGAGGTCACGTTCCTAGCACAAGAACCTAGAAACCAAATTCCTAATAAAAGTGTGAATGAAAATTTCATAATTTAATATAGGCTTAAAAAACAAAATTAGTAGAAATAATCCATTCTTATAGGATTCCTTTAAAGCCATTTAATAAAAATGTTTGCCTAAATGACTATTAACAACGTACTTTTATAAGCTATTTGCATTTCAGGAATGAAGAAAAATCGGAAATATTGGTATAGATTAATTCAAGTAAACCTTTTACTTATGCTATCCTTGTGCTTAACAGCACAAAATTTATGCGACGCTTCTAAAAACCCTAATTATCTTGCCAATGGTTTTAAGTTTGTTGATGGTAATACAGGATGTGGGCCTTTTACGGTGAAACTGGAAGATAAATCTGGTGGAACAAACGTGAAATACATCTACCTCTATCACGGACAAAGAGCAGACTCATTAAAATACTTGGCACCAACTGCCGAAACAGAAAACCCTTATTTCAACCCAGCCGTCACCTCCAATTACACTATTCTGCAATACGGAAAAGATGCCGCCGGCAAAGATTTTCATTCTTGTGGGAATGTGGTAGTAAGAGCGGGCTCAAAACCAAAATTTTCCTACACCATATGTACAAGAGGTGTCGAAATAGTTATACCAAAACATTTAGACAATAAAGATTATACGTCCTTTCAAATCATTTTGCAAAGTGCAAGCATTTTGAAAACAATAAATGCTAGCCAGCTTCCATTCTCTGAAAGTTTCACTATTAATTATCCAGAAAAATTAGAAATAATCGGCTTGATTAATGGCTTGCCTGATAATTGCAGCAGCGTTAAAGAAAGTCTGGAAAAATTAGATCCTGCTAGGTTCCCCAATGGGTTCGATGTTCCTTATGATATAAATATTGATACCCTTACCTTAGTGGAGCCCGATAGGGTTAGGCTTAGTTTTAAAGGAAGCCTAGAACCAAAAGGGTACACTTTACAGATGAGAGAAGGAAATGGTGACTACCCTTCCATTCCTATTTTGGAGAATGTGATTCCCGGAAGCATAGAACTTAATATACCTAAACCAGAAAATTCATATTGTTTCAAATTGAGTAGAAGAGCAGGCTGCGGGAGTTACGAGTTTTCGTCCGAAATTTGCACTATTCCAATTACTCAATCTTCAATTGATCGCAAAGGAAAAACAATTATTAAATGGGTTAATCACCCCACCTTATCAACAAGCCAAACAATTTCTCAAAAAAAAGAATTAACTATTAGTAAAGTTAATATTGGTATTGAAAGAAAGCAACTTCTGAACAACTTAGACACTTTCGAAGATTTCATGTCATGTGGAGTTTTCAAAGTCTGTTATAAAATAAATAATAGTATAAGTGGGAAATACTATGATTATAAATATAAGTCTGTTTCCATTTCTAATGAAGTTTGCCTTACAACAGACAGTATTTTAGCACCACCATTAACCAACATATATACATCTATTGAAAACGAAAGGGTTGAAATTAATTATGAACCCATTGAAAACTGGCCAACAGAAATTGAAAGTTATTATTTATTTCAAAAACTTCGTGGCTCTTTTGAATTAATTGACAGTTCTTTAAACAATGCCTCCATCTTTTATTATAATCCTAATGAATTAAATGATAGTTATTGTTTCGCTTTAGGTTATAAAGATAAATGTGGAATTCAATCAGAACTTTCTAATACTATCTGCACTATTCATTTAAGTGATTCCAGTTCCTTGGGGCTTTCTTGGACAAATAAATCACCATTCGGAAATTCGACAATTGAATCATTTGAGATTTTGGCTCAAAACGAGTTTTCAATGCTTTTTGAGGTGGTCGGGAATATCACAAACGAATCTTACTTTATCCCAAATCTAGAAAACTTTGAAGATAACGCCCTTTTTAAAGTTAGAGCTATTTCATCAGAAGGCGTTTTGAGTTATTCAAATTTAATACCTTTGCCGCTCAAATTTGAAATTTTTATTCCAACCGTATTTAGTCCCAATCAAGATGGTTTTAATGATGCCTATAAAATTTATGGAAACCTTGATAAGGTTAAAGAATTCCGTTTAATTATTGTTGATAGAAATGGATTTGAAATATATAGCTCGGAAAAACCAAAATTTGAATGGGATCCCTTTAAAATAAATCCAAATTTTAGTTCTGGTGTTTATAATTATGTTATAGCCTTGATTAACTCCGAGAATGAGCTTTTAAATTACAGCGGACAACTTTACATTCTAAAATGAGAGTTAAAAATAGAATTAGTTATTTTTTACTTAAATGGTTAATTGTGAACCATAATCGTTCGCAGTTTTACATTTTATTGTTTATAGGTTTTCCGTTAATAAGTATATCACAGATTAACTTTTTAAAAACAGCAAAGACTAATATTGGTTTGGGTTTAAATTTATCTACATCAGGCGAAACCCCATTTTGGATTAGAAGTAATCAAAATGGAACTGTGCCGTTTAAAAGTAATTATCTAGCATTTAATTTTTCTTCACATTCTGAATACGATAGCCTTTATAATAAAAACCAAAAGCTTAATAAACTTGGAATAGGCTATGGTTTAAGTACTTATATATTTAGCAAAAATGAAATAAGGAACTTTGTTCTGGCTGAAGCCTATGCTAAAGTACGTTTTTCAAAGCTCGAATTCTTTGCTGGGAGAAGAAATGAATTTGTTGGCTTAGTTGACAGTACACTATCATCTGGGTCATTTGCTTGGTCTGGTAATTCACTACCCATACCCCAAGTTAAACTTCATATTCCTAATTTCATCCCATTAATCGGGAAAGGACTAATATCTTTCAAAGGTAGTTTTTCACATGGTTGGTACGGAAGCCAAAATTATTTAAAAAATGTGCAGCTTCATCATAAATCACTTTACTTCAAACTTGGACGACCATCTTGGAAAATAAATTTTTATGGCGGTTTTAATCATCAAGTACAATTTGGGGGAGAATTACAGAAATTGAAGAAATTGTCGTCAATAAAAAATGGTGAAATACCTTCCTCTTTTATTGATTACATTTATGCCGTAACTGGAGTTTCTTTAGGAAACAGTAAAAATCAATCAAAGGTTGATATTGATGGATATACTGGTTATGATTTAACAAATAGAATTGGAAACCATTTTGGTTCAATAGATGTAGCCATGAATATATTTACCAAATTTGGCACTTTTTACATTTATAGACAGAGCGTATATGACGACGGTTCACTTTTCTATTTAATAAACCTTTCTGATGGTCTATCTGGAATATCCTTTAAACCATTAAAGACAAGAGTATTTAACAAAATTGTACTGGAATTCTTTAATTCCAAAAGTCAAGGAGGACATATCGGCCCTATCGAAACACAAAATGCTTATTTGAGAGGACAGGATGATTACTTTAATCATGGCCAGTTTATTGACGGATGGTCTAATAAGTATTTCACTTCTGGTACTCCATTCATTTCTCCTCAACTTTATGTGAAAGATGAGTTTAAATTGTATGTGAATTCAGTTTCTGCAGATATTCCATATGGTTATTTTACTTCAAATAATAGAGTGAACGCTATTTATCTCAATCTTGCACTAAATGTTCTTAATTCCGATTTAAATCTTATTTATAGCCATAGCTCCAATTTAGGTACCTATAGACATCCTTTTCAAAAAAGTATAAATCAAAATTGCAGTATGATTCAAATCAAAAAACAATTATTAAATAAAATGAAGTTTCGAGTAAATATTTCTTTTGACGATAATGGTATTTTTAATAATACCCTAGGAACATTGATTAGCTTACAAAAAGAACTATAACTTTTTTCTGAGCTCAACACTTATTTTATTGTTTCGAGTAGCTACCAAAAGATATTCATTTTCTCGAATTTCACTTTATAGGTTTTTATATATCCTTTTTCGGGCGTATTTTAGCGAAATTGAAACCCCAGTTTTTTAGTAGTTAAGCAAACTTGTGGTCAAAAGAACTTATATATTTGAGAAGTTATATCCAAAAGGTATTTTTGATTCTCGAGAAATTTTTTAAAAAAACTATGGCACAATGTTACACTTAAAAAAAGTGTTAGCGAATAATAAAAAAGGTATACGAATCATGTTAAAAAAAGAGATATTTGAGTTACGCTAAATCACGTAGTATGATATTATGAAATCTCTTAACCTTAAAACCTTAGGACGCGTAGCTGACTTAATTTTACTGAATATCTCATTTTTTTTGAGTTATCTTTTTCGATTTGGTTTTAGTTTCCACAACAATTCATTACAGAAGCAAACTATTCTTTTATTAATAGTACACGTTTTTTGGATTATATGTATTCTTATAGTCCGTCCCTACCAGCAATATAGGAACAACTATAAAATAAGCCGTTTGATACTCCGACTGTTTTATGTCCTCTTCCTTCACATATCTTTCATTGCTTTATTTTGGGTCTCAACCAAAGACTATTCCTTTTCTAGACTTAGATTACTTTTCTTTTATCTCTTGGCTTTTTTCTTTACTTCACTTTTTAGGATCATGGGAGTTTATATCCTTCGACGGCTAAGAATTGCAGGTTACTATAATAGAAATTTTATAATTGTAGGGCAGGGAAAGAAAACCCATTCCATAAAGAACTATTATCAAAATCATCCAGAATTAGGAATGAAGCTAATTGGAAAGTATGATGAAAATGTTGTATTTGATAAATCATTAATGTCTCAGTTATCTTTTGCAGGCATTGAAGTCATCTATGTTATGATGTCTTATATTCCAAACAATAAACTTCAAAACTTAATTGAAACCCTTCATGCTAATAACTTTAAAGTCAAAGTATTGATGGAATTTAATAGTTTTCTGGCAAAAGGAATAAGTATAGATTACCACGATTATATCCCCGTATTTAATATATCAGCCAACCCTCCATTACAATTTGAAATAGCAATTGTTAAACGATTATTTGATTTGGGGTTTTCTGTTATTGTAATGCTTGTTGGCTTTCCTTTTTTCTTTCTTTTAGGAATAGTTACCAAATTAACTTCTAAGGGGCCAATGTTTTATAAATCTGAGAGAATTGGTTTAGGTGGCATGAAATTTCAGATATACAAGTTTAGGAGTATGGTGGTAGATGCAGATGAAATTGCATTTGCCTTGCTTGGTGGAGATTTCCATTCGCAAGGCTCACAAGATCCCAGAATTACAAAATGGGGTCAATTAATGCGAAAAACACGTTTAGATGAATTACCTCAGTTCTGGAATGTTATAAAAGGTGAAATGTCCATTGTAGGGCCTCGTCCTCTTCCAAAATACGATGTAGATATGATTCTAGAAGCCTCAGAGGATAAATATCACGGCTTGTTGATGATGAAACCCGGCCTAACTTCTCTTGGGCAAATAAGAGTGGGCTATGCAACGAATCAAGAAGAAAATGTAAGAAGAATGAATATGGACTTGCTATATCACCGTAAATACTCTCTATGGAACGATATATGGCTAGTTTTTCAGACCGCAAAGCTCATGCTTGACGGCAAAGGAAAGTAAAACCATTTAATAAAATATAGGTAACTATTCAGGTATTCTAAGTTGAGCAATATTTCGAGCACAAAGAATTATGTTCGCTTCATTTTTGATAATTGTATCAAATACCGACCTAATGACTGCGAAGTCCATAGCTTTTTGAA
>Ga0105055_10007122_pt1 | contig 15000 bp, 11 predicted proteins | sample BON03_FD_78090 | JGI IMG/M metagenome (GOLD analysis project Ga0105055, IMG submission 78090) | Freshwater microbial communities from Lake Bonney liftoff mats and glacier meltwater in Antarctica - BON-03 | ecosystem: Environmental > Aquatic > Freshwater > Ice > Glacier meltwater | place: Lake...
GACTACAACCAGTACCACCGGCACTCAAAGCTGAACTACTTAACCCCGAATGAGTATGCTCAGAAATGTAAGTGCATTCACAATTCAAAAACTCTCAAATAGCCTGGACCGACTAATGGGGTCATCCCACGCCAACTAGTAATCGCTCCGAGCACTCTCGCTGGTGAACTGACGGGGTCCCGTTTCCTGTGCCACTTGGAGTGAGAGTTTTTGAATTATGAATGCGCGTGCAGATCTGAGCGCACTCTTTCTGCGTTAAGAAGTTCAGCATGGCTCCATTGCTTGAGTTCAACAACAACGCAAGAAGACAAACCAATCTTCGGTTGTACTCCAGCTTGAACCGATTCGACTTTCTTGCTCGGCGGAGGCAGATGCTGCTCAAAAAGCATGGCAATGTTGTGTAAACCAAATTGCATTAGGTCATCGATCAAAACCGGCAGTGAGGCGTTCCAAGAGCGGACTTCGCCTGCAGAAGGCTTGCGGCCAGTCGTTGTCTGCATTTTCGCGGTTATCTGCTCCACAGCACTCTGGGACTCAAAGAGTAACTGCATTCCTGAAACACTCTGGTGTAACAACACCAACGATGCCCCCCCAAGCAGCTCGAATAGAACCGCGAGAGTGGAAGTATTTCCATAAATCAATATGGAAGCTCGTCGGGTCGGATTTTTCTAGGTTTTGCTCAAACGACCCTGATTGATAGGTGATTTCGCGAGATCCGAGTCATAAATGCCAGTGCTCACAGCATCCCAATACGAAACTATCTATACCGCTGAGCATTAACTAACGTGAGCCCAGTTCATCAACAGGGGTCACTTCATCTAGCCCACTAACCGGGTGCAGGCAATTGGAACTATTCGGCAACGACCGTGACGGTTTTGAGGGTTGGGTCACTGCTATACGCAACTCGAGTGCTTCCGGCGGCAATGCGAACCGCATCAATCAGCTCTTCGGTGATTCGTTCACCTGGAGCAATAAGCGGAACTCCAGGTGGGTAGGGGCAGAACTGTTCCGTGCTGACCAAACCAACCGATTCGTGCAGATGCACCCTGCGACTGGGCGCATAGAAGGCTTCTCGGGGCGTCAAGTCAACGATCGGTTGAACTCTCCAGACGCCAGTAGGAACAGGCGCTCGCGGTTCTTTGCGGTTCCCTTCGATTAGTTGGCCAACGAAAGCAGCGGAATCTCTAATGAACTCAGGACTGTCAACAAGTGAATATGTCATAACCAGAGTGTCAGCATCGGCCGACTCCACTCCTAAGTCCCTCTCCCACAAATAGTTGGCTAACTCAGTTCCAGTCACGCCAGTTCTCGGTAACCACAATGTGAGCTTCAACGGGTCAACTGCGCAACCGGCTGTAGATTGATCTATCACAACGACCCCAGAAATTTTCTTGATTGATGCCCGAGCGATCTCGACTGCCGCAATCGCACGATCGAGATACTCTTCACCAACTTCAAGTAAAACTGCCCGTGTCGCGTCAATCGAAGCCATCAACGTTCCTGAAGGTGATGTTGTAGTCAATAAATCAATTGCACGGTTGAGGGCTTCGTCGGAAACTAAATCACCACCAACGGTGGTAACGGCGGTTTGTGAATAACCCATGATTGCCTTGTGAACGCTGGTTGTCACCAAATCAGCGCCCGCGCTCATGGCTCCCTGATTGGGTGAGAGGAAATCAAGATGCGCTCCCCAAGCCTGATCAACGACCAGTGGAATCCCAGAGTCATGAGCAAGCCGTGCCACCGGCGCGATATCACTGATCGTTCCTACGTATGAAGGTGATGTGACAAACAGAGCGGTAGCTCGCCGAGTGGGCAAGTCTTTGAGAACCATTCCCACTGGAATACCAAACTCGGGGTGAATCTGTGGTAGGACCCAAACCGGTCTAGCGCCACTGATCACTAATCCCGAGTGCACACTTCGGTGCGACGTCCTATCCAAGATCAGCGGCAGACCTGGTTGTGAGATCGCTGCGATCGCTGCCATATTCCCTTGGGAGGATCCACCTACACCGAATCTGGCGTGACGAGCACCCACTGCATCTGCCCATAGTTGCTCTGCTCGCGCCAGAAACTGATGCGAATACGCATTGTCATCTACCCCACCTTGAAGCGGAAGGTCGTCTCGAATGAGTGGAGCCAACAGGTCGTAGCCAGGAAGCCCAGTGTCTTGCAGTGAATACCGGTTCTTGTGACCAGGTATTTGCAGGGACTGCCTGTTCTTGGCCCGTGCCGCAAGCCAAGCTTGGGCAAGTGGTGCCTCATTCTGAAACATCTGATTCCCCTGACGATTTGACACTGAAACGAATTACCAGCCAGCAAATTCCATAACTTTTTCGGGACTCACTTCTCCCGCCCGAGCTTGCGCGATTGCGCGCGCGAGCACTTGCGCGCCCATGGCCAACTCTGATTCTCCAATCGTGAGAGCAGGAGTAATTTCGAGGACATGACCGGCTACGTAGTAACAGACCACTCCGAGTTCATAGGCCCGGTAAACAGCTAAGCGTGCCAATTCGTGATCACCGGTTCGTGAATCGAGATCGGTTACGAGATCAATTCCAATACTTAATCCCCGACCACGAACTTCGCCGATACAGTTCGATATGCCTTCCGCTTCCACAGCATTTGCGAAGGCACTCTGGAACAATTTGCCGAGTTCGCGTGACCGCGATGCGAGATCTTTCTCTTTAATAACGCGGAGAACAGCACGGCCGGCGGCAGCACAGACCGGGTTTCCGGCCGTTGTAAGGAGAGCGCTCCCTGGGTTGGCGCTGAGTAAGTGATCTGGACCGATGGCAGCAGACAATGGAAGCCCACCTCCTAATGCCTTTCCGAGGGTGACGATGTCCGGGCACACGCCATCGTGCCGGAAATCGAACAACTCCCCCGTACGACCAAGACCGACTTTGACTTCATCGCAGATCACTGGCACGCGATGAAAACGACAAGTGTTAATAAGGTCGGCTAAAAAACCAGTAGGCGGAACGATAACGCCACCGTCCGACTGGATTGGCTCGATGATCACTGCAGCGATTTCGTCACCGACGAGAAGGGCTTCCAGTCTAGTGAGAACATCTTGCGCAACTGTGGTGGAGTCACCAGTGTGCGGGCGCAAAAGATTCGGGAAAGGGAGAAAAAGAACGTCTGGATCCGCCATGACTCCTGCCTCAACATGCACACCGGAAACACCCATGGCGATTCCCATACCACCGTGGTAGCCGCCTTTAAATGCAATAATTTTCTTTTTCTTGGACCATGCTCGACAAGCTCGAAGTGCAACGTCGTTGGCATCGGTTCCACTATTGCCAAGATAAACGCGCGCCTGTGGAATCTCAGGAAGCAAATCGATCAACTCCTGAGCGAGTAACACGCTACTTTCACACACAGCAGAGATCCCGCCAGAATGTCCTTGGGTAGCGATGGCAACTGATACGGCGTCGACCACAACCGGATGGCCGTAGCCAAGTCCCACTGCAGTCCATCCGGAACTGAGATCGAGGATTTCTCGTCCATCCATTTCAACAATAAATGAACCATGACCGGAGGCGACTGTCAGCGGAAAAAAACGCAACTTTTCCACGCCTGCCGTCGTTAGATTATCTACTGTTAATAGTTCGGCCGCGGTCAGTGATTTTGTCATTCTTTGTCCTCTAAACCGCTTGGAGCGAGAGAAGCAAGCGTTTTGTGCAGCCACAACGGTTCGCGCCCCTGAGATTCTCTACGCTCTTTTCGCACTATTGCCTCGCGAACCGCGTGTGCGCCCACATATCGAAATGGTTCAGGAGGGAATTTGCGATGTTGTGCGTGGACCAATCCGTTGTTACTCCACTGGTCATCGGTTCCCAGCGCAAGTGAAGCAAGAATTCGTCCGCCGACAACACTTGGGCCTACCCCATTTCCTGACCAACCAACTCCATAGATGATGTTGTTGTGACGACCAAGGTGACCGAAAATTGGGAGACTGTTGTACGTGCGATCAATCGGGCCAGCCCAATCATCCGTCACCCGAGTGTTTTCTAAGCCTGGGTAGTAACGACGAAAGTCTTCCGTGACCATGCGAGCTCTACCTGCATGACGCTCCATCGAGGGTGGCATCCAAGACCCCATACCTATAGACCAACCACCTTTGCCGAAAAGCACTCGGCCATCGTCATCGGTGCGGTAATAACAGACAAGAGTCTGAGAGTCAGCGATTCCTTCATGACCAACCCAACCAATTTTTTTGAGTTCTTCTGCAGCAGGTTCCGTCGCAATCATGTCGCTTGAAATTACGAATATATAAGGTCTAAGCTCTTTCATAGCGGCAGACCATGCATTGGTGGCGAGCACAACTTTTTTCGAAGTGACATTTCCCTGCCGAGTATTCACTCGGACGATTGGACCTTCTGTAATACTTGAAACTGGTGAGCTTTCAAAAATTTCTATTCCACGTTCAAGTGCGACGCGACGTAACGCACGGACCAGATACCCAGGATGAACGGTAGCTGCATGCGATTCGAATACGCCGGCTAGATGCGCCGAACTTCCCGAGCGAACGGCGACCTGCTCTGGCGTGAGATCCTGAAAAATACCAGGTTGACCTAGTTTCGCACTCGTTTCTTGAACTGCTTTCCATGACCCGGTATGCGCCGGGGCGGTTGAGGCCCAAAGGAATCCACCCAAGTGGAATTGCGCATGAGGTGCGTGTTCTGAACAGAACGTTCCTATTTCATCGATTGCATCGGTGCTGGCATTGATGAGGAAGAGGGCTTCTTCTTGCCCGCACAAGGCCTTTAACGTGCTTGCCTTAGGCCACCAACTGAGGACCATTCCCCCATTGCGGCCGGAAGCTCCACCTCCACAAATATCTGCCTCGAGAATCACGATTCGCAATTCTGGTTCCCGTTCTCGTAGCCGCAGTGCAGTCCACAGTCCAACAAAACCACCACCAACGATCACAATGTCGGCATCTCGATGCCCAAGCAATGCTGGTTGATCTTTTTCCCCAATTAGGGCTTGTTTGAGCCAAAGTGAACGATGACGGTCGGTATTTATTCCCAACTTCCCATTAACTTTCATGACTTCCTTTCATTGGTCCCAAAACTGTTTCGCAACCGGCCAGGTAACCGGCGAGCAGAACTTTCGCCACCAAAGTGACTGAATCATCTGGTGGAACAAAAGACTCATGGTGCAGGCTCGGTCCGAAGTCTGTCCCCATGCCGACGAATGTCATCACTGATGGGAAAGCCGCTCCGTAGTAGGCGAAATCATCTGCACCGCATGAGCGCAAGGGTTCAGACTCTTCCAGGAGCGCTGACTCTCTGACCCACTTGGCCACTATCGGCGTGAGTGATTCATCATTGATTAGTACCGGTTCGCCGACCACTAATTGAACATTTGCCAAGCATCCGTAAAGAGATGCGTTTGATTCTGCCGCTTCTTTCAGTTGGGAATGCAGTAGCAATCGATCACTTTCAGTCGATGTGCGAATGGTTCCCAATATTCGGACATTTGATGGAATGACATTCGGTGCGGCACCCCCGCTGATCGCTCCCACTGTTATCACAGTTGCATGAGTCGGATCGATTCTGCGAGCAACAACTACCTGCAGCGCAAGGACTGTTGCTGCAGCGGCAACAACCGGATCGCCAGTGACATGTGGATAGCCAGCGTGCCCGCCATTTGCTGAAAAAACAATTAGGAACTCGTCAGCCGAGGAGTTTACGGCACCAGGAACAGCAGAGAAGGTGCCATAAGGGATGCGTGGCTGAACATGAGCACCAACAACAGCACGAATATCTGAATCTCGAAGAGTTGGCTCAGCTAACAAGTCCAACGCACCCGATGGTGCTGCTTCCTCTCTTGGTTGCAGTAGGCCGACGAGTGGCAGGATTGGACCGACGCTCTGGATGGCGCGAGTAACCGCCGTCAAGGCTGCAAGGTGAATATCGTGTCCGCACGCGTGCATGGCCCCGTTGGTACTGGTCCATGCGACGTTTGATTTTTCTTCGATTGGTAAAGCGTCTAGTTCAGCCCGAAGGGCAATTGCCGGGCCCTCATCCGATCCAATGCGGAAGATTCTCCCCCCTTTCACATCAGGGATCCCGGTAATTCCGATTGATTGCAGGACCATTTCCGCTGTGGCCTGCTCTGATCCTGAGAGCTGAGGATCTTGATGCACTCGGTGTCTAAGTTCGAATGCGGCTGGGAGTTCTGCCTCTAGGGCGTTCCAGAGGCCAACAATATGGTCCGGATTCCAAGTCAAAGGACTAACGTGAATTTCCCCCAATGCGGAATGGGTCATCAGTGCGGCGCCAAGTTATATGCACGTTGTGCATTTCCTTGTGCAAACCACAGTAGATAACGATGGGCATCATCAATCCCCATTCGGTTCTGGTCAACCCATTCGCCGAAAATTTCTCCTACCCCGCGGCGCCACAAAAGTGAGCCACAATAATAGAGTTCTGGCAGACCAAAAGCGTCTGAGGAGAACAGCACTTTGCCAAAGGGCGCTAGTTCGAGTGACTGTCGGATCAATTCTTGGGAAGACGGTCCCGTGTAATTAATCGCTGCGCCAGTATCCAGCCAAACGTGGGGATACACCTGAGCAAGAAACCCAGCTTCACGAATAAACGGATAGCAGTGCAAAAGCATGATCTCTATCCCAGAATGGACTGTTGCCTTAATGAATCCAGTCATCTGGGTCGGATCACATCGATGCAAGATTATGTCTGAATCGCCATAACCCACATGAAACTGAATTGGTTTCCGGTGGAGAACTGCCTCCCAAAGGATAAACCGGAGAAGTACCGGATGATCAAGTCGTGGTTTAAATGGATCCTGAACCTCGCCGTGTTCGCTTAAGACGGGTCGCGTGGGATGTTTAAGCGGTGGCTTAACTAGATCCTGTGCCGCAAGCCAGTCAGATGCTGCTTCACGTACCTGCGCCGCAGTTGGCTTGGTCGGATCGAAATCCAGCCCATACCGGTAGGCAATGATGGATTTAAAGCCAACTGCATGAGTCGCCCGACGATTCAATTCTGCGCGATAATCCTCTTCGAATGAGTCAGCGTTCGTCTTTCCAACAAGTGATTCAGCGACGCTCTCCAGCCGAACTATTTCAAAAGAATCCGCCCCCGTCACACTTGACATCTCAGACAGATCAAGCAGCGATGTGCTTCGAAAACCTGTATCAATGATAAGAGTCTCAATCCCCGTGTTCTGCATGAGACGGCTGACTACCTCCTGCTGACCGAGTTCTGATCTTCTCGCCCAGTAGTCTTCCGCACTGCTGTGACGGGGTAAATCGAGTAAGGAGGAGCACTCTGCTCGCACTGTCACTCCGAAAGGTGAATCAAATATCGTCATGCCTTCCGGTTCTTTCCAATCAGACTCTGTCGCCAGCAGTTCAAACTCAGAACGGGAAAGGTCATCACGAACGATCCCGTGACAATGATGATCAATTAATGGAACAGTGAGGGAAAAATTGACTATGCTCATGTAGCTCCAACCTCGTAATCGGACTTTTTATCGGTGTAGTGAAACCCTTGTGCGTCCCACAGTTTGTCGTAGTCGGTGATTCGTCGTCTGGCTTTATCACCGATATGGTCAACCACTCCAGAAATCAATGTTTCAATTATGCCCACGGTCGCAACTTGTGAATCAAATGGACTTGGTCCATCAACCGCTGCGCTTAGTACGGAGTCGGCCTCGAAAGCAAGCGGGCTCATCCATGGATCAGTAAGCAGAATCAGATGAACCCCTCGTCGGCGCAACTCACGACCAAAATCAATTGTTGATCGTTGATATCGCCGATGATCTGCGATAATAATCGTGTCGCTACGCCGTGCATCAAGTGCAAATGAAATCCACTCGCTGCTAGGTAAATGTCGAACACCAGGTCGAAGAATCTCAAGATGACGCGCCAGCATTTGCATACTGAGTTCGCTAAAACGGCCCCCCGCCGTGAGTACACGCCCGGAGGCCGTAGCAAGGCGATCTACGGCTGCCGTAAAAGCCGTCAGCTCCATCACTTCCAGTGATCGGCTTAGGCTTTCGCACAGAACCTGGCGTGAGCGCTGAATAACATCCGTTCCCGGATGGGCTTTCTGTTCAAATTGTAAAAGAGGTGAAGCATTCTGCTCGTCAAGCTCGGAAAGCAACCTGTCTTGAAATGATGGGTAACCATCAAAACCTAATCGTGTTGTAAACCGCAAAATGGTAGGACCACTGACACCAGCCCGCTGCGCTAGACGAGCCACGGTTTCGAGTCCGGCAACGGGGTAAGCCGAAAGAATTTGGTGGGCAACGCGGCGCTCCGCTTTGGGGAGCGACGGAAAGGCATCTCGGATGAGGTCTGCAACCGTTACACGCATGTAACATATATTACGTAAAAACCGATTGACACGCAAGTGAAATGGATGTTTACTTAGGATCATCAACTCAGGAGGCCATATGAAAATTCCCAAGGCGATAATCGCCCTCGTGTTCACAATCCCATTAGTGCTCACAGCATGTAGCTCAAGTGACTCAACGGACTCCGCTGCAACCGGAGAGGATGGCAGTAGCACTGCTAATGGTGATCCAATTATTATTGGTTTCCCTGCTGACTTATCTAGTACTTATGCCTACTATGACCAACCAATGTTGGAAGGCGCTCAGCTCGCAGTTGACGAAATCAACGAATCCGGGGGCGTTCTTGGTCGGCCGCTGGACTTAAAAGTCGTTGATATTCGCAACGATCCAGCCGAAGCCACCAAAGTGACCCAGGAAATGATCGACGGAGGTGCTGTTTACCTGATTGGCAGTACCGGCGATGTCATCACGGCTGAAGGTGCAATCGCTTGTGCAGCCGGTGTTCCAATTTCAACCGGCGACGGCACTGCCCCAACTTTGGTCGATGACATTGGCGAATGTGCGTTCCAATTACTTATGAATGACACCATCCAGGGAGCAACAGCTGCCGAATACGCACTCGAACAGGGCTACCAGACAGCTTTCCTCCTTGGTTCTCCCGAATACGCCTACACGGCAAATCTGCCTGGTTACTTCAGCGAAGTCTTTACCGCTGGCGGGGGAAAAATCGTTGGAGAAACAAGCTTCACAATCGGAGCTGGTGACTTCTCGGCAGTAGTGACAAAGATCGCCAATGCAAATCCAGTCCCCGATGTCATCTTCACACCCATCTTCATTCCAGATACTCCAGTATTCCTGCGTCAACTTCGCCAGGCCGGTGTGACACTCCCCGTGATTTCAACTGACGGAAACCTTGATCCGACACTTGCTGATGCTGGGGCAGACGCCGTCGACGGGTTGGTTTTCACAGCTCCCGTTTGCACAAGTGATGGTAACGAAAATATTGCTGCATTCTACGAAAAATTTAATGCACGAAACGGAAGTGATCCAAGTTCCGCGATAGCGGCACTCGGTTACGATGAGATCTATATTCTCGCCCAAACAATCGAAGCCGCGGGTGCGGCTGATTCAGCTTCGATCATGGCTGGCCTAGCAAAAGTCCAATTCGACGGCATCACAGGTCGCATCGAAATGAATCCAGAAACACGGCGGGCAAATAAACCAGCGGCAATGATTTTAATGGAAGGCACGAATTTCACCTGTCTACCTGCCCCTGCTTTCCCGTCACTGATTCCCGCGCCGTAGTCCAAAAAAGGGAAAACTGATAAGAGCATGGAAATACATATTGAGGAGAGGGGTGTTTCCCCTCTCCTCAATATTGCCAACCTGAAGATCCGTTATGGAATGATCACAGCGCTCGACCAAGTGTCCTTGAGCATCGACCGAGGTGAAATTGTCGTAGTCTTGGGACCCAACGGAGCAGGAAAATCCACTCTCATGGGCGCCATCGCTGGGGTCCATAAACCGTCAACCGGAGAAATCACACTCGACGCCGCCCCCATTCCCTACGGAGTCCCAGAGAAAGTCCTCCGCTTGGGCGTTGCACTTATACCCGAAGGTCGAAGTATTTTTGGTGCGCTCACCGTCGAGGAGAACCTGCGACTAGGCGGAAGCCGGGTCTCTCGAAGCGACGTCACCGACGGCATTGATAAAGCATTCACGAGATTCCCGGTACTTGCCGAACGCCGTAACCAGTCGGCCGGCACGCTATCCGGAGGTGAGCAGCAACAATTAGCCATTGCTCGAGCTTTAATGAGTTCACCAACGGTTGTTCTTTATGACGAACCATCCTTAGGCTTAGCTCCTAAAATTGTCACTCAGATTTTCGAGTTGATCACCGAACTACGAGACGAAGGTGTAACCACAGTATTAGTTGAACAAAATGTCCACTTAGCACTCGACATCGCAGACTACGGATATGTATTGGCATCCGGTCACATCGTCAGTCACGGCTACGCAGCCGAGCTGGCCTCAATCGATCTCGCACACCTGTATATGGGCATTGAGGCGGCTGAATAATGCTCGAATTCATTCAACAACTTATCAATGGCTTTTCTCTGGGGAGCATTTACGCGGTACTCGCCCTCGGCCTCGCCATGGTCTACAGCACTCTCGGAATACTGAACTTTGCATACGGTGAATTAATTACCATTGTTGGGTACACTGTGTATTTCGCAAATCAGGCAGGAGCGCCGTTTCTTCTCGCTGCCGGCCTGGGAATCACGTTCGCCGTTGTCGCTTCGCTCCTGATGCAATTTGCCCTCTTTCGACCATTGCGTGGTGCCTCGTTCGTCACATTGTTGTTCGCCTCTTTTGCCTTGTCTCAAGCATTACAAGGCGTTTTCAGACAGGCGATTTCCCCTCGCGCTCGCGGAATCGCCGTACCTGAAGTCTTCAGCACTTTCGTTACAATTGGCGACATTAGAATTGGTTTTTTAACTATCGCGACACTCGTAACCGCCTTAATTTCCATGGGAATTTTAGCTGCTTTTATGCGCTACTCCCGATCAGGTCTTCAGATGCGCGCCGCCGCGACAGATCTCACAACTACCCGACTGATGGGCGTTCGAGCAAACCGCGTAATTCTGGCTGCATTTGCGATTTCAGGACTCCTCGCCGGCGTGGCTGGTTTGCTGTGGCTGGCAAGAACTACTCAGGTAACGCCAACCACAGGTTTTACCCCAATTCTAATCGCGTTTATAGCAGTAGTTCTCGGTGGATTAGGAAGTATTCCGGGCGCAGTTATCGGCGGATACATATTTGGCATGCTGGAAGTTTTCCTTCAGGCCTACTTGCCAATCGGACTCGTACCTTTCCAGTTTGCCATGGCCCTGATAGCAGTGTCGGTGCTTCTCTATCTCAGGCCTGAAGGACTTATGGGAAGACGAATTGAGGAAAAAGTCTGATGCGAAGAGGCGGATCAATTCGTGGAGCAGGTATCAGCGCTTTAACAACGGCCACACTCATGTTGATAGTTGTCTTACCCTTTGTCCTCTTCGGCGGCAAATCGCTCGCCAGCACAACCATTATATTTCTCATCAATGTGACACTGGTTGTTGCATTGCAAACTTTCGTTGGGAACAGTGGAATCATGTCCTTTGGACATGTGACCTTTATGGGCGTGGGTGCGTACGTCACCGCGTGGTTAACGATTCCACCTGCAATCAAATCCGATCAACTTCCGGAACTTCCGACATTTCTTGCTGAGGCACAATGGGGTTTTCTTCCATCGGTACTTGCCGCCGCTGTCGTCTCGGGATTATTCGCAGCAATAGTTGGAATCGTCCTAGTTCGAATGACCGTCAACGCTATGGTCATGGCGACTCTCGCCTTGCTGCTAGTGATGTACTCCGTTTGGCTTAACTGGTCCACTCTCACCCGTGGCTCCACCGGAGTTTTTGGAGTACCGCGGGACATCACACCATTTTTAGCTATCGCAGGCGCGGTTGTTTTCATATTCATTGCTCGTCTATTTAAGGCAACGCGAATCGGTTTACAACTTAGAGCCTCGAGAGAGGACGAACTCTCCTCCTCTGCACTGGGTATCAATGTTCGACTTGTGCGCTATGTCGCGTGGGTGTTTAGTGCGGCCATGATGGGCGCGGCAGGCAGCCTGTGGTCCTTTAACATCATTGCCTTCGATCCAGGTCAATTCTCGTTCGCCATCACGTTCGCCCTTCTCGCCATGCTAATTCTTGGTGGCAAAGAGAGCGTTCTCGGGGCAGTCGTAGGTGCCGCAATTATCGGGCTTGTCACCGAATTATTCTCCCGAGTAGAACAGGGTGTGTCAGTTCTCGGGATCGAACTACCGCGAATCACCGGAACAGTTCAGTTCGTCATCGCTCTACTCATAATCTTTGCCCTGATTTGGCGTCCAGAAGGGATTGTTGGGCGACGCGAGATAGAAGACTTTATTCCGCCACTTGCTTCCTGGCTTCGTCGGTCACAGGAAAAAAGTGAAGATGCCGTGCCGCAAAAGCGGACTCAATCGTCAGAGACAACCAGTCAGGAGTCATCTGGTGAATTTGTTCTCGAAGGAAAGAACCTTGCAAAATCCTTTAGTGGAGTTAAAGCTCTAGGGGGTGTCGACATTGAAGTGAAGCGTGGAGAAATCCTTGGTCTTATCGGCCCTAATGGCTCTGGCAAAAGTACATTGTTGAACCTCATTTCTGGGCTGACTGATTTAGATTCAGGACAAGTCTTGATTGAAGGACTTGATGTCACGGGCCTGCCGAGCCACATTGTGGCTCAACATGGCCTGGCAAGGACATTTCAGAATATTAGAATCTTCCATCATTTACTGGTTGCCGAAAACGTTTTTGCCCCACCAAGAACAACATCGGAATCCGGCCACCTTTCACTTAAGCAACTAGGCCTCCTAGATGTTCGTTTCATGGAAGCGAACACGCTTTCGTACGGAATGCAGCGTCGACTGGAGATCGCCAGAGCGATGGGAACACAACCTTCGGTTGTTCTACTTGACGAACCAGCCGCGGGAATGAATCACGTCGAGTCTGACGTTTTACTTTCGGACATTCGATCTCTGGCTAAACATCACGGCTGCGGAGTCATCATTATCGATCATGACTTGAGATTAATAATGCGCCTTTGCGATCGAATTCAAGTGCTGGAAGCGGGTAACACAATCGCAGTAGGAACGCCTGCTGAGGTATCGTCAAACGCAGCAGTACTGGCAGCATATCTCGGCGATGCTCCGACAGAAATTGATAACGGACCTCACGGCAAAATATCAATAACGACGAAGGATGACTGACATGTCTCAGGGTGTTTCGGTACTTGGATGGAGCGACTTTGTAGGACTAATCCGGTGCCGGGCAGTTCCATCGCACGAGATGGCCTCCCGCATGGAGTTTGGGCTTGGATGGGCCGTTGCAGGCCAATCACTAACACCATTTGCCGACATCGCGCCGAATCCATGGGGACCCATGACCGAAGTGAGGCAAATTCCCGATCCGAATGCGCACGTTCAGTTAGTCACTCCGAGCAATTCTGCGCCTTTCGATCTATATCTTTGCGATTCCAAGAACACCGATGGTTCAACTTGGGATTGCTGCACTCGTGGCTTTGCGAGACAAGCCCTAGAGCGACTTGAAACTGAGCATGGCTTACAACTTGTCGGGGCCTTTGAACACGAATTCACACTAATGGGAAGTGATTTTGCTCCAGGCCCTCCCTTTTCTTTTGAAGCAATGCGAGTTGCTGCTCGATTTACCGCTGACCTCTCGGACGCGCTCACCGAAGCAGGACTCGAACCCGAAACAATCGAACCAGAGTATGGCTACTTGCAATACGAAGTGACGACCGCACCTGCTATCGGATTGGCAGTCGCAGACCGGGCAATTTTCACGCGAGAGGTAATTCGAGAAGTTGCTCGATGGCACAACATGCGTGCCACTTTTTCACCAAAACCGACACCTGACGGCGTTGGGAACGGGGCACATATTCATTTTAGTTTTGCTGACAGTGATGGCAAGAATGTTACCTTCGATCCCAGCAACGCCTCGCAAGCTAGTTCCTTTTCAGAAAGTTTCATTGCGGGCGTCCTCGACCATATGCAGGCACTTGTCGCATACACCGCTCCAAGTCCGGTTTCCTACCTCCGGCTTGGCCCCCACCACTGGAGTTGCGGATTCGCTAGTTTCGGAATTCAAAACCGTGAGGCCGCCATCCGCATTTGTCCTTCGCCATCTCCTGATCCACAAGTGCAATCGAAAGGTTTCAACCTCGAATACCGTCCGGTAGATGCGACCGCAAGCCCCTACATGGTGGTTGGCTCCTTGATTCAAGCTGGACTAGATGGAGTCGTTAGGAAATTACCTTTACCCGCGCGTTGCGACGTCGACCCAGCAGACCTGAGCGAGGCTCAAAGAGTTGAACTGGGAATTGTAGCTCTTCCCTCAACTTTAAGCGAAGCTCTTCAAGCGCTTTCTTTCAACAAGGTCGCCCGTTCATGGATGTCTGACATTATGTACACGGCTTACACCGATTTGAAGAAAACCGAAATAAAAATCGCCGCTGCGCAATCACCTGATGAAGTGTGTAGCCGCCACGCAAACATCTACTGATTGATTGACTTACACTGGGTCAGGGAGTCCTATATCAGCATAATAGAGGTAACTGATAACCGTGCTTAACAGCTTGTTGGTGAAGCTTTCGAGTCCGCGCTTGTCACAATTGGGAAGTCCCCATGACCCCGCACTCGCTACAAGGGTCATGCCAGTAGCGCTACCGCACTAAGACAGATTTTCTTCAAACTTTTCTCCGTGTCCCTTCTGATGTGTCTCTGTTAAGAATCATTGGAAACTGTCCGATATGAACTATGAGGGGGAAATTTCCCTCAACCAGAATGTCAGACTCTGCGCCCCACAAGGAGATGAAATGCAAGAAACGTTCGAGGAAGTGATGAATATGCGATAGGGAATTCACTGCGGGCCGGTGATACTTTTGCCAGAGATTTGGGTATCTGGATACGCGGCACTACCCAGACGCAATTGCGGGTAAGGTGGGGTCAACGCATTTGATTGGGCAGTTTTATGTGGTAACGTTGAGTGGTAACGTCAAGGATAGAGTCCAAATTCCCTCACA
>Ga0105055_10007123_pt1 | contig 14999 bp, 15 predicted proteins | sample BON03_FD_78090 | JGI IMG/M metagenome (GOLD analysis project Ga0105055, IMG submission 78090) | Freshwater microbial communities from Lake Bonney liftoff mats and glacier meltwater in Antarctica - BON-03 | ecosystem: Environmental > Aquatic > Freshwater > Ice > Glacier meltwater | place: Lake...
ACAAATCAGAACTATATAGCTGATTGTTTTCCAGAAATTTCTATTTACGAGAGTATTGATTTACAAAATCCAGAATTTATTGATTTGCAAGTTCCTACTGGTTATGCTAAAACAAATTTACGTGCCAGAAATATTTTAATCATAAGAAGAAATACAACGTACCAAGCATTTGATTTAGAATGTCCAGAAAAAGATTGTACTTCTTCAATGGATTTTGATGGTTTGAAAATGACTTGCACTTGTAGTCAAAAAAAATACAATTCATTAAACGGCTCTCCTGACAACGGAGAGGGTTGTTTTGCTTTAGAATATAATGTTTCCCAAATAAGTTCTAGTTTTTTGCAAATTAGTCACTAAAATCAACTCAACACAAATTAAGATTGTTATTTTTGCAGTAATAACACACAACTAAATTAGTACCGTGAAAAATTATTTTTCTTCCGATTTTAAATTAGGCGTTTTAGGCGGCGGACAATTAGGAAGAATGTTACTTGCCGAAACTCAAAAATACGATATTTATACAGCTATTTTAGATGGTTCACCAGATGCACCATGTGCTCAAATTTGCAACGAATTTCATGTTGGTAGTTTATTAGATTTTGACGTAGTTTATAATTTTGGAAAATTAGTGGATGTTTTAACCATAGAAATTGAGCATGTAAATATTGATGCCCTATATCAATTGGAAAAGGAAGGGTTAAAAATTTATCCACAGCCTTCTGTAATTGAAATAATTCAGCACAAAGGAAAACAGAAAGATTTTTTTGTAAAAAACGAAATTCCAACTTCACCTCATAAACGATTTGCAACTAAAAGTAAAATCCTTTCTGCTTTTGAAAATAATGAGATTGAAATTCCATTTGTTTGGAAATCTTCTCAATTTGGATATGATGGAACTGGCGTAAAAGTAGTTCGTTCTTTTGATGATATTAAAAACTTGGCAGATGTAGATTGTATTGTTGAAGAGTTAATTCCGTTTAAAAACGAACTGGCAGTAATTGTTGCTAGAAATGTTGATGGAGAAGTTAAAACATATCCTGTTGTAGAAATGGAATTTCATCCTGAAGCAAATCAAGTAGAATATGTAATTTGCCCTGCTAGGATTGATGATTCAGTGGCAAAAAAAGCAAGAGAAATCGCTTTAAAAGTAGCAGAATCATTTAAACATGTTGGCTTGTTAGCAGTAGAAATGTTTCAGACAGAAAATGACGGAATTTTAGTAAATGAAGTTGCTCCAAGAACTCATAATTCTGGACATTATTCAATAGAAGCTAGTTATACAAATCAGTTTGAGCAACATCTAAGAACCGTTTTAAATCTTCCATTAGGAAATACTGATAGTAAAGTTGCCGGAATTATGGTAAATTTGGTTGGTGAAGAAGGTTTTTTTGGTGATGTAGTATATGAAAATATTGAAAAAGTTTTACAAATTGATGGCGTTACTCCACATATTTACGGCAAGAAAACAACAAAACCTTTTCGTAAAATGGGACACGTAACTATTGTAGATACAGATATTGATACCGCAAGAAAAACTGCACAGAAAGTTAAAGAAACAATTAGAGTAATTGCAAAGTAATAAATTAAAAAACTGTCATTCCACACTTGATGCGGAATCTCATAAAACAACAATTAAATAGATTCCTGCCTTCGCAGGAATGACAAATAAAAAATTATGGTAGGAATAATAATGGGAAGCGATTCAGATCTTCCAATCATGCAAGAAGCAATAGATATTTTAGAAAGTTTCGATATTCAAATCGAAGTAGATGTTGTATCTGCTCATAGAACTCCAGAAAAATTAGTTGAGTATGCTACAAACGCACATTTACGCGGAATAAAAGTGATTATTGCTGGCGCCGGCGGAGCAGCTCATTTACCAGGAATGGTAGCATCTATGAGTCCGTTGCCTATAATCGGAGTTCCTATAAAAAGCAGAAACTCTATAGATGGTTGGGATTCTATCTTATCAATTTTACAAATGCCAGGAGGAGTTCCGGTTGCAACTGTTGCTTTAGACGGAGCAAAAAATGCAGGAATCTTAGCTGCTCAAATTATTGGAACTTCAGACAAATGTGTGTTGGATAAAATTGTTGCTTATAAAGAAGGTTTGAAACTAAAAGTAGAACAAGCTTCTAAAAGAGTAAGAAAATAACACTGTCAGTTCGAGTATTTTATTCTTTCTGAATAAAATTATATTGAGAACTAGTCAATAAAAATATCTCCATACACGTTTTCTCATTCTTCGAAAATTTACTCGAGGTTACATCAAACAAAATTCAAAATGAATCCATTATTACAATATTTTAATACCGCTCCTTTTTCTAAAATTTCAACTAAAGATTTCAAACCAGCTATTAAAACTGAGATTGAAAAAACTAAAAAAGAAATTGATGTTATAGTCTCAAATACAGAAACACCAACTTTTGAAAACACTACAGTTCCTTTAGATTTTACTGGTGAAAAGCTAGGTAGAATTACCAGTATATTTTTCAATTTAAATTCAGCTGAAACAAATGATGAAATTCAGAAAATTGCTAAAGATATTTCTCCTTGGCTGAGTGAATTTAAAAATGATGTGATTTTAAATGAAGCCCTTTTTCAAAGAGTAAAAATGGTTTATGATTCTAAAGATTCAGTATCGTTAACTCCAGAACAAAGTATGTTGCTTGAAAAACAATACAAAAGTTTTGCTAGAAATGGGGCTAATTTAAATGATTTAGAAAAAACAGAATTGCGTAAAATTGATACTGAGTTATCTAAGTTATCATTACAATTTGGTGAAAATGTTTTGGCAGAAACCAATGCTTTTCAAATGCATTTAAGAAATAAAGATGATGTTGCTGGTTTACCAGAAAGTGTACAGGAAGCTGCGCAACAATTAGCAAAAGAAAACAAAAAAGAAGGTTGGATTTTCACTTTAGGTTATCCAAGTTATATTCCTTTTATGACCTATTCAGACAATCGTGAGTTAAGAAAAAAATTAGCTGTTGCAGCTGGTAAAAAAGCGTTTCAAAAAAATGAATTTAACAACGAACTCATTGTTTTAGATATTGTAAAACTACGTCATCAAAGAGCAAATTTATTAGGTTATAAAACGCATGCACATTTTGTCTTGGAAGATAGAATGGCAGAAACTCCAGAAAAAGTTTTAAGTTTTTCTAATGAGCTTTTGCTAAAAGCAAAACCTGCTGCTCAAAAAGAATTTAATGAGTTAGAAACGTACGCAAAAAAATTAGATAACATTGATCAATTACAAAAATGGGATGGAGCTTATTATGCAGAAAAGCTAAAAAAAGAACGTTTCAATTTAGATCAAGAAATCTTAAAACCATATTTTAAATTAGAAAATGTAATTGCTGGTGTTTTTACCATCGCTACTAAATTATACGATTTACAGTTTAAAGAAGTCTTTGATATCGATAAATACCATGAAAATGTAAAAACATATAATGTTACTGATACTAACAATAATTTTATTGCTGTTTTTTATGCCGATTTTCATCCACGAAAAGGAAAACAAAATGGAGCTTGGATGACTTCTTACAAACCACAACAAATTAAAAACGAAATTAACGAAAGACCTCATGTTTCCATCGTTTGTAATTTTACAAAACCAACAGAAACAAAACCATCTTTGCTAACTTTTAATGAAGTTACTACTTTATTTCATGAGTTTGGTCATGCATTACACGGAATGTTAGCAAACACAACATATAATAGTTTAGCAGGAACTTCTGTTTCTTGGGATTTTGTTGAATTGCCCAGTCAGATTTTAGAAAATTGGTGTTACGAAAAAGAAGCCTTAGAGTTGTTTGCAAAACATTACGAAACTGGAGAAGTAATTCCGATGGAATATGTTGCAAAAATAAAAGAATCTGCAAGTTTTCATGAAGGTATGCAAACACTTCGTCAATTAAGTTTTGGATTGTTAGATATGCAATGGCACGGACAAAATCCATCAGAAATAACATCTGTAAAAGAATTTGAAAATGAGGCTTTTGCTGAAACAAAACTATATCCAGATGGTGCAGAAAATTGTATGAGTACAGCTTTTTCTCATATTTTTCAAGGCGGATATTCTGCTGGATATTATTCGTATAAATGGGCAGAAGTGTTAGATGCAGATGCTTTTGAATATTTCTTAGAAAAAGGAATTTTCAACAAAGAAGTTGCTGCAAAATTTAAAGAAAATGTGCTTTCTAAAGGTGGAACAGAAAAACCAATGGAATTGTATAAACGCTTTAGAGGACAAAAAGCAAAACCAGATGCGCTGTTAAAAAGAGCAGGTTTAATTTAGTATTCAGTTTGCAGGAGCAGTTTACAGTAACATGCTTACTGTTACTGCTAACTATTTTTACTTTCAATCCACTTACTCATATATTTGGTGCTTTGTAATGTTTGATGTTGGATTAAATTTCCTATAAAATTTCGAGTTCTATGAGCTTCTATATTTTTTTGAAGAGATCCTAATCGGTTTATAAATTGCTCGCCTATTTTTTCTTTATTATATAATTGATTGATTATTTGAACTCCGTTTTTTTGAGATTGATTCCATCTAACTTCATCTTTATACAATTCGATTGCTCTTTCTGCAAAAACTTTAAAATCATCTTCTACAAAACCATTCCACGGTAAACCAGCATGCATTCCTTCTGCTCAAATTGTTGTGGTAACACTTGGTGTTCCACAAAGCATCGCTTCTGTTAATTTTCCTTTTATTCCTGCTCCAAAACGTAAAGGAGCTAAAACTACTTTACTATTCTTAACTATTTCAATAGGATTTGTTGTGTATCCTTTTACTAAAAATCCTTCTTCCTTGTTGTGTAATTCTAATATTTGTTGTGATGCATAAGCACCATAAATGTGTAATTCTGTATTTGGCAATTGATTTCTAATCTGTTTCCAAATAATTTTTTTTAACAACAAAACAGCATCAACATTTGGTGCGTGTAAAAAATTACCAATGATAGTAAAATGGTTTCTATCTTGAAAAGGCTTCCACCTTTTAATGTCTTTTTGTTCAATCCTGTCTAATAAAAAAGGAATATGATGTAAAATTCGTTTATCAATTTTAAAAACTGATTCTAACAATTCCATTTCAAAAGTTGAAATAATTAAAGACAAATCGCAACGATAAATTGCGGCAATTTCTCTTTTTGCAATCCCAGAATTCAGCAATTTTTCAATGGTAAAATCTTCTTGCTTTTTTATGGATTCTTCCCTTACTTTACGCAAACAGTGTAAATCTTCTGTATCTAAAATCCGAATTGCATTTGGGCAATTTTCTGCTACTCGCCAACCAAACTGTTCTTCCATCATAAAACGATCAAAAATAACTATTGTTGGATTTAATTCTTTTACAAAAGCATCAAAAGAAGATGAATTTAGTTCAATAGAAACCTCATCAATACCAATCGCCTTTAAATCAAATGCTTTTTCTGTTTTTTGAGTAGTTGTCGCAAATATAATTGTAGCTTTTTGCTTTAAAAACAACTCCATTAATTGCAGCATTCTACTGCCTGCAGCTGAAGAATTTGGCTCAACCCAAACAGCCCCAATAATTAAAACCTTTTTTTTAATCAATTATTTTGCTTTTAATTGCTCTGCATACTTAGACTGGGCTCCTTTTGCCCAATCTACAATTAGCTTTACTTGAGCATCCGTAAAATTTGCTTCAGAATGTGTCCATGTATAAGAATCTAAAGGCATTTTTTTCTTTTCAACCTGTTCAAAAACCTCTTCCATTTTGTGCTCTTTACGTTTTAAAGAATATTCAGCCCATTTAGAAAAATTTAACTCTTTAGAACCTTCTTTTATATGATCTGCCATCCAGTAATTAACTGGGGTTATTGAACTATACCAAGGGTATTGAGTAGAATTAGAGTGACAATCAAAACAAGATTCTTTCATGATTTTATGAATTTCATCTGGCAGATTTGTTTCTTCAATAAAAGTTGTTAAAGACGCTAAGTCTCCTTCATTTTTTTCAGGTCCAAAAAATTGAGCCACTATTAAAACAAATAGTAAAGCCCAACCAATTTTTTTTACGATTTTCATTTGTATATCTTTTAAAGAAATAAAGATAGTAATTCTTCTGTATTGCAAAGAATTTAAACAATAATGTTTACTTTTGTATTCCAAAATTATATTAAAAATGAAGTACGATATTATCGTTATTGGTTCTGGACCTGGAGGATATATTTCTGCAGTAAGAGCTTCTCAGTTAGGGAAAAAAGTTGCAATCATAGAAAAATACTCGACTTTAGGTGGAACTTGTTTAAACGTTGGATGTATTCCATCAAAAGCATTATTAGATTCTTCGCATCATTATTATGATGCCGTAAATCATTTTGAATCTCATGGTATTTCTGTTGAAAACCCAACTTTTGATTTTGCTAAAATGGTAGAAAGAAAAGCTACCGTGGTTGAGCAAACTACAGGCGGGATTAAATATTTAATGGATAAAAATAAGGTGGATGTTTTTGAAGGATTAGGTTCTTTTATAGATGTTACTCATGTAAAAATTACAAAAAACGATGGTTCTGAAGAAACCATTGAAGGAATAAATATTATTATTGCAACAGGCTCAAAACCTTCTACGCTTCCTTTTATCAACCTAGATAAAGAACGCATTATTACTTCTACAGAGGCATTAAAATTAAAAGAAGTTCCAAAGCATTTAATTGTAATAGGTGGTGGTGTTATTGGATTAGAATTAGGCTCTGTTTATAAGCGTTTAGGCGCAGACGTGACTGTGGTAGAATATGCAGACAAAATTACACCAACTATGGATGCTGATGTTTCTAAAGAATTACAAAAAGTTCTGAAGAAACAAGGAATGAAATTTGCAATTAGTCACGGCGTAACTTCTGATGAGAGAAATGGAGATGAAGTACTTGTAAAAGCTACAGATAAAAAAGATAGAGAAATTGAATTTACTGGTGATTATTGCCTAGTTGCTGTTGGACGTAAACCTTATACAGAAGGATTGCGTTTAGAAAATGCTGGTGTAAAACTAAATGAAAGAAATCAAATTGAAGTAAACAACCATTTACAAACTTCTGTTTCTAATATTTATGCAATTGGTGATGTTATAGAAGGTGCAATGTTAGCACATAAAGCGGAAGAAGAAGGAGTTGTTGTTGCAGAGTATTTAGCTGGACAAAAACCACATATAGATTATAATTTAATTCCTGGTATTGTTTATACTTGGCCAGAAGTTGCTGCAGTTGGTAAAACTGAAGAGGAATTAAAAAATGTTGGTGTAGATTATAAAGTAGGAAAGTTTTCAATGCGTGCTTTGGGAAGATCTAGAGCAAGTGGAGATATTGACGGATTTGTAAAAATATTAGCAGATAAAACTACGGATGAAATCTTAGGAGTTCATATTGTTGGCGCTCGTGCTGCAGATTTAATTATGGAAGCTGTTGTTGCTATGGAATATAGAGCTTCTGCAGAAGACTTAGCTAGAATTTGTCATGGTCATCCAACATATTCTGAAGCAATTAAAGAAGCTGCAAAAGATGCTTGGGACGGAAAACCTTTAAATGCTTAAAATATATTAAGGACGTAATTGAAAACTATCTTTAATATTTAGTTCTCGACTGCGCTCAAATAGACAAAAAAGTAACTTTATGCTGAATTTATTTCAGTATCTAGTTGCTTTTTTGTTTATCTATCATCTAATCTATGTAGCAACCTTATACTTTGATGAAAATTCTTTTCTTGTAGAGAACATAACCAACAAATACATAAAAACTCACCACAGCTAAAGCATAACATAAAGACGCCAATTTATCTATAGAAATTATACTTGTAAAAAATGTTTTATACAGCCAACCATGAATTGTTGTATCGCCAATTTTGGTTAAATAGAATACTTTAGTGATAAAACTTGATGTAAAAAAAATACCAATTGCATTAGAACCTACATAGTTGAAAATTGCTCCAAAGGATTTTTTCTTTACGTCATTTATATAATATAAAATACTTAAAAAAACGGTAGCCCAACCAGCAGTTACCAACACAAAACTACTAGACCAAATTGCTTTATTAAACGGAAACCATACATTCCAAATATATCCAAGTCCAATCATAATTGCTCCTAATAAAAACAATATAAATGTTTTCATATAGTTTTGATACAGAATGACTTTGCCTATTAATACTCCAATTAATGCAGTTGCTATTGATGGTAAAGTACTTAGCAATCCTTCAGGATCATAATCCTTTTTCCAAATATGTCCTTTCATTATTGTAACATCTACATAATTAGCCCAATTATTTGTTGCTCTATCAAAAGTCGGAGTTGTTCTGTCTGGCAAAGGAATAAACCCTAGCCAAATCCAATATCCAAATAATAAAATTATTACAGTCGCCAAAAGAACTTTCCAATTAAAATTCACACTTAATATTGCAGCAAAAAAGAAAACGACTCCAATTCGCTGTAAAACACCAGGAAACCGTAATCTAGAAAAATCTTTTATAAATGGTAAATAAGGTAAAAAAGCAGCAAGAAATAATCCTAATCCAATCTGCTTTAAACTTCTGATTCCTATCTTTTTATAAGTCTCTAAATTTGGCGTTTTATTTTGATATGCAAATGCAATTGAGGTTCCTACAATAAACAAGAAAAACGGAAAAATTAAATCCGTTGGCGTATATCCGTTCCAATCTGCATGCAATAATGGAGGATATACATGAGCCCAAGTTCCTGGCGTATTTACCAAAATCATGGCAACAATTGTTAAACCTCTTAATATATCTACAGATTCAATTCTAGTATTCATTTTTATAGTGCAGTTGCTTTAATTTTTCCCCAAGTTTTAATCAATAAGTATCCAGAAATAATTGCAGATATGGTTGTGCTTGCGGCTAATGTTGTTTCTCCGTAAATCCAATATCCTGTTGTAAACATGCAACTATATATTAAGATACAACCTAAAATCATTGCTAAAATACCAGAAGGCACATTCCATCCTTCATTTTTATTATGTACTAATTCAATACCTTCTTCATCTGCTTCTTTAATAATTTTTGACCATCCTGGCCCACCATGTTGGGTTCTTTTATAAAAACTATTTAACACTTCTTTAGATTCAGGTTTTGTGACTAAAGTTGCCGTTACCCATAGTATAGTAACAACTGCTACTACAAACGGAATTTCTGCCCATTCTGGAAAAACACCCAATGCTGATTCTTTTGAACCAAACAAATAACCTCCTAGCGGTGTAGCTTTTATAGCAATTGATAAAATTCCTGAAGCAAACATCGCTGTAATTTCTGTCCAAGAATTAATTCTCCACCAAAACCATCTTAAAATAAAAATTAATCCAGTACCAGCTCCAAATAATAACATCATTTCAAAAACCTCCATTTCATTTTGCATTAACAAAGCCAAACCAGCACTTAATATCATCAACAGTACAGTAGAAATTCTTCCTACTGCTACCAATTTTTTCTCAGATGCTTTTGGATTGATATGTAGTTTATAAAAATCAAAAACGATATATGATGAACCCCAATTTAATTGTGTTGAAATAGTACTCATATATGCAGCAATTAAAGAAGCTAAAACGACCCCTAATAATCCGCTTGGTTATTTTGTTAACATCGCAGAATAGGCTAAATCGTGCCCTAATTTATCTGTGGGAATATTTGGGAATGCTTCACTAATACTTGCTAGATCTGGAAAAACAACTAAGGATGCTAATGCAACAATAATCCATGGCCATGGACGTAACGCATAATGCATAATATTAAAAAAGAACGTTGCTCCTATTGCATGATTTGCATCTTTTGCCGCCAACATACGTTGCGCAATATAACCTCCACCTCCTGGCTCAGCTCCTGGATACCAAGAACTCCACCATTGCACTGCTAAAGGAATAACCAATAAAGTAATTACCCCTTTGGTATTGTTAAAATCTGGAAAAATTGATAATTTATCTGCAACATTTTCATTTTTTAATAAAGCTTCCAATCCCCCAACTTCTGGCAAATTAACTAAATATACTGCTGCCCAGATGGCTCCACCCATAGCAACAAAGAATAAAATAAAATCGGTATAAACAACTCCTTTAAAACCTCCAGCAGCACTAAATATTACGGTTATGAATCCGGCACTTACTACTGTTTGCCAAGGCTCTAATCCTAACATGATTCCACCAATTTTAATTGCTGCAAGTGTAACTGCCGACATGGTAATCACGTTAAAAATTACTCCTAAATAGAGTGCTCTAAACTATCTTAAAAATTTAGCAGGTTTCCCTCCATAACGGATTTCATAGAATTCTAAATCTGTATTTACATTCGATTTACGCCATAATTTTGCGTAGACAAAAACGGTAAGCAATCCCGTAATTAAAAAGGCCCACCAAACCCAGTTTCCAGAAACTCCATTAGTTCTCACAATATCTGTTACCAAATTGGGTGTGTCTGTAGAAAATGTAGTTGCTACCATAGACACCCCTAATAACCACCAAGGCATTGTTCTTCCTGAAAGGAAAAACTCTGTTGAGTTTTTTCCTGATTTTCTTGAAACGTAAATCCCAATAAATAGTGTAATTGCAAAAAAGAAAATAATTAAAACGTAATCTAATGTACTTAATGAAACCATTGTGTAATTTTTGAAAGTTGTAAAGTACTACTTTTTTGAGAATATAATTGCAAAATAAATTGAAGCTCCCAAGTGTAAGATTTGTATTTTTGCATTGCATGCAACGAGTACAAAAAAGTTTTTTAATAGAGTCTGTTGATGAGTTTAAATCAAAACTATTGGTTTGGGCACAACAATATGAAGCTATTTCTTGGTTAGATTCTAATCAATACAATCAAAAATATTCTTCTTTTGACGCCATTTTAGCGGTTGATGAATTTACCTCTATTCAAACAGATTATACCAATGCTTTTGATAAATTAAAGGAATATCAATCTATCACAAATGATTATTTATTTGGGTATTTGAGTTACGATTTAAAAAATGATGTCGAAAAATTTTCTTCTACCAATTTTGACGGCTTAGATTTTGCTGATTTGTACTTTTTTCAACCTCAACGTATTGTTTTTATTAAAGGAAACGCTATTGAGTTTTCCTATTTAAAAATGATTGACGTAGAAATAGATGCTGATTTTGAAGCAATTTTAACGACAGAAATTCATCAAGAAAAAAAATCAACTACAGAAGAAATAAAAATCAAACTGAGAATTCATAAAGATGAATACTATCAGAAAGTCAACACTATTTTAAATCATATTCATCGACGAGATATTTACGAAGCTAACTTTTGCCAAGAGTTTTATGCTGAAAATGCAAGCATTGATCCTTTAAAAGTGTATCATCATTTAAATAAAATTTCTGAACCTCCTTTTGCTACCTTTTTAAAATGTGATCATCACTATTTATTGTCTGCATCACCAGAAAGATATATAAAAAAAATAAGAACTAAAATTGTGTCTCAACCCATAAAAGGAACTGCAAAAAGATTGATTAGCAAAGTAGATGATGATCAAATTGCGTTTGACTTGGCTAGAGATGAAAAGGAACGGTCAGAGAACATATGATTGTAGATTTGGTGAGAAATGACTTGTCAAAAACCGCGATAAAAGGTTCTGTAAAAGTTGAGGAATTGTGTAAAGTATATTCTTTTAAACAAGTACATCAATTAATTTCTACGGTAGTTTCTGAAGTAGTAAACACAACGCATCCTGTAGATATTATTAGAGAAACTTTTCCGATGGGAAGCATGACTGGTGCTCCAAAAATTTCTGCAATGAAAATTATTGAAGAGCAAGAAGAAACCAAACGCGGTTTGTATTCTGGATCTGTTGGATATTTTACTCCGAATGGAGATTTTGATTTTAACGTAGTGATTAGAAGCATTTTATACAATGAAGAAAATAAGTATGTTTCCTTTTCTGTAGGTGGTGCTATTACAGCAAAATCTACTCCAGAAAAAGAATACGAAGAATGTTTATTAAAAGCAAAAGCCATGAAATATGTGCTTACAAATTCCGATTACTAATGATTATCGACCAAGACGAAAAATTTCATAAAACAATTGCATCTATTGAAGGAACTCATCAAGTTCAAGATGTTTTTAATACATTTATTGCATTGTATCCAGAAGATTGGAAGCAACTAAAAATAAATTATTCTAAATTTAACCGAAGTAAACAATTTAGCAAAACAATTCCATTACCAAAACCAGAAGTTTCTTTGAAAAAAATGATTCAAGTTTGGCTGTCAAAAAACAAAAAATTACCTATATAATGTTCATCAAAAAATATCTTTTTTTAAGTTTATTATTCTTGAGTTTTTCTTTAAACGCTCAAAAATTAACATACGTAAATCCGTCTGAAGTAGATATGGATTCACTCTATATGCATACAAAAGTAGATTCTCTTATTACAGATGCTATCCAAAAACAGGCATTTCCAGGAGCACAAATTTTAGTAGCTAGAAGCCATAAAATTATTTTTCATAAAGCGTATGGTTTTCATACATATGATAGCGTTCAAAAAGTACAATTAAACGATTTGTACGATATTGCTTCTGTAACAAAAATTTTAGGTCCGTTACCAGCAATAATGAAATTGTACGACGAGGGAAAAATCGATTTGGATGTTCCTTTTAGTACCTATTGGAAGCCCTGGAAAGAAAGAAGCGACAAGAAAAATTTAACGGTTAGAGAAATATTAGCACATCAAGCTGGATTAAATCCGTATATCGTTTTTCTGAGTGAAGTTTTAACAAAAAATAAGCATTTAAAATCTCGTTTTATAAAAGCAAAATCTAAAAACAACTATACAAGTCAGGCTTATGACAACATTTTTGTAAAAGATAGATTTAAAAACAAAATGTATCGTCAAATAAACAGGTCTAAAGTTTCTGATGAAAAAAAATACAAGTATTCTGGATTACCTTTTTTATCATTTCCTAAAATAATTTCTGATATCACTAACGAAAATTACATCGATTATTTACAAGAAAATTTTTACAAACCATTAGGTGCAAACACACTTGGTTTTACTCCAAAAACTAAAAATTTTGTGAATAATATTATCCCAACCGAAGTAGATTCTTTGTTTAGAAAAGACTTAACAAAAAATTGGGTTCATGATGAAAATGCTGCTTTAATGGGCGGAGTTTCTGGTAACGCTGGTTTATTTGGAAGCGCTTTAGATTTGGCAAAAATAATGCAAATGTATTCCAATTATGGGTATTACGATTATAAGCAATACATTTCTAAAAGCACCTTAAAAGAGTTTACAAAAATTCAGTTTCCAGAAAACGAAAATCGTCGTGGTTTAGGTTTTGACAAACCATTAATTGGCAATGATACTTTGCCGATTAATAAAGCATATCCGGCACCAGAAGTAAGTTCAGAAAGTTTTGGTCATTCGGGTTTTACAGGAACTTTTGTTTGGGCTGATCCAAAGTATGATTTGGTTTTTATCTTTTTATCAAACAGAGTGTATCCTAGTAGAACTCATGGAAATATTTACAATTTAAATGTAAGACCAAAAGTGCAACAAGTTTTTTATCAAGCAATCAACAAGTCAAAAGAATAGCCTAGTTTTGCCAATAAATGTTAGAAAAATTACAACAACATATCAATCTTAAATTCTCTTTTTTAAAGGAGAAAAAACTATTGATTGCCATTTCTGGCGGACTTGACAGTGTTGTATTAACGCATTTATTACACAAATTAAATTTTGATATTTCTTTAGCACATTGCAATTTTAATTTACGAGGAATTGAAAGTGACAACGACGAAGTTTTTGTAAAAAATCTAGGAGAAAATATTGATATAAAAACATTTACTACACACTTTAAAACTGAAAAATACGCACAAGAAAATCAGTTATCAACGCAAGTTGCTGCAAGGAATTTACGTTATGATTGGTTTGAGGAAATAATCAATCAACATCAATTTGATTTTGTTGTAACAGCGCATCATGCAGATGATAATTTAGAAACTTTTCTCATCAATCTAACCCGCGGAACTGGCTTAGAAGGTTTAACTGGAATTCCGGAATTGAATGGCAATATTGTGCGTCCTTTTTTAATTTTTTCTCGTGATGAAATTGAAACCTATGCCACAGAAAACACCATTGAATGGAGAGAAGATAAAAGTAATGCTTCTATAAAATATGTTCGAAATAAAATACGACATCAAATTGTTCCTGTTTTAAAAGAAATTAATTCTACGTTATTAGAAAGTTTTCAAAAAACATCTGAGCATTTACAAGAAAGTCAGCAACTAATTGAGGCATCAATTTCTAATTTTAAAAAAAAAGTAGTTGCTGTTTCTGAAAACGGAAACATCAAAATTGACATTACAAAAATTCAAGAAACTAACAATCCAAAGGCATATTTATATCAGCTTTTAAAAGAATTTGGCTTTACAGAATGGAATGATATAACTCATTTACTTACTGCACAATCTGGCAAAGAAGTGGTTTCTAAAACACATCGATTATTAAAGGATAGAGATTTTTTAATCCTATCAAAAATAGAAAAAAAAGCAAAAAATACTGTCTTTTTAATTTCAGAAAATACAGCAGAAATCAAGAACCCAATTCATTTAAAAATTTCTGATGTTTCAGCAATTGAAAACGAAAATAATACAACTATTGATGTTGATAGAACTAATATTTCTTTTCCTTTAACTTTAAGAAAATGGCAATATGGAGACTTTTTCCACCCAAAAGGAATGCAAGGGAAGAAGAAAATTTCTAACTATTTTAAAGATGAAAAATTCTCTTTATTGGACAAAGAAAATACCTGGTTATTGTGTTCTAACAATGCTATTATTTGGGTTGTGGGACAAAGACAAGACAATCGTTTTTTAGCAGATAAAAACACTGCGTATGTTTTAAAAATAGAACTTTGCTAAAAGCATAAAGCTTTGTTAATTTTAGGCAATCTCCTATTAATAAACTTCACGTTTTAAGTTTTTAAAAATTGATTTTGTACTTTTATCAATCATTCA
>Ga0105055_10007133_pt1 | contig 14987 bp, 21 predicted proteins | sample BON03_FD_78090 | JGI IMG/M metagenome (GOLD analysis project Ga0105055, IMG submission 78090) | Freshwater microbial communities from Lake Bonney liftoff mats and glacier meltwater in Antarctica - BON-03 | ecosystem: Environmental > Aquatic > Freshwater > Ice > Glacier meltwater | place: Lake...
GGTTGTGATAACCAGTAAGCTCCTAAGATGACCAACAAGACCATCCAAGACTTCTCCGACATCACGACCTCCCTCTAGTAGTTCAGTTATGACTCGCATGGCTTCGCCAGCGTCGGGTGTAAGTATTGCATCGACCAAATTGAAGTAATAACTCTCATCGACAGCGGACAAAGACGCCAAAGCAACTTCTGAAGTTATTTTTTTGTCTCCAGCATAAGTATGCATCGTTTGTAGATTTTGCAAAGAATTTCTTACGCTACCCTTAGATCTTCTTGCTGCTATCTTCAATGCCTCCTCATCAAAATCATACCCTTCTGCGATAGCAACTCGTTTTAAATGCAAAGAAATCTTATCCCATCCAACCTTATTGAATCTCAAAGTCATGCAACGACTATGTATCGTGTCCTTGAGTTTCTGAGGGTCGGTAGTAGCTAATATGAATATGGTATTCGGCGGAGGTTCTTCGATCATTTTCAGAGCCCCTTCAGCCGCCGCACCGCTAAGTCGATGCGCCTCGTCTAAGATAACAAATCTATACCTACATTCAATAGGCGCATACTGTATAGTATTTTTAAGATCTCTGATGCCGTCAATACTTCCTGCAGAAGCAGCATCTATCTCAAGGACATCTGGACTCTTGTTATCGAATATGGATTTAACCAGCCTAGAATCTAAAGAAGGATTAAGCGTAACTCCGCTAGGATCATTAAGAGATGCGGCAAAGACTCTGGCGGCGCTAGTTTTTCCGGTGCCAAAAACTCCGGCAAAAATATAAGCATGATGCAAGTCTCCATTCTTTATTGAATTCTCAAGAATACGAATAACATGATCCTGCCCAATAAACTCAGAAAGTTTTTTAGGACGGTATTTAATTGAAAGAGCATTACTCATTTTATGCCTTTGCAAAGTTGGTAAAGTTAATAAAATTAACAGCAATAATTCTGACATCTTCTATTGAAGCATCAGAAGGAACTATGCGAACAATATCTGAATAATCATCCCAAGAAAAATCATCCAATGCTGTCTCGCTAGGATGATTATCGACATTGCAAATATTCCTAGTCAAACGGACCACGGAACCTTTGTTTTTTATTATTCCAGACATCTCAGATGGGAATCTCATATCAGGAATCAATGCAATATCGAAGTCATCTTTTGCGATATTCGAGAATGTGGCATTAACCCATATATCAGGACTGAACATTCTCCTTCCTATATCTGTTCCAAAAACTTGCATCAATTCCCTAGCTGTCATTATTCCTTCTTTTAATTCAGCAGGAATACCGTTTAAACGCACCATGCCAACAAAATCTTTGTCAGGATGCTCTGATTTTTCCCAAATGGAATATTCTGTTCCTACCTGAACTTGCTGATGCGAAGAATACCATTTTTTACCAGAATTATCCCAACGGACATAATCAGGAAAAGACTCCCAGTCATATTTAGTTAAAGAATTCTTTTCTTCATCAGTACCATAGACCTGAGAAGTTTGCAGTCCTAAAGAATTGACAAAAAATTCCTTAATAGGATCAGCGAAAGAATATATCTTAACAGACTTCCCTTGCTCCTCAAAATAAGGAACAAGAAAATTTGCCAATGTAGTTTTCCCGCTTTGTTTCTTACCTGAAATAGCAAGTATTGTCGTCATTAAGCCAAGACCTTTATAAAGAAGTATGTCTTGCTATCTAGACCCTCGTTTTTCCAATCTTCTATAAAGTTATTTTTGTGGTCTTCTAGAAAATGATGTTTGCCTTCGTTGTCTCCTATATAAAAACGAGGCATGCTAGATCCGTCAAGATCCTGAAGAGAACCTCCTGAGTAAACTCTCCTTGCTCCTGTTGATGACTCTCCAGCATAAACCATCTCTTCCTGAATTTCTCCAGACTCATTAATAAACTGAGGAAAAAATGCCTCAATAGATTTAAACTTATTATCTGTCGTCAACGCATTATTAAAGTTTATGTCTGTTACTTCTGATTTTATCTTAGTAACAGCCGAATTCAATTCAGTTTCAGTTGACAAAATCGTTGTCGTTCCATTATAATCTCTGGATATTACTTGATATTTCATATTATTTTCCTTTTTTATCAATTCCAAACTACGTCTGTATCAATCAAATCTTGTATGTCAGGGTTATCCATATAATCAACACCGAAGGTTCTCAACATAGTACCATGGTCTTTGTAGTCCATGGTATTCAATGCTCCGTCGCCGCCTGGTGGGATACACATAAGAGCATCCGCAGTTATAGCGGCTCGATGTTTATTAGACATTTCGTCCCAGTCATGCTGGTGAAAAACGAAGACATATCTTTTGCTAGTATAAATAGAGACTGGAGCACCAATAGCCTTAACATCAAATAGTTGTTTCTTCTTTTCGCTTCTCTCTTTATTTTGTATTCCTACGCAAGCGATAGTTGAAACGTCAATGTCTCCGAATTTATCAGAATACTTATTTATAAGGCTGTCTGCAATATCGATAAATTCATCAATTGGTTCATAAATACATTCTTTTTGTGCCATTTTCTACTCCTCATGTGATTGGGAAACTTGTCCCCAAGTAAAGTTTGTTTTTCCTTCTTCGTCTACTGTAAACTCATAAAATACATCGGCTTCTAGATCAGCAATTTCTATCATTACACCATAATCATTCTTCTTAATCGTTATAAAAGAAGAATCATCTTCAGACCAAAATTTGCCTGCTTTCATTCCCCTTATCTCTCCCTTCATCAGAATAACCTCCCTTGTCCTGTTATATAGTCATAAAGATCGTCTCCAGTTTTTGAGCCAAGTTCTTCCAAAGATGTTTTTTTGTCTTTTATTTCTTTAAAAACTCTATGCAAATCTTTTTGGTTTATATTTTGCATATCATTAAAAGTAAGCTTAGAGTAGCATAGTCTAACAAAAAGAGCAGCCATTTTTGTGTCATTTTTTTGTTCTTCTGTGGGATACTCTCTTATTATAGGTTTATTAATATTTGGATTAACGTAAGTCAAGATCAATACTCCTTATACCAATATATGTTTTAATTTTTTCAATTAAATAATCATATATCTTTTCATTAGAACAGTGTTCACTTGTAGAAATAGAAAATAGGTTATTTTTTAAAAAACTATCTGTTTGAATATCTGATTCTTTAATCGAAAAAGTATCAATTTTATATTTCTCTATATCAGAAAAATATATTTTATAAAATCTTGTTCTAAAATCATAGTCAATAGTAATATTCATTTCTTCTTTTTAACTGATTTCTTTTTTGAATATTTTTTACCATTCTTTTTGAAAGATTTCTTCTTAGGTTCTATCGGGTCTCCTGCCGAATCTCTCATTGCTCGACAGCTTGGAAATTTTTCACATCCGAAGAAAACTCCATACTTGCTTTTTCTTTCAATCATTTTTGATTGACATTTTTGGCACGCATCTGTCCCATAAACTTTAGGAGCCTTCTTCTCTGGTTTTCCATCCTTGCCTACATTTGCCTTAAAAGTGCAGTTTTCCTTATCTTCGCAAGTAAAGAAAGAACCAAATTTACCATGACGCATCAGAAGTTCTTTGTTGCAAGTTGGACAAAACTGTCCAGTCTTTACGGCTGCCTGCTTTATCTGTTTCGCATTATCAATATCAGTCATCAATCTCTTATAGAAAACATCTAAAACTTTCTCTTTAGAATTCTTGTTATTAGCTATATCATCTAGGTCATTTTCCATATTTGCTGTAAACTGAAGATCAATAAAACAGAAATTAGCGCTCTTTAAAAAAGCAACAACCTTCATTCCTATATCAGTAACATGAAATAATTTCTTTTGTTCTTCAATATAATCTCTAGCAAGTAACGTATCAATAATAGATGCAAATGTTGAAGGACGACCGATGCCAGTCTTTTCAAGCATTCTAACCAGCGAAGCGCCTTTGTATCTAGGAGGAGGCTGAGTGAATTTTTGTTGAGCGTCTACGTCAACAACGTCTAGATTATCTCCCTTTGCCATTTGCGGCAAAATGACATCTTGAGATAAAGCGTATTTCCATACTTTTTTCCAGCCATCAAAGAGAAGTCTGCTACCTCTAGACTCAAGCTCGTACTTTTTGTACGAGAACTTGGCAACGATATTCTCGGATTGAGAATCTGTCATTTGCGAGGATATAGCTCTTTCCCACACAAGCCTATAGAGTTTCCTCTCGTCGCTTCCGTTCCCAGCCTGTTGTACAGACGGATCGCTAGGCAGTATCGCCTCGTGAGCCTCCTGTGCGTTCTTGGCGGATGATTTATAGATTCTTGCTTGGGCGGGTAGATAGTTAGGAGCCAACGTAGCTCCAATAACATTTCTTATATCAGATAAACGAGCAGGAGATATAGAGGTAGAGTCAGTGCGATGATATGTACAATTATGAATACATAGGCCATTTGCTATAAAAGAATTCCTAGAGGTAGATACATCGTAAACATATCCATCATATTCAAACGCTTCTATGTTAGAAATATTCTCAAAATCTAAATCTCCTTTAGATATATCATTAAGTAACTCGTTTTCTAAAACTATAGAAATATTTTCAAGATTTTTTCTTCCAATATATGATGGTCTTGTTCGACCGGAAATATGTCTCTCATAGTTCCAGTATGAATGACTATTACCAAAACATTGTTTAGAGACATATTGTTTTGTCATATTTTTTTCAATTCTACTTTTTTCAACTAAATCAAATACTGGACAAGATTTAGTTTGATCATTTTTGCATTTACGTTTTTCAAGAGATTTTAAACATATAATTGCGATTTTTTTTCTTACAATTAAATATGGTGAAATTTCTTTAATAAATTCCATTCTCCCATTTCCATTTATTTTTATAGAAATATTTTTAAGATCTCCTTTTATTCTATGCATAGAAGAACTAAATCCTAAACTTCTAATTAAAACAACAAGTTGTTTAGCCATAGTTTCACTTATTGTTGTATAAGAAATTTGTACTTTACCGGATCTAGGACACAGATGAAAACATCCATCTGAATCCCATAAGCCTGCTAAAAATCTGTAAAGATAATCTTCGCGAGATTTGCTAATAAATTCAGGAATAGAAATAATATCACTTTTTTTACCTGATTTTCCTACAATCGCTGTCATTAATTCACGAAGTAGTGATCCTCCAAAAGTGATATTTTTACCTTTGTAATTTTTTATATCCCTGTAATTGTTATTAAGATTAAATATAGTTTGCCATTGTTCATCAGAAGCAATAATTCTAGGGAAAATAATTTTTGATCCTGAATTGTGCCCGTCTCCTAAAAATAGTCCTATAAAATAATATAAAAATTCTGATGAATAAACTTCTTTTTTTGAAGACCTGTTTTTTATTGCATATCCCAATCTTTCTATATCAGAATTATTGCTAATCCAATCTAGGAAAATTTTTCCCTGCCTCAGATACTTATAATAAGTAGATTCTTTAAATTCATCCTTATGATTAATAAGTATATTTTTTGCTGAGACAGTATCTATAAAAGCAAATATACCCGCATTAAAATATCCTTCATACCTATTTATCATATCTTCAAAAGAAAAAACACTAGTTCTATTTCGACCGAAATTTCTTGCAGATAAAATTATATTATTAACAGATAAATCTTCTGACCTTTTCCATTCTGTATTAAGTCCATTCCAAATTAAAACTTTATGATCTGGAGTCATACTTAGTTCAAGCCCATTTTTTGTACGAATTTTTATTATTTTACCTTTATAGGGAATTCTGTACCATTCTGTAATTTGTGCATCTTTTGTTCGAAAATCAATTTTATGACTATCTTTCATGTCATCAGGATCGTCAAAAGAAGAAATAAATTTGTTTTTACTAGACACTTTTTCAATTGACTTGACAGTTCCATCATCTAAACATATCATTTCTCCAGGTAAAATACATTTTCCTGACGCATAAAGAGACTGCGCCACGTTCATCGTTTTCTTAGGACTCCACCCTAGATAAGTAGATGCAGACTGTTGTACGGATGAAGTTGTAAACGGAGCGCCAGGCTTAGATGTAGCCTGCTTTACATTGTACTCAGAAATATTAACGATCTGACCAGTTATGTCTGATACGATCTTATCTGCCTTGGCCTTACTATCAATATCCATCTTGTCAGGTTTAACAAGCTTGGCAGTTACATTTTCTTTTTTAGAAGTCAAAAGATCGGCAGAAATATCCCAATATTCTTGCGGATTAAAAGACTGAATCTCTTCTTCTCTTTCAGCAAGAACTCTCAATGCGGCGCTTTGGACTCTTCCTGCCGATCTTCCTCCAGTTGCGGTCTTTGTTATATATGAGCACTTGTAACCTACTATCCTATCAACGAGGCGGCGAGCCTCATAAGCATTGACAAGCGGCTGATCAATACTGCCAGCGTTTTGAATAGCGTTTTGAATAGAAGCTTTTGTTATGCTATTCGTTGAAGCTCTTTTAACAACTGTTCCAGGAGGCAATTGGTTACTAACATGCCAAGCTATAGCCTCTCCTTCTCTGTCGCAATCTAGCATAAGATACACTTCTTTATATTTAGATGCTGCAGAAACAAGATTTTTTACGATGGCGTCTTTACCATCCATAACATCATAATTTGGAATGAATGAATAATCTCCAGTTGTTTTATCTTTGCTTATTTTTATGTTAATTCCTGCGGGTGGCAGGTCAACAACGTGACCAACGGTAGCCATAACGTCATAATCGCTACCAAGATATTTTGCGTAGCTCTTCGTTTTATTTGGAGCCTCGACTATTACAAGATATTTAGCCATTTGCAAGACCTTTACATACAGGTATTTTTATATAACTTTTTAAAGACTCTATATCTTCTGATGGAACAAAAACCATCTCTGAATGAGATCCGTATTTTCCATCTCTTTTGTATCTTATTCTATTGTTGAAAGATTTGATTTTATTATCCGTAGCGTCTTCTTCCATATTCATGTTTTTTTCAACATATTTTCTAAGTTCATTTATGTTTATAAAATGCATATGCTTATCATCCACAAAAATAACAACATGGGCGAGAGATTTGTTCAACCATCCTCCATGCGTAGTTCCTTTTGTTTCTATGCAAAAACGATCATGAGGAGTTCTTCCTCTGTTTTTACATTGAATAGGGATACTTTCATTTTTTTTATTAATTACAAAGATATCTATAAATTCAGATGTATCTTGCTGTTTCGTAGCTTGTAATACTTTTTGTCCTTTTCTGGTAAAGTATTCTACAACCGTTTCCTCTGCAGCATTGCCCATCTCGCGAGCGCCTCTTTTGTCTAGCGAATGACTTTTTTCTTGATATGACATGATATTATATCGACATAAAAAAAGCCGAGCCCTTTATGGGTCACGGCTTTGTCTTTGAAACACAAAATTATATTAGCTTTTACTGGACTGAAGTGCTTTACCGTTAACGCTGTTCTTCCTAACGACAGGAAGGTCATAAAGACGACGGCCTGTGGACTGTATATAACGGCCATTGGGACCGCTAATAACAGAAACGCCGCTGATCTCTCCCTTATTAGCCATAAGGACTGCCTGATTTCTAGTAATCTCTCTGCCGCCGGTAATAACATAACCGATGGTATGACTTTTTGTATTAACTATTCTTCGATTTATTCTTGCTGCTTTTACCATATGATATCTCCTTTTTCTTCTTGTGTTTCAACTATGTTTCAAAGACTAAAACTTATTTTACCAAATATCTCTTTCTTGCCAATATTCTCCAAAATCATCTTCATCTTCTTTAAATCCGTCCATTACATCTTGCATCGCTTCTTGCATTTTTCTCTGATTATCTGGATTCTTAGTGAATTCAGATAATCTAGCCATAATTTTATCTAATAGCATATTTTTTTCATTTTTTATAACATCAAAGATACTATTAGAATTCAACAATTTTACAATTAATGGATTGTCAATTATTTCAGATATTTCTACTAATTCTTTTGAAGAGTAGCTACTTCTTAGATATTCTTCTATTTGGCTCATGCAAGCATCAATTGTATCTGTTAAAGATTCTTCATAAGCAATTTTAATTTCTCGCATTAGATCAATATTAATTTGTACAAATGCTTTTTTTAACTGGCTGGTGAATTTGTCAAATGTAGGAGAATCTCGTTCTCCTAATTTCTTTGGCAAATTCTCTCCAAACGCCAGATATATTGCAGCATTTGCTTGATCTTTAGCATTTCTGCTTGAAACGTTGCTCTCTTCAAAAGTCTCATCAAGATGTTCTCTAAATTTTTTGATAAAAGCTATTGTTATCTTACGCTCTGGATTCATTTAAATTACTTTCTTTTTGATCATAAAGACTTGCGTACTCTTCTCTTGTGAAACCTTTTCCTGTGTATCCGCTAGCAAGCCCGGCGATGTGGCACCATGCTCGTATAGAAGAATTATCATTATTAGAACCGCCAAATTTCAGTATAGGATCATCGAGTATCGAAGATCTTGGAGAAAATATACCGTTTATCTGTAATCTCTTATAGGCTGTCTCTAACGAGTACGCCGGAATACCTATAGCTTTAGAAAGATCTCCAAGCCTAGAATTGCTGCCCTGCAGATAAGCAAGGACCATAGCAATCCCAAATCCTCCATCTCGATCATCTGGGGTGGACGACGAGCCGTTCCAATCTCCTCCGCAAACAATTCTAACTATTTTTTCATAAACTAGGTTCATTTTATATCCTTTTGTTACGTTTATTATCGAGCGTATTAGGCGACATATGTCTTAGCTTCACGCAATAATTTCCATATAGTTCATTTCGTGTATGCAAGCGTTAACATGCAATCTGTTAACGTCTTTAAAATGCTTTCCTTTTCCATTTCCATTAAAACTAAATAAATGCATATACATATTTTCTAAACTATTTATTTTAGTATTGAGAATTTTACTTCCAACAGATACGCCTTCTGAATTTTCATCAAGTATTCCATGAGGAGGAGTCCTAGTAATAAGAATGTCTGTAGACTCTGGTATTTTACTTAAAGAATTATTATATGTATCTTCTGAAAAACATAAAAATACTCCATTCTTAGAAAGAATTTTTTCATTCAAGACTGGAACCCAAGGAGTAGCATGTATTATAAACCCATCTACAGTTGCTGTTTCATCTCTAAGATACATAGCATTAAGATGAAACTTTATAGAAGACTCAAACATAGAAACAGCAAAATCTGATTGACCTGGCATGACAATGATATGTCTTGCTGGAATAGTTTTCAACCATGGATTAAATGATCTTTCCAACCATTCTCTTTGGTTCGAAATTATAAGAGCTTTATCATTAGATTTTTCTGTGCAGGGACAAAAATTCCCGCAATGAATAAAAATATCATATTCATCAGCGATAATAGGCAATTCTCCAAAAGTATCGCCTATTACAGCTATCCTCATTTTGTGACATCCTGTTACAAAAGATAATTAGTCTGCGAGATAAAGACCAGAGCTATTAATAGCCTGAGACTCCATGGCATCAGGAACTATTAGCTGTTGTTTCTGCATTTCTTCCATGGCTTCCTTCTGCTGTCTACGCATTTCTGCATCAAGCATATGAACGCCGCCTTCGTAGTTCTCAAGAGCCTCAGTTGGTGTCGTTGCGCCCATGATGGTGAATCTGGCGTCAGAAGGAATTCCCATCATACCCATAGGACTTGGTATCTGATTGATGATGGAAACAACTCCAACATATTTTGCTAAAGGCTCTTCAATGCCATTTTCAATTCTCTGCTCATCAGTCATCAGAGATCCGTCCTTGTTAACGAGAGACATTTCTTCGATTCGCTCTCCTATTGTTCCGCAAAAGTTTTTAACGATACGGAGATTGCTGGCTATTTGTTCTTCTGGTGTTTGAACTGACATATTTTTCTTTCTATTAAGGGTTATTATTCGTTTTATCGTCGGGGCAGTCTGATTTGTTTTTCATTCCACTCTAAAAACACTGACCTTCTTCTATAATCTCATCGTCATAATCATCATCGATGTGGAATATATCTTCTGATATTTCCTCTTCTGGAGGCGGGACAAGGTGATATTTAATTCCTTTTTTACTGTACTTGCTTTCATATTCTATTTGGCAATCTTTAAAAAGATGTTCCATCGTAACAGAATCATCTGGATCAGCCAGAAATGAGCATTTTTTTCTTGACATTTGTACATAGTTTATGATGATATGGATATCTTCAAATGTTATAATATCTTTATCTTTGCACGGGAAGTCTTCTTGTACTTTGTTTTTTCGTCTTGGCATATTGGGCTCTCTAATTAACCATTGTTATACATGATATATCGTAGAACCTGATCTATTTCACTGAGTTATTCACTCCTTATATTATTTTGTTCTTTTCTTATCTTGCCAATTCTTTCATTTGAATTTTGTATTTCTCTTAACAAAGATGCTTCGTATCCAAACTTTTTACTTGCTTCAATTAATGCTGAAACATCCTTGGTGAAACAGTTGTGACTTACTATTCCCGTCCTTTGTTCAACCCAAAAAAGATCATCATTATCTGGATTATCATCTTTGCTTTCAAGATGCAAATTGTAAACCTTTCCTACATGCTGTCTTTTTGAAATCTTATTTATTTTAATTCTGTTCATATTTTAACTCCTAAGTATAATAAATCTTTTTTAAACAAAACTCGTATTTCTACATCTGGATTATATTTTTCAATAGCATATTGTTTTTCTTTATTGTAAAAATAATCTGCCTTAACATCTGCGAAACAATTCCACTCATCAACCCAGAAATCAGGATAGTATCCTTTCTTAATACCATCTATTTCATACTTTAATCTTCCTCTGTGACATTGGAATGTCATATTATTTTTATCTAACCATTCAATAAAAGCCAATTCCCATTTCCCTTGTACTTTGTGTTCTGTCCCATTTGTGTGTGTGTATATGTATACCATTTACATCGACCAACTTTAACTCCATCATATTTGCCAGCAGCCCAAGCATTAGCCGTATTCTGTGCTATTAATTTTCGCAATTCAGGATCTTCTTTTATTCTTTTTTTTCTAGTCTCAGACATTCTCTTTCTAACATCTTTTCTTTTCATAGCGTTTTTATCGCCAGCGTTTATTTTTCTAGCTTTAGATGTTTTAGATATTCTTTTAGCTAAGTATGGATTGTTTTTTCTCATTTCTTTAAGAGATTCAGACATTTTTAACCTATATTCAGGCTGCTTATTTCTTAAAGATTGCCAACATCTTTTGCAATAATCTTTTGTATAAAGCGGGTTTTCTTTCATTTTTAAATAACTAGAATTTATTCTAATATATTCGCAACTACATTCATCGCATTTAAATTCTATTTTAGACCATGGACTCATTCCGTTTTTTGTTGGAATCTCTTTCAATATCATCCGTTTCTCCTTTTGCAGCAAAATGCTTTCCCATTTTAGTACAAAATAGCTCATCAGATTCATTTATGTCTTTTGCTTGAACTATACAAATTTCATTATTTCGTAAAATAGGCATCAAATGCTCTTCCGTACATTCAAAATTACCTGCATCTGTTTCGAATACATAAATATCTTCATTAATTTCTCTACAAGTGACTTCATGTATTTTTTTAGTATCCATATCTGACATATCACTGTTTGCGGAAAAAATTCTAACGACTTTATCTTCTCCGATCTCAGTCATTCGATTTGCCGAAGGAAGATCGTTCTTTTTTCTTCTGTTTACAAAATCGTAATATTCTTCTATTGAACAATCATTGGCTATGTCTGCTTCTGAGTCTGAAAAAGGAGATATCCCGTCTGGACAATTACCGCAAAATCCTGTTACTTTTATTCTGGAATCTCCAGGCACACATTTGCCACCATACGGATTTTCGCTTTCTGAGAACACAGCGGTATGCATAGGGTTGATTCTAGGATCAAGCAACCAGGCTTCTCTTAACTTATAATAGTCAACTCCTAATTTCTTACATATCTGATCTATTTCATAGCAAAAAGTAACTTTCATAGCGTAAAAAGTATTTTCAACGTACTTAGCAAGTTCAGCAGTTGTAGAGTCTGTCTGATGATACGTCTTGGTTGGTCCTACTATTTTTATAAAGAGTTCAACGCATTTTTCTGTATGTTCTGGATCTCCGCCGAAAGTAAACCAAGGAGTTTCTTTGACATCTGTATCGAAAGCATACGGAGACCAGTATTTTGATTCTCCGCAATATTCTGGAGAAAATACGATATTCTTTCCTGTTTCTTTGATTAACCTTTCTGTAGTCCCAGGCTCGACTGTGGACTTTATAAGGAACAAGGAGCTATCAATGGTCCTCAGAGCCTCCTCTACGATAGAAGTGTCACAGAAGCCATTGTCGTCCCTTGGTGTAGGTAGGCATATGACAACCATATCCGCCCCATTAGCTCTGTTGTAATCGTTAGTAAATTCGCATTTATCGACGTTTTGTCTTAACTGGCTATCAGAAGTATTAAACATTATATCAACAACAACTAGATTGTAATGGTCTTGAAAAAAATCGACCATTGCTTTCCCTACATATCCATATCCAATAATTGCAACGTTTTTCATATTCTCTCCATATCTGCGATCATACTTTTCTCATAAGATACATCGACTTTTTCTTTTCGACAAATACAAGATCATTATTATTTTTCATGTATTTATCTATGCCTTTTTTGACTCCGCATTTCCATCGGCTTCCGTTCCAATCTTTTTCTTCAAAATAATCATGAAAAAGGACAAGACCTCCTTGTTTTACATGAGGAAGCCAAGTAGAGATATCTCCAAAAACAGGATCTTCCCAATGTTCTCCATCTATAAATAATAAATCAACTTCTCCATGGTTCCAAGTTTTAGCAACATCCTCACTAAGCCCAGTAATAATATTGAATTTATTACTTTTGATAGGGTATTTTGATATAAGAGCCGCAGAGCGTTCGCCATATTCTTTTCTATTATCAATAGTATAAACAACTGATTCAGGAGAGGCCAGGCATAATAAAATAGTACCTCCTCCGTGGGCTGTTCCTATTTCAACGATATTTCCTTTTACAGATGTAGCGCATTTGCACATAAATGTTGCTTCTTTAATGCTTTGCTTGCATTTAGCTTCTGTTTTTCTATGACCAGTCAATACGGTCAATGCTTTTTTGACTTGTTTTGTCAGATCAAATTTATCTATCATAATTATTCTCCTAAAATACTATAGACCTATCTCTATTTTAATTAATATCTTCAAAAGATGATGCGGAGGCAATAGGATTTACATGCAGATCTTTTAACAATGTATCAGTATACCCATTTATGAAAATAAAATCCATTGCCATTGCCTTTGCGGAAGCAGAGTCAAATGCCGAGTCACCTACAAAGACAGCAGGGCCTTCATACGCTATGGAAGACATTATCTCAACCTTCGTTCTAGGGCTGCCAAAGCATCCTCGAACATATTTCATAATATCTCTTTTGTTGAATACATCAATAATTTCTTTTTCATAAGTACCAGAAATAATATATAAATCTGATTTCAAACTGGTTCGATGAAGAAATTCTATACATCCTTCTGTTAATGGACTATCCATCATAGCCTCATATGACATAGTTGCATATTTGTCTACCAATACATCTACTAATGTATCCGTTACATTTTTATCTTCTATCTTTAATATGCTTTCAACAAAAAATCGTATTTGCTTAAATCTTGAAATTCCGCGAGATTTCTTGACATGACTCATAAAACTACTAGCGTTTTTTTCTCCAAACTCTATAACTGTCTCATAAAAAGCATTTTCTTTAGCCTTGTTAGAATCTAGAATAACCCCATCGCAATCTAAAAACCAAGTATTATATTGATAAGGCATTTTTTACTCTTTGTAAGTCTTCTGGAGAATCGACAGAGATAGAAGAATTAGATACGTTTACCATTTGTACGCTATACCCCAATTCAAGGAATCTGAGTATTTCAATATCTTCTATTCCCTCAAAATGAGTTTTATTACTTTGCTTATAGAAGTCTTTCAAAGCGGATAAAGAGAACCCGTATATGCAGACCTGTTTTTTGGCGGAAATAAAATCAAAATTCTTATTCGTCGGTATAGGAGATCGGCTAGCATACATCAACTTATTGTCTATAGTAGTAACGATCTTAATGATACTAGGAGATCTGAAGTCATCCTCATGAAGTATGTCGCACATACCGCAGCATATGTCATAATACTTTGCCTCGCTCGCTACAAGCTCTATATCTCTTGGGTCGATTAGAGGTTCGTCGCCCTGAACATTGACTATGGTATCTATTCCCATACTGATCGCCAATTCAGCAACTCTGTCTGTGCCCGTCATGCAATCAGGGCTGGTCATCTCGCATAACATCCCTCTGTCTTTGCAGACTTTAAAAATCCTATCATCGTCAGTAGCAACTATTATCTTATTTGAATCTCCAGTAAAATCAAAGCACTTGTTCCAGACATGCTGGATTAATGGATCTCCATTAATATCCGCCAAAGGCTTTCCGGGAAACCTAGTGCTTTTATATCTAGCTGGTATGACGCATATAACATCCATTATGGTTTTTTTAATCTGCTTCTGTATTTATTGTGTATAAATTTTACTTGTTCAGTTTTTCTATATTTTCTAGAAACATAAAAATAATCATCGAATAAATCATATCCTCTCAATTTTCCAACTAAGTCAAACCCAAGAGATTTAATATATGGATCAGTCTCTTTGAATAGCGAAGAATTTTCATAAAATGGCTTATTGTATATTTCTACAAGCATAACTTTTATTTTGTCAGTAGAGTTTTTTGCTCCTTTGATTATGTCAAGTTCAGCGCCTTGGGTATCTATGGTAAATAAATCATATTCATCTTTTTCTTGAATGTGATTATCTAAGATATCGCAGTCAACAGTTATTTCTTTATCTATTTTATATTTTTCTGGAACAGTTTTCCATCTATCTTTTATAAAATCATAATTAGGTTTAAATAAACTGCTGCACTGCCATTTA